>JAEEGG010000269.1_pt1 | contig 305068 bp, 258 predicted proteins | sample 9134161 | NCBI WGS metagenome assembly JAEEGG01 (sample SAMN16246543, study PRJNA631951) | gut metagenome | biome: gut microbiome; feature: rumen; material: CR-attached | host: Bos | place: Iran: Karaj | collected 2018-10 | reverse complement strand
AGCCTCAACATGAACACCCCGGAGCATGTGTACAGGACTGGATGCGAGACACACAGACTCTGGAAAAATTATTACCCACACTATGAGAGTGTCAGTATTTTTGGCTAAATTTGCAACGCACCAACAAAGGCGGTGACACGTTTGACCGTCATCAAAGTCTGAGGGGGCATCGAACCCCCAACAGACTTTTGCACCAACAATGACGGCTCAACATTACCCGTCATCGATGAAATAGAGAGAATAAATCTGTAAACTTTTTTCAGGACGATACACAGTTGACTCAGTTTTAAGTCAACTAAGCACAAAAGAAAGTTTTTCATTTGATTGTGCCTTATAAATCTTGCAACTATTGATTATTAATGAAAATTGACTTGGAAAAATATGAAACCATGGAATCACTGGAATCACTGGAATCACTGGAATCACCGGAATCACTGGAATCACTGGAATCACCGGAATCACTGGAATCACTGGAATCACCGAAATCAGTCAACTTATTTTAGGCTAAGATAGGTGACAGTATGTAAATGAACTCTTTGCCACAATGGCATGACAAAGGTATCACATCATTAATAATTAGAACAACATTAAAAATGCCAAATGAAAGCCAATTAAAGGTGATATTGTTACAGAACAAAAAAGCCGTAGGCACAAGTCCTACGGCTTTTTAAAATATTTTATTTCAAAGATTTGAAATATCAATCAAGGATTAGTTCACACCTTGAAGCTTGAATGTTACAGGCAGGGTGTACCATACACGCACTGGATCACCAACGGCGTTGCGGCCAGGTGAGAACGCGGGCAGTGACTTGCACACGCGGATAGCCTCACGGTCAAGGTCTTTGTCGACCGAACGGGCAACTTTAACCTCACCAATCTTACCATTCTTCTCAACCACGAACTGAACGATAACCTTACCTTGGATATTGTTATCGGCAGCAGCCTGTGGATAACGCAGGTGATCACTCAAGTACTTCATCAGAGCAGCGTCACCACCAGGATAAGAAGGCATGTGAGCAGCCGATTGGAAGACCTCGTCAGCTTGAGGCTTAGGCTCCTCCTTCTTTGGTTCGGGCTTAGGCTCTTCCTTCTTTTCCTCCTTGGGAGGCTCAACGATGGTTTGCACCACTTCTTGATGTGCTTGCTCGGTTGGCTTAGTGATATCGTCGGTACCACGGTCCTCGTTAACGGCACCTACCTGACGCTCATCCTCTTTTTGAGATTCGATTGTCTTGGGTGGTTCCTTAACCTCGCTGTCATCAACGATATTCATCTCGGTTACCTTTTGAGAATTCTGAATCTCCTCTTCGAGAACTTGTTCTTTCTCCTCGGGGATTTGAATCTCCTCTTGCATCTCCTCCTCTTCCATCTCTTGCTCCATCTGTTTAGCAAGGGCCTCTTGCTCAAGGCGTTCTTGCTCGAGACGACGCTCGGTGAGGTACTTATTAAGAGATGTGTAACCAAATGCCAACAATGCAACAATTGCGATACCAATAAGGGTATAGAGAACTGACTTGTTGTGACGCTTTGGTGATTCACGCCTTAACTCATAAGCTCCAAAGTCCTTATTCTTACCTTCAAAAATAAGGTCTAGCCATTCTTTCGATGAAAGATCAACATCTTTTGCCATAATGTTTACTTTTTTTAAAGGTTAGACAAATTACTGAGCAGGAGCTGCAGGAGCACCAGCGGCACCACCCAGTGGGTGTCCCACTTTGTGCTCATAGAGCGTAGAATCTTGCTTATTCAAAGCCTCAATCTGGTAAGTAGAGATTTGATTAATCTGCATCTCATCCAGCATACGAACCACGTCTGCATAGCAGGCGTTTGCAGTAGGTTTAATTACAATAATAGGACGCTTAGCGTTCAAGTCGGCCGCCTGTTTCTCACGAGCATCTCTAACTTTAGCATTATATACTGAGTCATTGATGGCGCCTTTCTTCCAGTCGGCTTTGAGCTTATTAACGATAGTAAGGAGCTCCTTGTTACGTTTTTGGAGCATGCCACGAATAGCGTCCTTATCATTACCAAACTTAATGTCGTTGAGTGTGAAGTTCTCCATGTCGGGCTTACCTTCATAGTAATAAATCTTACTATCGGTCGACTTAGCCTGACCCATCTTGTCGGTAGTCACGTTACCATCAAGGATGAAAGTGATAGCGTCACTTTCCTTAATCTTGGTTTCCTCTTCCTTGTTCACGTTGTCGTTGGTAGGCAACACGAGGTCAAGAGTTTGTGACTTCAACATTGTTGTACACAACATAAAGAATGTGATCAACAACATGTTCATATCAACCATAGGAGTAAAGTCGATACGGGTGTCAAATTTTTTCTGACGCGATTTATCTTTCTTTGCCATATCTCTTATTCCTCCTCTTCAACTTTAAGCGAAGTCATCAAGGTAAACTTGTTCAACTTCTCTGTCTGTAAATTATCCATTACCACCTGAACAAGGCTGTAAGGAGAGCTTTGTTCAGCCTTGATAGCCACGCCACGACCACCAATGAGGTCTTTACCAAGTCCATGCTCTTGCATTACCGACTTGATGGCAGCTAACCAAGTTTGAAACTCATTACGTGGACCGTCTTTTACCGATATTTGAATCGGTATACCACCTTCATTCTTCAGAAACTCATCTCGTTTCTCCATTGGAAGAGAGATCCAGTTGGATAAATCTTTCATGGGAACTCCGAAGGTATTGAGCTTAGAGAATTCCTTAGCAGCCTGAGCAGTGAGCTTTGGAGCATTGGGGTGAGTCTCGCGATAGCTGTTGTAAGCCTGGCTGAGCACCTCAGTGCGGAAAGTCTCGGTCGAGAGCTGAGTAGAATCCTTAGCACCAGTCAAGTTCATGTAAACCTTTCCATTTGGAGCAATAAGAACTTGTACGAGTTTCTCGTCGGGTACCTTTAGCTCACTAGTAGAAGGAGGTGTAATAACCTGCACTGGTTCCTTCTGAAGGAATGTTGAAGTCAACATGAAGAAAGTCAACAGAAGAACAGTCACGTCACTCATCGCCGTCATGTCGATGATGGTACTTTGTTTCTTAATTTTGACTTTTCCCATTGTTACACTTTTTAATTAAATGTTATTGATAAAATAATTGATTTAATTTTTGCTACAATCAACAACAATATAATTAATGTGTAGCAGCGAAAGTAGAAACAATTGAGAAGCCAAGCTCGTCGATAGCATAGGTCATGTTATCGATCTTGCTGGTGTAGAAGTTATAAGAAATAAGTGCCAAAGCAGCGGTAGCAATACCAGTAGCAGTGTTCACAAGTGCCTCAGAGATACCGGTTGACAGCTCAGTAGAGTCGGGAGCACCTGATTGAGACAGAGCCTGGAACGACTTGATCATACCAAGCACAGTACCGAACAGACCGAGCAGAGTACCAAGGGTAGTCAGGGTAGCGATAATTGGGAGGTTCTGCTGCAGTGCAGGCATCTCAAGTGCTGTAGCCTCCTCAAGGGTCTGCTGGATAGAAGTAAGCTTCTGCTCTTTCTGGAGAAGAGTATCCTTGTCCATCTCTTTGTACTTTTGGAGAGTTGCATAAACAACAGCACCTACAGTACCACTTTGCTTACGGCAAAGATCCTCGGCCTTAGCGATATCTTTCTTTTGGAGAGCATCCTTAACGTTCTCAACAAACTTGGTGATGTTGCCTTTACCCTTAGCTTTGCTAATCGCAAACCAACGCTCAACAGAAAGCACGATAACTGTAAACAAGCAGGTTAACAGGATAGGTACCACGAAACCGCCTTTGTAAACGGTACCAGCGAGGTTAGATGGCGAGAGCTTAACCTCATCACCTACCTGGAATGCAAATGCAGCACCTGATTCTTCACCACCGGTGAAGTTGCCAATCATACCCATAACGAAGAGGTAGAGGCAAACTGCGACTGCTAAGCAAACGAGGATTACAAGGAATGCACTCTTGATACCACCAACGTTGCTGTTAACGACCTTGTCGTCACCCTTCTTTGGTTGAGGTTTTGCTGCAACCTGTGGTTGTGGTTTTACAGCTGGCTTTGGAGCCTGTGGCTGTGGATTGTTTGGCTTTGTAGCTTCCATAATTTAATTGATTAGAAAAATTAGTTGTTAATAAAAAAATGATTAATTATAAAAAAGTTTTTTTAGTCAGTTTTTCTTAATGGTTAAATATATAATACTAATAACGTAAATTTATGTGATTTTAGTGTGTAAAACACGTTTTATATTAATTAATGAGTCTATAATGCTATTTTTCACAACATTACCCCACTCATGAAGAGAGAAGTCCGTGAAAACCCACAAAAATCACTCGCAAATTTATTACTTTTATTTCAAAACAGCAAAGTTAATTTCTCTTTTTTTCTTAAAAAAACACATTTTGTGCATCATTTTTAGTCATTCGATTGCACAATAAAACCCACATCATCATTAATTGCAGCTAACGAATTCAATAAGTTCACCAACTTGTTAATAACTTTTTTAGAAATCCTTACTATAATATCATTATTTTTTTTGTTCATTTTACTCTTTGTGTGACATATTTTATGTACCTTTGCGCTAATTAAATTGGTAAACTATAACCTTTCAAAAAACCTATTGCAATCACATTTTTTTATTATACACTAACATGGCATTAATAAAACTAAGAAAAGGGTTTGACTTAAACCTTAAAGGCAAAATCACCCAAGACGAAGTGCTTGAAAGCCAGCAAAGCGAGAACTATGCTATAGTTCCCGACGACTTCACTGGCATCATTCCACGCATGGAGAAGAAAGAGGGTGACACAGTGCTTGCCGGTGAAGCCTTGTACCACGACAAGAACGACGAACACATCAAGGTGACGTCGCCTGTGAGCGGAACCTTGAAACAAGTGGTGCGCGGCAATCGCCGCAAGATCATGGCAGTTGTCATTGAGCCCAACGGCAATGAAGCCAGCAAGGAATTTGACACTCGCGACAACCCCAGGACAGTGCTTCTTGAGAGCGGTCTGTGGGCAATGCTCAGGCAGCGCCCTTATGACATTGTGCCTAATGCTGAAACTCGCCCTCGCGACATCTTCATCACAGCATTTGACTCGGCACCTCTTGCTCCGTCGCTCAGCCTAGTGATGGGCGACAACCAGCAATATCTGAAAAAAGCTGTTGAGGTGCTCTCAACAATTACCGACGGTAAAGTTTACATTGGATGCCGTCCCGAGTCATCGCTCGACGACACAGGAGCCGAGGTCAATACATTTGTTGGTCCTCATCCAGCCGGTAACGCTGGCGTTCAAGTTGCAAATGTCAAACCCGTTAACAAGGGCGAAGTTGTGTGGACCCTCGACGTGGTGACCGCAGCCCGCATAGGCAAGCTATTTGAGACCGGCAAGGTTGACTACTCAACCATAGTCGCTGTCAATGGTCCAGGTGTTGCTAATCCTTGCTATATTAAAGCTACCATGGGATGCTCACTCAAGTCGCTTCTTGATGGCAAACTTGTTGACAACGATAAACCCAAACGCATAATTGGCGGTAACGTTCTTACTGGCGTGCAGGAAACCCTTGACGGATATCTACACGCTCCCTACCGCCATGTGACTGTCATCAACGAGATTAACAAACAGGACGAGTTTATGGGTTGGGCATCACTTAGTCCAAACAAATACAGCATATACCGCGTTTTCACCAATTGGATAATTGGCGGTCGTCACAAGGAAGTTGACCTGGATGCCAAACTCAACGGAGGCGAGCGTGCCATCGTGCTGAGCGGCGAGTATGACAAGATGCTGCCAATGGACATTTATGCCGAGTTCCTTATAAAAGCCATTATCGCATTTGACATTGACAAGATGGAGCAGTTAGGCATCTATGAGGTGGCTCCCGAGGACTTTGCCCTTGCTGAATTTGCCGACACATCGAAACTCGAATTGCAACGTATCGTGCGTGAAGGCCTCGACAAAATGCGCGCTGAAATGTGTTGATGCAACACAGTAGAAGCCAACAAAATGAATACTAACATTTAAACTAAAAGATAAAGTGAAATCCTTAAGAAAATTCATGGACAAGATAAAGCCCCACTTCCAGGAAGGCGGCAAGCTGAGCAAGCTTGAATCGGTCTACGATGGAATGGAAACATTCTTGTTCACACCCAACACCACCTCCCGGTCGGGTGTACACATCCATGACAGCAATGACATGAAGCGCACCATGATTACAGTGGTTGTGGCATTGCTACCGTGCTTGCTGTTTGCGATGTACAACATTGGTTTTCAGCACTTCAAGGCAATAGGAGCCGACGCCACATTCTGGCAAATGTTCCTTTTTGGCTTGCTGGCAATGCTTCCCGTGATAGTGGTTTCTTATGCAGTGGGACTGGGAATTGAGTTTATTGGAGCTCAAATCCACCACAAAGAGATTCAAGAGGGCTTCCTGGTAACAGGCATCCTCATTCCGCTCATTGTTCCCATCAACACTCCATTATGGATGACTGCAGTGGCCACCGCATTTGCAGTAATATTTGCAAAAGAAATTTTTGGCGGCACTGGCATGAACATCTTCAATGTAGCACTTATCACGCGCGCGTTCCTATTTTTTGCTTATCCATCAAAAATGAGCGGCGATGCTGCATTTGTGAAAGTTGACAGCGCATTCGGTTATGGTGGCGGCAATGTGGTGGACGGTTTCTCGGGCGCCACGCCTCTCGGCGAAGTTGCCATCAACGTGGGTGACAAGCTCAATCTTGACACCACAACAATGGATGCATTCATAGGCCTAATACCCGGCTCACCTGGTGAGACTTCGATGATTGCTATCCTGATAGGTGCAGCGATACTGCTCATTACAGGCATAGCATCATGGCGAGTGATGGCTAGTGTATTTATAGGAGGTCTTGCAATGGGAGCTCTAGCCCATGCGTTTGCTACTCCAACCTACCCTGCGTCGATGCTTGACCCATTGGCTCAACTGTGCTTCGGTGGCTTTGCGTTTGCCGCAGTGTTTATGGCAACCGACCCTGTTACTGGAGCACGCACCAAGATAGGACAATATATTTATGGATTCCTTATAGGTGTATTTGCCATTCTGATACGCGTCTACAACGGCGGTTACCCCGAGGGAGCCATGCTGGCAGTGCTACTGATGAACGCCTTTGCACCGCTTATCGACTACTGCGTTGTTCAAGCCAATATTAACCGACGACTAAAACGCTCTAAAGCACAATGAAAGGAGGACTATTGCTATGAACAAAAACAGTAATATATATCAAATCATCTATGCTGCCGTGATGGTACTTATTGTGGGTACTGTTCTGGCATTCATCTACATGGCGCTCAAGCCCAAGCAAGATGACAACATAGCCAATGACAAGCGCAAGCAGATACTTAGTGCTGTGCACATCACACCTGCGAGCGATGATGCTATTGAGGAAACATTCAACAAGTACATTGTGGCAGGCTACCTGCTCAATAAAGATGGCAGTATTGCCGACTCGACCGAGAACGTAGCGTTTGAGGTTGAAATGAAGAATAACATCAAACTCGATGAGCGCGACCTGCCAATGTTCAAGTGCAAACTTGATGACGGCAGCGAGAAATTCATCGTGCCAGTGTATGGCGCAGGATTGTGGGGCCCAATTTGGGGATATGTCGCCGTGAATGATAACGGCGTCGACATCTATGGCGCCTATTTCACTCATGAGGGCGAGACCCCCGGACTTGGTGCTGAAATTGCAAACCCCAAGTTCCAAGACCAGTTCAAGGGCAAGAAAATCTACCCCGACGGCGAATTCAAGTCGGTTAGCGTGATGAAGGCAGGCCAGAAGCCTACCGATGGGTCAGAATATGTTGACGCCATATCGGGCGGCACTATTACCAGCCGTGGCGTTCAGTCGATGCTGCAAGACTGTATGACTCCTTACGACCCATTCTTCAAGAAATTACAAAGTGGAACCAATTAAATGACAATAGACTATGTTATCAAAACGTAATAAAGAAGCATTCTTCAATCCGTTGTCGAAGGACAACCCCGTGCTGGTGCAAATTTTGGGCATTTGCTCAACCCTTGCCGTAACAGCCAAGCTTGAACCTGCTATTGTCATGGGCATCTCGGTTATCGCGGTTATGGCGATTTCCAACGTAGTGATTTCTCTGCTACGCAAGACAATTCCTACCACGATTCGCATCATCGTACAGCTAGTGGTTGTTGCAGCCCTTGTGATTATCGTACAGCAGATACTCCGAGCCTATGCTTACGATGTAAGCCTACAGCTCTCGGTATTCATTGGACTGATCATCACCAACTGCATCCTGATGGGCCGCCTTGAGGCGTTTGCCTTGAGCAATAAGCCCTGGCCAGCCTTCCTCGACGGTATAGGAAATGGACTTGGCTACATGATAATCCTTGTGATTGTGGCTTTCTTCCGCGAACTGCTTGGCAGTGGCACGCTATTTGGATTCCAAGTGATTCCTCAATGGTGCTACGACCATGGCTACATGAACAATGGCCTCATGATTTTGCCTCCAATGGCACTTATCACCGTTGGGTGCATCATCTGGGTTCACCGCTCTCGTAACAAAGAGCTTCAAGAGAAATAGACAACAAGTAGTAACAATATTAATATCAGAAGATTAAAATGGAAGAATTAAATCTTTTCGTTAAGTCGATATTTATCGACAATATGGTATTCGCCTACTTCTTGGGAATGTGCTCCTATCTTGCCGTTTCCAAGAATGTGAAGACGGCATTTGGCCTAGGCATCGCTGTTACGTTCATGCTTGTTGTGACAATTCCATTGAACTACATGCTTAATAAATATGTGTTGGAACCAGGAGCACTTACCTGGCTAGGTGACACCTTTAAAGACGTAGACCTGAGCTTCCTAGGCCTGATTATGTTCATTGCCGTGATTGCCTCGGCCACTCAGCTCGTGGAGATGGCAGTCGAGAAGTTTGCTCCCGCGCTCTACAACTCGCTAGGAATTTTCTTGCCTCTCATCGCAGTGAACTGCGCTATCCTGGGCGGTGCGCTATTCATGCAGCAGCGCGACTTTGCGTCGTGCTGGACGGCAACCGTCTACGGTGCAGGTAGTGGCATCGGCTGGCTGCTCGCCATTGTGGGCCTCGCCGCCATACGAGAGAAGATAGCCTACAGCAACATTCCCCCAGCATTGCGTGGTGTGGGCATCACATTTATTATTACTGGCCTGATGGGCATTGCCTTCATGAGCTTTATGGGTATTAAACTTTAAAACAACCTGCAACTATGATGATATTAGAAGTAAATTCAACTCTCACAGTTTTATCGAGTGCCATCATCTTCTTGGTTCTCACCCTATTGCTCGTGATAATCCTACTGCTGGCAAGGCACTACCTTGTGGCATCAGGAAAAGTAAAAATCAGCATCAACGACGGCAAGAAGGAGATTGAGATAGAGAGTGGCAAATCGTTGCTCAACAGTCTGCACGAAGGCGGCGTGATGCTCTCGAGCGCATGCGGCGGCAAAGGTAGCTGCGGCCAATGCAAGATACAAGTGCTGGAAGGTGGCGGCGACATCCTGCCCACTGAGACAGTCCACTTCTCTCGCAAGGAGCAGCAAGACCACTGGCGCCTGGGATGCCAAGTGAAAGTGAAAGACAACATGAAAGTGCAGGTTCCTGACTCGGTGCTTGAGGTTAAGGAATATGAGTGCACCGTTGTGAGCAACAAGCTCGTGTCGTCGTTTATCAAGGAGTTTATTGTGGCGTTGCCCGAAGGTGAGCACATGGACTTCATTCCTGGTTCGTATGCTCAAATTAAGATTCCCACCTACAACATGGACTACAACGTCGATATAGACAAGGAATCGCTTGGCGACTACCTGCCCACTTGGGAGAAATTTGACATGTTCTCGCTCAAGTGCAAGAACACCGAAGAGACAGTAAGGGCCTACTCCATGGCTAACTATCCTGCCGAGGGTGACCGATTCATGCTTACAGTGCGCATTGCCACTCCTCCATTCAAGCCCAAGCCACAAACAGGTTTCATGGACGTGAGTCCTGGTATCGCTTCGTCCTATATCTTCACGCTGAAACCTGGCGACAAGGTGATAATGAGTGGTCCTTATGGAGACTTCCACCCCATCTTCGACTCGAAGAAAGAAATGATATGGGTTGGTGGTGGTGCCGGAATGGCTCCTTTACGTGCTCAAATTATGCACATGACCAAGACATTGCACACTCGCGACCGCGAGATGCACTACTTCTATGGCGCACGCTCACTGAGCGAGGTGTTCTACCTTGAGGACTTCCTCGAGATAGAGAAAGAATATCCAAACTTCCACTTCCATCTGGCACTAGACCGTCCAGATCCCGTTGCCGATGAGGCTGGCGTGAAGTACACTCCTGGATTCATTGCTCCGGTGATGTATGAGACTTATCTCAAAAACCACGAGGCCCCTGAGGACTGCGAGTACTACATGTGCGGCCCTGCCATGATGAGCAAGACCGTGAATGAAGTTCTAGACCAGTGTGGTGTTGATCCAAGCTCTATCCACTACGACAATTTCGGATAATCAACATCCAAAACATCGCTTTTAGTCGATGTGCTCCAAGGCTTACGAACAGTAAACCTTGGAGCATTTTTTTAGTCAAAATAAAGATGATGCACACTAGTACAACATTTTTTAATAACTGTAATTTGCACCAATTGAGACTAAAGCACTAATTTAGCACCCAGATTTCAAACAACGTATTACATGAAACGATTTTTTATATTATTTACGATTGCACTTGCCGCATCAGGAGCGGCACGCGCCCAAACGTTGCATGTAGCTCTAAATAAGCTGTACAATGATAGCATGGACTTTGTGCTGCCCGACAAGGCCATAAAACAGAAAATGCCCGTGCTGACGGTAGCAAATCCAAAATATGACTTTACTGTTAAGTTTCGTGACATCGCACTGCGTATAGCTTCAGAGGACTATGAGAACAGTGTGTTCACAGTGATGCTGCAGTATTCAGGCGTAGGAATTTCCATAGTTATAGATTCACAGGACATCCTCGACATGACTGATGCGAAATTCAACGGTGATTTCATAGTGGAACGCCGACACTTCGTTCTGCTGGAGAATGAGGACAACAAAGACCTACTGAAGACCTATTTCAAAAGAATAAGGGGCAAAGACGTGGTAATGGAACGCACTTTTGAGAAAGCCCTTGACTTAATACAAGCCGAGCCGTCACACTACAACGGCATCTACAATGAGAGGCAACGAACCGTAAAAAACAACGAACTGATAATTAACGGCCACGACAAGCTACATGCTCCGGTAGTCAAGACTCAAGAGCCTAAACAAGAGCCGGAAATTGACGATAGCGACGCTTTTAAACTCGACGTCGAACTTTTTGATGAGTGAGAATTTGCAATTCTCACTTTTTTTATGTATTTTTGCTCAATGAAATCTTTAAAAACTCGTAGTCATGGAAAAATCAGGTAATTTTGTGGTAACGCTAGGCCGCCAGTTTGGTTGCGGTGCTCGTGAGATAGGACAGATGGTGGCCAAAATGCTTGATGTAAGCTATTACGACAAGGAGCTGCTTCTTGAAGCCGCCAAGCAAAGCGGAGTTGCTCCAGCAATCTTTGAGGCTTCGGACGAGAGGACACCAAAATTCTTCTCTTCGCTATGGTCGTTTAACCTTGGCTACTATAGCGGCACCCTGTTTGCTGGCGACCAACCAGTGAAAGAAGATAACGTATACCAGGCACAAAGCCAGGTGATGGTTGACCTTGCGCACAAGGGTCCATGCGTAATTGTGGGACGTAGCGCCGACTACATTCTCCGAAACGAGACCGAAGTTATAAGCGTCTTCCTCCACTCATCGATGGAAGACAGGATTAAACGAATCTTGAAGCGAGGTGACTGCAAGACAAAGAAAGAGGCACGAGAGATGGCTATAAAACAAAATAAGTTGCGCGCCAACTACTATAACTTCTACACCGACAAGCACTGGGGCGAGAGCGAGAGCTACGACCTTTCGATTGACTCCTCCAAACTTGGTCCCGAAGGTACTGCCAAGCTAATCGTAGACTATGTTAAGACAAGGCTAAACACAACCAAGTAACACTAAGGTTGCCATTACCTTCACACGACAAGAACAAATGCCACAAGAGAAACATGCTCTTGTGGCATTTGTTGATAAATTATTCTTTTTATTCTTTGTTTTTCTCACTTAATGCCGTACCTTTGCAGAAGATTAGAAAACTACTTGAAAACATTAACACAAAACAATGGAACAACTGTTTACCGACCTGGAGAAGAAAGCGATTGCCACTCCGCAACGCTTAGTACTGCCCGAGAGTTTTGAACCCCGCACACTGCAAGCCGCCAATCTTGTTATTGAACGTGGAGCAGCTAAAGTTATCCTCATTGGCGACAAAAACGAAATCGTCGCTAAAGCTAATGAACTTGGTTTCAACAACATCGAGAAAGCAACATTCATCAATCCTGCCAATGCCGAAGAACTCGAGCCTTACGCTCAGCTTCTGCAAGAGCTTCGCAAGAAAAAAGGTATGACTATAGAGCAAGCACGCGTTACTGCTGCCGACCCACTCTATTTGGGTTGCCTTCTTATCAAGAACGGCGATGCCGACGCTCAAGTTGCCGGTGCCGAGAACACGACTGGCAACGTGCTGCGTGCCGCCTTCCAAGTGCTCAAAACCGCTCCCGGCGTTAGTGCCGTATCAGGTGCATTCATCATGCTACTACCCGAAGGTAGCCCCTACGGAGAGAACGGCACGATGGTGTTTGCCGACTGTGCAGTTATTCCCGATCCCGATGCCAGCCAGCTCGCTCAAACTGCAGTCCTTACCGAGAAGACCGCCCGCGACATCGCAGGCATCGACCCGAAGGTGGCCATGCTCAGCTTCTCAACTAAGGGTAGCGCAAGCCATGAGAAAGTTGACAAAGTGACTGAGGCTTTGCGTTTAGCCCGCGAGATGAACCCCGACATGAAAATCGACGGCGAGCTCCAAGCCGATGCAGCTATCGTTCCCAGCGTAGGCGCTTCGAAGGCTCCTGGCAGCGATATCGCAGGCAAGGCAAACGTGCTCGTATTCCCCAACCTCGAGGTTGGGAACATTGCTTACAAGCTAGTTCAGCGATTAGCAGGCGCTACCGCCGTAGGTCCTGTGCTTCAAGGACTTGGCGCTCCAGTGAACGACCTGTCGCGCGGCTGCTCACCTGATGATGTCTACAAGACAATCCTCCTCACCTGCAATCAGGCAATAAGTAAGAAACAATAATAAACATATAACGATAATCAATAAACGACAAACGCAATTATGAACATTCTAGTGCTCAACTGCGGCAGTAGCTCTGCCAAGTACAAACTCATCGAGGTAAAAAGCAATACCATCCTTGCCGAGGGTGGAGTTGAGAAAATTGGTCTGCCTGACGCTTTCATCAAGATGAAACTCGAAGACGGCAAGAAGAACGTTGACCTGGGTCTCATCAACCACGACGGAGCCATCAAGGCCATTCTCGATGCGCTTGTAAACCCCGAGTACGGCTGCATCAAGGGCTTTGACGAGATTGACGCTGTAGGTCATCGCGTAGTGCACGGAGGCGAGAAGTTCAACAAGAGCATGCTCATCACCGAGGAGGTTAAGGACATGATCAAGGAGTGCTACAACATTGCTCCACTTCACAATCCCGTGAACATGGCAGGCATCGACGCTATCACAAAAGTGCTTCCAAATGTGCCTCAGGTTGCAGTGTTTGACACCGCCTTCCACCAGACCATGCCAAAGCATGCCTACCTCTACCCTCTTCCCATGAAGTTTTATAAAGAGGACCACGTTCGTCGCTACGGTTTCCACGGCACCAGCCACCGCTTCGTTTCGCGTCGCGTGTGTGAAATGCTTGGCACTGACTGGCAAGACAAGAAAATCATCTGCTGCCACATTGGTAACGGCGCCAGCATCTCGGCCATTAAGAATGGCGAGAGCATCGACACATCTATGGGCCTCACCCCAACTGAGGGCCTTATGATGGGAACACGCAGTGGCGATGTTGACCCAGGCGCTCTTATCTTCTTGATGGAGAAGTACAATCTCACCGCCAAAGACCTGATGCGCATAGTCAACAAGGAGAGTGGTGTACTTGGTATTACTGGCATCTCGAGCGACATGCGTGAGATCTGCGACGAGATTGACAAGGGCAACCCTATTGCCAAGCTTGCTATGGACATGTATGAACTGCGCATTTTGAAATACATCGGCGCCTATGCTGCCGAGCTCAATGGTGTGGACATCATCGCATTTACCGGTGGAGTTGGCGAGAATCAGACTCCAACCCGCCGCAACATTTGTCGCAGCCTAGAGTTCTTGGGCGTGAAAATCGACGAGGAACTCAACGACAAGCTGTGGCGTGGCAAAGAGGGTGAGATTAGCACCCCTGACAGCAAGGTTAAAGTTGTTGTCGTCATGACCGACGAGGAGTACATGATTGCACGCGACACCGAGGCCATCATTGAGGGTCGCGAGCCATAATTGCAGCGCACATTTCAAGCATCAAAAGTGGGCCGAATCGCAAATAGATTTTGCCCACTTTTGCGTTTTTACACTTTATCACTTTTGCGCATTTTATCTTAAACAAATTAAGCCAATTGGCAACCATTGCGACAAAGTGAAACATCAATCTCAAAAACCCTAAAAAAACGTTTTTTCCGTCCTGAAAACCAATCGTGAAATTGTTTTAAATAAATGTATTTCAGGGATTTTTTCATCGAAAAACTTTTGCCAGTTCCAAAATAATACCTACTTTTGCTTACTATTTAACATGAATAATAGATTATATTAATAACACCAATTTTTTAAAAACAACATTAAAAACCAAAAACGAACCTGATGGAACTAAAAAATGCAATGGCCGGCACTCTTGAGTCGGGCGACATTCTCATCCAAATTGCGCCATCTGACGTTGACGGACTACACATTGAGCTCGACAGCACGGTAGCCTATCAATTTGGCGAGCAAATCAAGAAAGTGATCATCAACACCCTACAAGAATTGGGCATTACCAAAGCAAATGTAAAAGCCACCGACAAGGGCGCTCTCGACTGCACAATCAAGGCACGCGTTACTGCCGCCGCCGTGCGCTCGACAGGCGTTGACGTTTGGGCTTAATCGTTTACTAAACCATTAAAACTTTCAAAAGATTATGGAAAGATTAAGAAGAACAATGATGTTTGTTCCAGGTAACAACCCTGGAATGATGGCAGATGCATATATCTATGGTCCCGATTCAATAATGCTCGACCTTGAAGACAGCGTTACTATGGCAGAGAAAGACACTGCCCGCCTCCTGGTTTACAATGCCCTTAAGACCATCGACTACGGTGACACCGAGATGGTTGTTCGCATTAACCCATTGAACACTCCTTATGGCAAAAAAGACATCGAAGCCGTAGTAAAGGCTGGCGTTGATGTAATTCGTATGCCAAAGACCGAGACTGCCGAAGAAGTAATCGAGGTGGAGCGTGAGATTGAGAAAGTAGAGAAAGAGATTGGTTGTCTGGGCCGCACTCAGATTATGGCTGCCATCGAGAGCGCTCTTGGCGTTGTGAATGCCTATGCTATCGCAACTGCTTCCAAGCGCATGATGGGTATTGCCCTCGGAGCTGAGGACTACAGCGCCAACTTGAAGACTCAGCGCACCCCCGAAGGCAGCGAGCTTCTTCTTGCCCGCGAGACTATTGTAGTTGCCGCACGCGCTGCCGGTATCGACGCCCTCGACACTGTTTACTCTAACCTCAACGACATGGAAACCTTCCGCAATGAGGTTGAGGCCATCAAGAAACTTGGCTTCGATGGCAAGTCGATTATCAACCCACGTCAAATCGAGGTTGTTAACGAAGTATTTGCTCCAAAGGAGAAAGACATCCAGAAGTCCCTCACCATCCTCGCCGCCATTAAGGAGGCCGAGAAGAAGGGTTCGGGCGTTATCGCCGTTAACGGTAAGATGGTTGACCGTCCAGTAGTATTAAGAGCACAACGTACAATCGACCTGGCAATCGCTTCAGGCATTTTAACAAAGGAGGACATACAATGAATAGCATAAAAGACAGAGCAGATCTCATTGCAGCAGCTGCAAAGAAAATGGGTAAAGACGTCTTCAAAGACGATCTCGTAAAAAATAGCACACCACGCCACGACTTGCAAAGAAAATCAGGTAAAGTGGTAACCCTTGAAGAAGCCATCAAAAAGAGCGGACTCAAAGACGGTATGACAATCTCGTTCCACCACCACTTCCGTGGAGGTGACAAGGTAATCAACATGGTGGTTGACAAACTCGCCGAGATGGGCTTCAAGAACCTTCACCTTGCTTCTTCAAGTCTTATCGACGTTCACAAACCTCTTATTGAGCACATTAAGAACGGCGTTATCACCAAGATTTCGACTTCTGGTCTTCGTGGCGACCTCGCTACCGAGGTTTCACATGGCTTAATGGACGAGCCTGTTGTGTTCCGTTCACACGGTTCTCGCGGTTATGCCATCGCTACTGGCGAGCTTCACATCGACGTAGCATTCCTTGGAGCTTCTTCTTGTGACCCTCTTGGTAACGCTGCAGGTTTCTCTATGAGCGAGAATGCTAAGAGCATCTGTGGTTCACTGGGATATGCACTTCCCGACGCTAAGTATGCCGACAAGACTGTCATCCTGACTGATGACCTGGTTGACTATCCAAACCAACTCAACGCAATTAGCGAGGCCGACGTTGACTTCGTAGTAGTTGTTGACTCAGTAGGTGACTCAAGCAAGATTTCTTCGGGCGCCATTCGCGACACCAAGAACCCACGCGATATCCTCCTCGCCAAGAAGGCTGCTAAGGTTGTTATCAACAGTGGATACTTCGAGAATGGTTTCTCACTGCAGACTGGTTCGGGCGGTGCTTCACTCGCTGTAACCAAATATCTGCGTCAAGCAATGATTGACAAGGGCATCAAGGCCCGCTTCGCACTTGGTGGCATCACTAGCCACATGGTGAAACTGCATCAAGAAGGTCTCATAGACCGCCTCATCGATGTTCAATCGTTTGACAAGGTAGCTGCCGAGTCACTGATGAACGACCCAATGCACAAGAGCGTATCGGCCAACGAATATGCTGCTTTGCTGGAGCCAGGTTCTGCAACTCACTTCCTTGATGTTGTTATTCTTTCGGCTCTCGAGGTTGACGTGAACTTCAACGTAAACGTGCTCGTTGGTAGCGACGGTATCATCCGCGGTGCCATTGGTGGTCACCCCGATACTGCTGCCGACTCAGCCCTATCAGTTATCGTTTGCCCATTGCTTCGTGGTCGCATTCCATGCGTTGTTGACGAGGTTACCACTCTCATCACTCCTGGATCTACTGTTGATGTTGTGGTTACTGAGTTTGGTATCGCTGTCAACCCACGTCGTCCCGAGCTCAAGAAGCGTCTGCAAGATGCTGGTATCGAGATTGTCGAGATCACAGCATTGCGCGACCGTGCTAAGAGCATCATTGGCGAGGCCGCTCCCCTGCCCTTCGGTGACAAGGTTGTTGGCATCGTGATGAACCGCGACGGCTCGGTTATGGACGTTATCAAGAACATTGCAGATTAAAATTCTTGAAGCCTAAATATTTATAATGGAGATTACGCTTGACAAGTTGCTGGCAAGCCGTGACCGCAGAGTTGAAATGCAACAAAAGTTGAGGGAAAAACACCCCAACCTCACTCTTGTGTGCCTCACGGTGATAATGCCAGGTAACATCAAGCGTAATCTTTCTTCTTTAATTGCCTCACAAGCAGCCATTAACGCTCTTCTAAATCGCTTTGAGGACAAAATGGTGGAGGTGATTAGCCGCGACCTTGACACAGGCTATGAGGCATATGTTGTGACTACCATTTCACAACACGATGCCAAGATGATTGCCTGTGACATCGAAGATAGTCACCCGCTGGGACGTCTGTTCGACATTGACGTGCTTGATGTCAACGGTATCCCCATGAAGCGTGAAGCAGTGGGCTTTGCTCCACGCCGCTGCTTGATGTGCAACAACGAGGCACGCTATTGCATGCGCAATCGCACCCACACGCCACAAGAATTGAACACCAAAATCCAAAAGATGGTCGATGCCTATGTTCTACAACTATGACATAGTGGAAATGCCACTCTCGCTCAAGCGTAACCGCACGATGGTCGAGGACTTCCTCGCCAAGAGTGAGTTACGCCTCGATGACATGGACTACTATGCCGCAGTTGTTGACCGTGATAGCTACACAATGCTTGCTGGTGGTGGTTTTAAGGAGGACATAATCAAATGCATCGCAGTAGATGATTCACTTCGTGGCACTGGCATGAGCCAACAACTCATTTCTCACTTAATGTCGCAGATGAATGCTCAGGGGTACAACAGCGTGAAAGTTTTCACAAAACCCGGAAACGTCGACATTTTCGAGAGTCTAGGTTTCAAGACACTGGGTGAGAGCAGCAAGGCTATTCTGCTTGAGAATGGACTCGACGGACTCTCTACCTATGTAAACTACCTAAAATCTCTAAAGCGTGATGGCAAGAAGGGATTTATCGTGATGAATGCCAACCCATTCACGCTGGGACATCAATATCTAGTGGAACAGGCCGCTTCAAAGGTCGATAACCTCTATGTGATAGTTGTTGGTGAAGACAAGTCACAGTTCACTAGCGATGAGCGACTTGCAATGGTAACTGCAGGATGCGCTCACCTTAAGAATGTGACAGTGTGCCATGGTAGCAGCTACATCATCTCGGCAGCGACCTTCCCGTCCTATTTCATTAAGCAGGCAAGCGACGCTGCGATGGCTCAGATTGAGCTAGATCTTGATATCACAGCAAGGCACATTGCTCCCGCATTGGGAGCCACTGTGCGGTTTGTAGGTAGCGAGCCCAACGACGAGCTCACCCTCGCCTATAATAGCGCTATGCACAACATGCTGCCCAGTCGCGGCATCGAAGTTGTTGAGCTGCCACGTCTTGAAAAAGAAGGCAACTACATCAGCGCATCCACTGTGAGAGAAATGCTCATAGATGGGAACTTACCAGAAGCTAAAGAATTGGTGCCCAATACTACCCTTCCATATCTTGTTGCCTGGATAGCAGTCAATGCACTGAAGCAAGAACTTGACCTAACCCCGAAACCTGGGCTTGTCGACACTCACGACAACGGTGCACACAGCGACATGGACTACGAAATCATGCACAAGAGCATCAACGCCTTGAGGCCATATTTCGCTCAACTTGCCGTGATAAGCTATAGCGATAATCTACCCGAAGCGTCATTGTTACAAAACATGGGTATTGATGCCGAGAAAAATATGCTTGCCGCAACTGGTGGAGTTAACACTCACCGTGGAGCACTATTCTCAATGGGATTGGCTGTTGTGGCTGCATGCCACACAATGGCAATGCGTGGCAACGATTTTCTTAAAAACTGGAGCAAAACAATTGAATGCATTGCAGGTCAATTACCAGGAAGCGACAATTCCCACGGCAACAGCGCCAAGACACAGCACAACGTGGCAGGCGCTCTCGACCTTGCTCGCACAGGATATAGTGAGGTGGCAAGCAAGTGGCTTAGCTACTATCACGACAACTGCGGCGATGAGCATGTCAAGCTGAAAACTTTATTATATATAATGTGTAGCTTGGACGACACCAATGTCATTCACCGTGCTGGTTATGAAATGGCACAGCAAGTGAAACAAGAAGCAGCTCATCTGCTCGAGAATTTCTCAATTGAAAGTCTGGAGCAAATGAACCAAAGTTTCATTACAAGGAACATTTCCCCCGGCGGTGCTGCCGACATGCTATCGCTTACCCTATTTCTCTCTGCACTTAATCATTAACGAGAACAAATAATTAATTTTTTAATAGTTATAACTAATTAAATTTCTAAATTCACTATGGTAGAATTAATCAAACATGGAGTTTACTTGATTGACGGTGCCGAAATCCGCACCGATGCAACAGGTCTGCCCGCAGCCGACGAGGCTCGCGAGAACACAATCACTTACGGCATCCTTCGCTCACATGACGTGGATGGCAGCAAGGGTAAGAAGATGAGAATCCGCTTCGACGCTATGATGTCGCATGACATCACCTACGTGGGCATTATTCAAACTGCTCGCGCCAGCGGTCTCGACAAGTTCCCATTGCCCTACGCAATGACCAACTGCCACAACTCGCTTTGCGCCGTTGGTGGTACAATCAACGAAGACGACCATGTATTCGGTCTTTCGGCCGCCAAGAAGTATGGTGGTATCTACGTTCCCGCCAACCAAGCCGTTATCCACCAGTATGCCCGCGAGGCAATGGTTAAGTGCGGCAACATGATTCTGGGTAGCGATAGCCACACTCGCTATGGCTCACTCGGTAACATGGGTGTTGGTGAAGGTGGTGGCGAGCTCGTTAAGCAGCTCCTCAAGAACACTTGGGATATCAACGCTCCCGAGGTAGTACTCGTTTGGTTGGAAGGCAAGCCCCGCAAGGGTGTTGGTCCTCACGATGTTGCCATCTCTCTCGTAAAAGCTACTTTCGAGAGCGGCTTCGTGAAGAACAAAGTTCTTGAGTTTGCTGGTCCTGGCGTTAAGGAGTTGCCAATCGACTTCCGTAACGGTATCGACATCATGACCACCGAGACCACTTGCTTGAGCTCTATCTGGGTTACCGACGACGAGGTTAAGCATCACTACGAGATTCACAAGCGTCCACAAGACTACCGTGAACTCAAGCCCGGTAAGGTAGCTTACTACGACGCAATGATCAAGATCGACCTGAGCACTCAGGAGTCAATGATCGCTCTCCCATTCCACCCATCTAACGCTTACACCATCCACGAGCTCCAGGAGAATCCTGTTGAGATCCTGAAGGCTGTTGAGGAAGATGCTAAGAAGCGCTTTGGCGACAAGATCCAAGTTGACCTCGTTGACAAGGTTATCGACGGTAAGGTTCACGCCGACCAGGGTATCATCGCTGGTTGCTCGGGCGGTACTTACGATAACCTCAGCGCTGCAGCTTCTATCATGAAGGGTGCTAGCATTGGTAACGACTACTTTACCATGAGTGCTTATCCACAGTCAGTTCCCGTTTACTTGGCAACTACTCGCAACCGCATCGCCGAGGAACTTCTTGAGGCTGGCGTAGTTATCAAGCCTGCATTCTGCGGTCCTTGCTTCGGTGCTGGTGACGTTCCTAGCAACAATGGTCTGAGTATCCGTCACACAACCCGTAACTTCCCCAACCGCGAGGGTTCTAAGCCAGGTCAGGGTCAAATCTCGCTCGTTGCTCTGATGGACGCACGTTCTATCGCTGCAACTGCTGCTAATGGTGGCGTTATTACCGCTGCTACCGATGTTGACTACACCGACGACCACAAGCCTTATGACTTCGACGAGCGCGTTTATCAGCGTCGCGTATTCAACGGCTATGAGCATGCCGACCTCAAAGAGGAACTCAAGTATGGTCCTAACATCAAGGACTGGCCCAAGATGTATCCAATGCAGGACAACATGCTCCTCGAGTTGGCAGCCGTTATCCACGATCCCGTTACCACTACCGACGAGTTGATTCCTTCGGGTGAGACTTCGAGCTACCGCTCTAACCCATTGAAGCTCTCTGAGTTTGCTCTCTCTCGCCGCGTTCCTGAGTACGTTGGCTTGAGCAAGCGCATCCAGGCACAAGACCTCGAGCGCCGCGCTGGCAATGTTCCCGAGAACGTTGCAGCAGCTCTCGCTAAGGTTGGTGCTAAGGCCGAGGACACTTCGTTTGGTTCTTGCGTATTTGCTAATCGTCCTGGTGATGGTAGTGCACGTGAGCAGGCTGCTTCTTGCCAGAAGGTGCTTGGTGGCGACGCCAACATCTGCTACGAGTATGCAACCAAGCGCTATCGCAGCAACTGCATCAACTGGGGTATCGTTCCTTTCACTATCGCTCCCGAGACCAAGTTTGAGTACAACCCAGGCGACTTCGTATTCGTTCCTGGCATCCGCGAGGCTATCGTTAGCGGTAAAGAGGAGATTGACGCTAAGGTTATCACTGCCGACGGCGTTAAGGACATCCACCTGTTCTTCCAGAACCTCACTCCCGACGAGCGTGAGATTCTTGCACAGGGCTGCTTGATGAACTACTACAAAAGCAAGAAATAATCATTAACAATTAATAATCATGTTGTGTGGCACCTTTAGCCATGTGCCACACAACTTTAAAACAAAATTTTTCTTACAACAATTATGGCAGAAAAAATCAAAATGACCACTCCTATCGTGGAGATGGACGGCGACGAGATGACCCGCATTCTGTGGAAGATGATCAAGGACGAACTCATCCTCCCCTTCGTGGACCTCAAAACTGAGTATTATGACCTTGGCCTCGTTAAGCGTGACGAGACTCGCGACCAAATCACTGTTGAGGCCGCCGAGAAGACCAAAGAGCTTGGTGTAGCTGTTAAGTGCGCTACTATCACTCCTAACCTCAAACGCATGGACGAGTACAAGCTCCACGAGATGTGGAAGAGCCCTAACGGCACCATCCGTTCTATCCTCGATGGTACTGTGTTCCGCGCTCCTATCACCATCCCAAGCATCAAGCCCGTTGTTAAGAACTGGGAGAAGCCTATCACTATCGCTCGTCACGCCTATGGCGACGTTTACAAGAGCGTAGAGATTCGTGCCGATGAGCCAGGCGTTGCTAAGATGGTATTCGAAGGCGAGAGTGGCAAGAAGGAAGAGGTTGTTATCCACGAGTTCAAGGGTCCTGGCGTTCTGCAAGGTATGCACAACGTTGACAAGTCTATCCGCTCGTTTGCTCACAGCTGCTTCAAGTATGCTATCGACACCAAGCAAGACCTCTGGTTCTCAACCAAGGACACTATCTCTAAGAAATATGACGCACAATTCCGCATCATCTTCGAGGAGGTTTATGAGCAGAACTACAAGGCAGAGTTCGAGAAACTCGGTCTCGAGTACTTCTACACTCTGATTGATGACGCTGTTGCTCGCGTAATCCGCAGCAAGGGTGGTTACATCTGGGCTTGCAAGAACTACGATGGCGACGTAATGAGCGACATGGTTTCTACCGCATTTGGTTCACTTGCTATGATGACCAGCGTCCTCGTTAGCCCCGACGGCAACTACGAGTATGAGGCAGCTCACGGCACCGTGACCCGCCACTACTACAAGTATCTTGAGGGAGAGCAGACCTCTACCAACCCAATGGCTACCATCTTCGCATGGAGCGGTGCTCTGCGCAAACGTGGTGAGAAAGACGGTCTCAACGACCTCATCAACTTTGGCGATCAGCTCGAAGGCGCTTGCTTCGATACTCTCAACGCAGGTATCGTAACTAAGGACCTCGTTAACCTCATGGAAGGCATCGAGCCCAAGCAGGTTAACAGCCTCGACTTCATCAAGGCCATCCGCGCCAACCTCGAGAAGCGTCTCGGTTGCTAATCACACCATTACTAACAAAAACAAAAAACACCGACAAATACTTGTCGGTGTTTTTATTTTTATGAATGCATTAAGATTAGTAGAACTTCTCACCCATTTCGGTCATGATTGACGGGATGTCGATTGACTGTGGACAGTGGCTGGCGCAGCTGCCACAATTGAGGCATTCGGATGGCGGACTTATTGATTCCACCTTAGCCAGCAGGTCTTTTAAGCCAAAATCGCCATCAACTTTGTATTTGTTATAAAGTTTCAAAAACTCTGGAATATTGATGCCCATAGGACAGTCGTCGGTACAGTAACGGCACGCTGTGCAAGGAACTTGCATCAGGGACTTAAACATTTCCATAGCGCGGAAAAGCAGGTCACGGTCGGCATCGGTAAAGTTGTTGTCGTCGTCAAAGGTTCGCAAGTTGTCTTCTACCTGCTCCATCGTGCTCATGCCGCTCAGTATCACTTGCACTTGTGGAAGCGAGCGCACAAAACGGAACATCCACGATGCCAACGACCAATCGGGATGTGCTTCACGCAGCATCGCCTCAGCCTCGGGCACTAGACGAGAGAGCCGTCCACCTCGCACAGGCTCCATAACAACGATTGGAATGTTGCGTTCCTCAAGAATCCTATACTCCTCTTGAGTTTGAGAAAATAGCCAGTCGAAACAGTTGAGCTGAATTTGGGCAAAATCCCAGTCATACTGCTCCACAAACCACCTCAACGACTCAATGCTGGCATGACACGAGAAACCGAGGTTGCGAATGCGTCCTTTCTCCTTTTGCTCAATGAGATAGGCCACACTGCCATCCTCTACATAAGGATGGATTGTATTGTCGCCAATGGCATGAATTAGATAGAAATCGAAATAGTCGGTCTTGAGCTTTTTGAGCTGAGTCTCAAACACATGGCGATAATCGGGATTGAAACCAATGTTGAACTTGGTGGCAAGATAGAAACTATCACGGGGATAGTTCGGCAGAACCTCACCCAAGAAGGTCTCGCTGTCCTCATGGTGATACATAAAAGCTGTATCGTAATAGGTTACGCCACCCTTCATGGCTCGGTCAATCATCGCACTGGCCTTCTCACGGTCGATGCGCCCGTCTTTCTCGGGCAATCGCATATTGCCAAAGCCCAAGCGAGAGATGGTTATATCTTTATATTTCTTGTATTCCATAATTATTTTTAAAGACAATTAAGGACGAAGTGGCATTTTTTCTTTTTTATTAAGGACAATTTTGCACCGAAGTCAATTGTCAGTAATAACATAGTATCTAATGCAAAATAATCTTGTCCTTAGTTGTCTTCCCTAATTAACATTTTATTTCTTAAGGAGATAACGTAAAACCAGGTATCCACCCACAATCTGAATCAAGCATCCAGGCCAGCCAAGAATGATATCTTGCGAAGCCTTCTCGATTGACCCAGTCATAGCCCACTCGGCAAGCGAGCCAATGAGCTGATAAGCGATAACTGCCAATGCAACTGTGAGCAAAGTCACTTTATTGGTCTTCTTGGCTATCATTGCAGCTGCCACAGCAAGTGTCACACTCTTGATGAGGATGATGGGCAATGCGGCTGCTGGAGGCATGCCAAATAAAGCACTGTTAACCAATGGCGAGAGAACTGCTGTGGTCAAACCTACTGTGAAACCATACTTATAGGCTGCTACCAGTGTGAAGAAATAGATTGGCAGGAAAATCAGTCCGCCCTGTGGCATTAGATGGCAAAGCTGTGGCAATGCAATGTTGCCAACTACAAACAAAGCAGCCAAAAGGTAGGTTTTCATCTGGCTGAAACTAAGCTGATACAGTGCAATGTTTTGAGTTGAAGATTTCATGATTTAATGATATTTTTGTTGATTAAAAATTCTTTGATTTTCTCGTAAGCAACTTTTGGATCAACGATTGTCATCGTTAATTTCTCAACGGGGCACAAGTCGGTGCCGTCGCGGTTAATGATATTAGGCTCTATTGTGCCATAACCTACATTTATGTTGGCATCGTTAAGAACTTGCAGGGCTGGAGAGCTAATAACTTGTGCATAAACACTTTTGACTTTTCCCAGCACAAGCAACAATGCTGCACCACGCCCTATCACACGGTCGGCTACTAATGCTCCTGCCAGCTCATGGGGGCGTGACGCAACAAGCTCAAAAAGATCTTTCACGCCAGGATTGTGAAACTCTATGACTTCATCAGCAGCGGTCCGCACCACTCCCCTAACGTCATCGTGAGCAAGCATTTGTTTTAAATCTTCCATGCCAAATTATTTACTGGGTGTAAAATTACACATAATTATTCGTTAAAAAAAATCATTGTTCATTTTTATCAATCTTAATCAATGAAAAAGCACCAAATATGTTCAATATCAACATTTTTATTGCCTTTTTGGGAACTCAAATCCACACAACACCGCTTTTTAAGTAAATTTTACCCTATAACTTTGCCCACTTGGCTATTTTTCAGTAACTTTGTGGGTTGTTTTGTATAAAAGAAATTTAAATAATAAAATGAGAATATCAGTTGAGCAATTGGCGGCCTTGGTGCATGGCACTGTTGAAGGTGATGCCACAGCTTTTATCGACAATTATTCCAAGATTGAAGAAGCCACCCCTGGGTGCCTTACTTTTCTTGCCAATCCCAAATATACACACCACATCTACACCACACAAGCCACTGCTGTGCTGGTGCGCAAGGATTTCGTGCCTGAGCAAGAAGTGAAAGCCACACTCATCAGGGTCGACGATCCCTACGAGACTCTAGCTCACCTGCTCAATTTCGTTAACAGCCAGCAGCCAGCGAAACAAGGTATTGAGCAACCTTGCCACTTGGGTAGCGAGGTTCCCGAGGATGCCTATGTTGGGGCTTTCGCCTACATTGGCGAAAATGTTACCGTTGGGAATAATGTTAAAATCTATCCTCAGGTATACGTTGGAGACAACGTAACCCTCGGCGATGACGTAATCCTTTATCCTGGTGTAAAAATTTATCACGGATGCAAGATTGGAAAACGATGCATCATCCAAGCCGGTGCCGTGATTGGTAGCGACGGATTTGGATTCGCACCTAAACAAGATGGAACCTACGAAAAAATTTCACAGGTGGGCATCGTTATTCTTGAGGACGACGTTGAGATAGGAGCCAACACCACCATCGACCGAGCTACTATGGGTGCCACTGTGGTCAAGAAAGGAACCAAGCTCGACAACCTGATTCAAATTGCACACAATGTAGAAATTGGAGAAAACAATGTCTTTGCTGCACAAGTGGGCGTTGCTGGATCCACAAAGATTGGCAATCACAACATGGTGGGTGGTCAAGTGGGCTTTTCGGGACACATCACTATTGGCGACAACAATGGAATCGGTGCTCAGTCGGGAATACCCAAGAGTATTGGAAACAATCTTCAAATCATTGGCACTCCACCAGTCGGAATAAAAGAATTCTACAAGAACTACCTATACATTCAGCGACTTTCAGAAATGGTTCACGACATCAAAGACTTGAAGAAGGCCGTTGACAATTTATCTATCGAACAAAAGTAATTCAGAATATATGAAACAAAAAACTTTAAATGCTCCTTTCAGTGTGAGCGGCAAGGGCCTGCACTCAGGACTTAACGTGAAGGCTACGTTCATGCCCGCTCCTGAAAATACGGGCTACGTTTTCAAACGCATCGACCTGCAAGACGCCCCAGTGATTGAGGCTCTTGCCGAGAACGTGGTGGAGACCAACCGCGGCACTGTCATTGCATGCAAGACCAACAAGGATGTGAAAGTTGGAACAATCGAGCATTCTATGGCTGCACTTTATGCTGCTGGCGTAGACAATTGCATTATCGAGATCAACGCACCCGAGATGCCAATCCTCGATGGTAGCGCTACTCTTTATAGCGAGAAAATCGAAGAAGTTGGACTCAAAGAACAAGCAGCCGAGCGTGAGTTCTACGTGGTTAAACAGCGCATCAAGGTGGTTGACGAAGCCACTGGCTCTTCATTAATCGTGTTGCCCGACGATGATTTCTCAATCGACACAATGATTGAGTTTGATTCGCCCGTGCTTTCCAACCAGTTTGCTTCTCTCACATCACTTGCCGATTTTAAGGAAGAGATTGCTGGAAGTCGCACTTTCGTGTTCGTTCGTGAGATTTTACCTCTTGTCGAGAATAACCTCATCAAGGGAGGCGACCTCGACAACGCTATTGTCATCTATGACAAGAAGATGAGTCAGGAAGAGCTAGACCGAATAGCCGATGTGGCTGGAGCACCTCACATTCCCAATGATCAATTGGGATATCTCAACCACAAGCCTCTCACCTTCCCCAACGAACCTGCACGTCACAAGCTGCTCGATGTGATGGGCGACTTGGCTTTGATAGGACGCCCACTCAAAGGACGCATTGTTGCCACCCGACCAGGACACACTATCAACACCCGACTTTCGAAACAGATTCGCAAGGAACTACGATATCAAAATGTTCAGGCACCAGTCTATGACCCCAACAAGGCTCCCGTTATGGACATCAACCACATCAGGGAACTTCTGCCTCACCGCTATCCCATGCAGTTGGTCGACAAGGTTATAGAAATAAGCGACAATTACATCGTTGGTGTGAAGAACGTCACAAGCAATGAACCTTTTTTCCAGGGCCATTTCCCACAAGAGCCAGTGATGCCAGGCGTGCTTCAAATCGAGGCTATGGCACAGGTTGGAGGTCTGTTGGTGCTCAGCAGTGTTGATGAGCCAGAGCGCTATTCCACTTATTTCATGAAGATTGACAACGTGAAATTCCGCCAAAAGGTGGTTCCTGGCGACACCCTCATTTTCCACATCTCATTTATGACTCCTTTGCGTCGTGGATGCGCTGTGATGAAGGGTTATGCCTTCGTAGGCGAAAAGATTGTGAGCGAAGTCGAGTTTATGGCCCAAATCGTTAAAAACAAATAAAACCGCATTATATTAAAAATGAACATTTCACCACTAGCTTGCGTTAGCAATAACGCCATGATTGGAAAGGATGTAGTGATTGGTCCTTTTGTAACTATTGATGAGAATGTCGTGATTGGTGACGGAACTATCATCGATAGCAATGCCGTTATCCATTCAGGAGCAAGGATTGGAAACAATTGCCACATACACTCAAGCGCAGTAGTGAGCGACGTGCCACAAGACCTCAAGTTTCAGGGTGAAGACAGTCTCACTATCATTGGCGACAACACCAGCATTCGTGAGTTCGTAACTATTCATCGAGGAACTGCGTCTAAAGGCAAAACTGTAATTGGCAACAACTGCCTGATTATGGCCTATTGCCATGTGGCCCACGACTGCGAGCTGGGAAACAACGTAATCATGTCCAACACTGTTCAGCTAGCCGGCGAGGTTGAGGTTGGTGATTGGGCGGTAATTGGAGGTGGTGCACTTGTGCATCAGTTCACCAAAATAGGCCCTCACGTGATGGTACAAGGCGGAACTCTGGTCAATAAAGATATTCCTCCTTATGTGATGGCAGGACGTTACCCAATGTCTTATGAGCGCGTCAATTCTATTGGACTGCATCGTCGTGGATTCACCAACGATCAAATCAATGGCATTCAAGACATTTACCGAGCCCTTTATATGTCGGGATTGAACACTAGCGACGCTCTCAAAAAAGTGATGGCCGAGCTGCCTGAATCACCCGAGCGCGATGAAATTGTAGAATTCGTTAAGAACTCCAAGCGAGGCATTGTTAGAATGGGTATTTGATTCCAACCCAAATGAACACTAAAGAGACATTGGCTTTGCACCAATGTCTCTTTAGTTTTTATCTTAATCTTAATACTTCTACAACGAGTCGAGTTTGCTACTGCCAAGCACATAATATATTCGGCTAAGAATGTTCTTCAACGACTCATTCATGGGCATTAGCTTATAAGCCCTCTCTAAATAAGGTAACGCCTCACCATATAGTTTCTTTGCCTCTGCCGAGCGATGATTACTATTAGTTATCGCTTTGTTATACAAGGCATTGCCCAAGTCAAACAATCCCATAGGGTGCTCTGGATTCAATGCTACCGCCTTCTTATAATAGGGAATCGCGTCATCAATACCATGCTCTATCTCAATCAACCTACCTTTTAGGTCATAATAATCGGCTACAAGCGAGTCGCTCTCTATTACCTCGTCGAGCAATTCGTTGGCCTCTTTATAGTTTTTGGTTTTCAAGTAATGATTGATCAAGATGTGAACATAGCGGGGATCCTTTGCACCCAGCATGTCATGTGCCTCATGTGCCACACTCACAAGGTAGATTGTGTCACGTTGCTTTATCAGTGCATCAATCCATGTGTCATACAGCGCTTTTTTCTTATAACCCAAGATTCTGGCATTTGAAAGCTTTTCGACTGCTTGGTCATAGTTTTTACCTTGATAAGCGGCCAAGCCCTGAAAAAAACGGTTGTAGCCGACCACCGAGTCGGGTTCGGCTTTATTTTTCTTCTTTGCCCAGTCGCTCTTAGCAAGCGAGCAGTAGATATCCCAGGCACGGTAAGCATTGTCCCAATCACTAGCCATGTAAAAGTCGCCAGCCACAGCACTATAGTCTACCAGGTGATCTATAAAACGATTAACTATGTCCTGAGAATACTTGGTCTTGACTTTGGGACTACCAGTCTTTTTGTCCTTTACGGGATTACCCTTCTTGTCGAGAACCACCACCGAGTCTTTTTTCATCGCTATGACAAACTTATCATACCCATCAATCAAGGCTAGGCCAGCCTCGGTGGAGTTAACTTTCTCGCCTGCTGCCTTGTTGTTTAATATCTTATCGTAGATGAAATATTGAATCTTTCCTGCTAGCCACCATGGCTCTGCCTTGTCTTTTGTCTCCTCGTTTTCGAGAGTTTTGTTAATCTTCTTCAAAGAGTTCTTGTAGCTTTCAACAGTGGGAGTCAATCCACTAATTTCCTTTTTCACCTCATTGACAAGACGCTGCTGAGCCACTACTCCCATAGTGCCCAGAGCAATCAGCATTAAAACCACAAGAAACTTTTTCATCATCAATAAAAAAGAAATATAAACCTAATTAACTTTTAAAACGCTGTGCACAACATTCAAAATGCCATGCACAGCGTTTACTGTTATGTGTGTGCAATAAAATTATTTCAAGAGGTCAAGCTTGTATTCGATGTCATCGATGAAACGCTTAGACTGAGTCTTCTCGCTCTTGGGATCCAACTCGTTAGCCTTCTTGAACAATGGCAGAGCTTCATTGTACAGAGGAACCAACTTGGGCTTGAGGTCAGCGTTTGTAGCTTTAGGGTTATCCTCGATAATCTTCTCGGCCTTGTCATAGATTACACGACCCAGGTCAAAGAAACCATTGGGGAATGTAGCATCTACCTCAGTAGCCTTCTTATAGAATGCCTCAGCTGCTGCCAAGCCATCTTTCTGCTCTACTACAAAACCCTTCATGTCATAGAGCAATGCGCTTGTAGGATCATCGGCGATAGCTTTGTCGATGTAAACAAAGGCACCATCATAGTTCTTTGAATCGCAGAAAGTTTGAATAATGTTAGCCAAGCAAGAATTCTTGAAGTCTACAACCTGATTCTCGGTATAGCCCTTGCTGATAGCATTCTTGAATGCATTGTAGGCGCCATCATAGTCCTTTAACTGATAAGCTGAGTAACCCTCATAGAAAGCTACATCGGCAAGTGTTGCCTGCTCAAATTGAACTCCCTCGGTCAACGAAGAACCAACGAGCTGGCTAAAGAACTTGAATGCCTTATAAGAAGTAGCAAAATCGTTACTCAAAAGGCCAGCGTTACCAACATTGAGCACATCATTGATGTGGCCCGATAGCAATGCTACGATGTCCTTAGAGTATTTTGTTTTGAATTTGGGTTTGCCTGTCTTCTTGTCAATCTTGGGACTTCCATCCTTGTTATACTCAATTATAGTATCAAGAGGAAGGGCTTTCTGAAGCAACTCAAAACCACTCATCAGAGCTTTGGCACGATCACCAATTGTTGGGTCGGGAGCATCTGGATTCTGACCATGAGTCAATGTGTATTCGCCAAAGAGCTTGTCATATCTAGCAAACTCGGCCTTACCTGCATTGAAAAGTTCCTCGGCAGTTTGAGCTTTAACACCCATCACCATGAGTGATGCGCAAGCTACGAATAAGAAAATCTTTTTCATAATAAAAATGTTTATTGTTACTAATTTTAATTTTTATCTCGTTAATATTTTATTTCTCAATGTCGTCAAAAGGCAACGTGCCTTCTTGGTCATAAGACTGCGATTCACCGTTTTCGTTTAATTCATCACCAGCATTTTCTTGAGAAAGCTGTGCCTCGTTGGCTTCGTCAAACGTCAAATCTTGTTGCAGCCCTTCACCCTCGGGGATATATTCCTCTATCTTCTCGGGATCGGTGTCAACCTTACAAACCGATGCTATCTCATCGCTCTTCTTCTCCAAGTTGATAAGCCTTACGCCCTGAGTGTTGCGGCCCTGAACTCGCAGGTCGGCAACCTTGAGGCGGATGGTGATACCCGACTTGTTGATGATGACGATGTCGTTGCTGTCATTAACATTGCGTATAGCAATAAGCTTGCCAGTCTTATCGGTGATGTTGATGGTCTTCACACCCTTGGCACCACGATTGGTAATGCGGTAGTCCTCGAGTTTAGAGCGCTTACCCATACCCTGCTCCGAGAGCACTAGTACGTCGTCCTGAGCGGTAGTACGCATGCAAATCATGCCCACTACTGCATCATCACCGCCGTCAAGGGTCATACCCTTAACACCAGTAGCAGTCCTACCCATAGCTCTTACATTGGTCTCTGAGAAGCGGATAGCGCGGCCATTGCGGTTAGCGAGTACAATCTCGCTGTCACCCTCGGTGAGCACGGCACCAATGAGTTGGTCATCCTCACGTATGTTAAGAGCATTCACGCCGTTAACGCGTGGACGTGAGAACTCCGACAAGCGGGTACGCTTAACGATACCGTTCTTGGTTCCAAATACGATATAGTGGTTCTGGTTATATTCAGGATCTTTGAGTTTTGTCGCACGGATAAAGGCGTAGATGCGGTTCTCTGGACCCAGGTTGAGCAAGTTCTGGATGGCGCGACCCTTAGAGTTCTTAGCACCCTCGGGAATCTCAAACACGCGCAGCCAGTAGCAGCGACCTAATGCCGTGAAGAACAGCATGTAATTATGGTTAGTAGCCTCGTAGATGTACTCAATGAAGTCCTCATCGCGAGTTGCGCTGCCCTTAGCTCCCACGCCACCGCGGTTCTGAGTGCGGTACTCGCTCAGCGGTGTGCGCTTGATGTAGCCAAAGTGCGAAATGGTGATAATCATTGGGTCATCGGGATAGAAGTCCTCGGCGTTCATCTCCTCGGCAGCATACTCGATTTGAGTGCGGCGCTCATCGCCAAACTTGTCGCGAACCTCAATGAGTTCATCCTCGATTACCTTGCGGCAAACGTCAGGATTGGTCAAAATCTCTTCGAGGTGCTCAATGGTCTTCAACAACTCTTCCATCTCGGCGTGGAGCTTGTCCTGCTCGAGGTTGGTGAGCTGACGCAGACGCATCTCAACAATAGCACGGGTTTGGATGTCGTCCAAGTTGAAACGCTCACCCAAGCGCTGACGAGCCTCGTCGGTGGTCTTGCTACTGCGAATGATGTGGATTACCTCATCAATATTGTCGCTTGCGATAATCAAGCCCTCAAGAATGTGAGCACGCTCCTTTGCTTTCTTGAGCTCAAACTCAGTGCGGCGAATAACCACCTCATGGCGATGCTCAAGGAAGTAGTGAAGCATGTCTTTGAGGTTTACCGTCTGAGGACGACCCTTAACGAGGCACACATTGTTCACACTGAACGACGACTGCAACTCGGTCATCTTGTAGAGCTTGTTGAGAAGCACATTGGCATTGAAGTCCTTCTTCACATCAATCACGATGCGCATACCGTGACGGTCGCTCTCGTCGTTGATATTAGAAATACCGTCAATGCGTTTGTCTTCAACCAAGCCAGCAATATTCTCGATAAGCTCACGCTTGTTCACATTGTAAGGAATCTCGGTCACAACAATGCGGTCATGGCCATGCTCAGTCTCAATCTCGGCCTTCGAGCGTATTACAATGCGGCCCTTACCGGTCTCAAAAGCATCACGCACGCCTTGATAGCCATGAATGATACCGCCTGTCGGGAAATCGGGAGCGATGATATATTTCATCAAGCCATCGGTATCGATGTCAGGATTCTCGAGCATCGCAAGGCAGGCATTAATCGACTCGGTGAGGTTGTGGGGAGCCATGTTGGTTGCCATACCCACCGCAATACCCGAACCACCATTGACAAGCAAATTGGGGAATCGGGTTGGCAACACCTCAGGTTCTTCCAGAGTGTTGTCAAAGTTTGGAACAAAGTTCACTGTGTCTTTGTCCATGTCACGCATCATCTCCTCGCCCATCTTGCCCAGACGAGCCTCGGTGTAACGCATAGCAGCAGGGCTATCACCGTCTACCGAGCCAAAGTTTCCCTGACCATCTACCAGCGGATAGCGCATTGCCCAGTCCTGAGCAAGGCGCACCATTGCCAAGTAGACCGACGAGTCGCCGTGGGGGTGGTATTTACCAAGTACATCGCCCACGATGCGCGCGCTCTTCTTGTAGGGAGCGTTGGAGAAGTTTCCTAGTTTTTCCATACCGAAAAGAACCCTGCGGTGCACTGGCTTGAAGCCGTCACGCACATCGGGCAGGGCGCGAGACACGATAACCGACATCGAGTAATCGATGTAGCTAGTCTTCATCTCGTTTTCGATATTGATCTCAATAATTCGATCGTTATTCATCTCTAAATATTTAAAATTTTACCTGTGGCGAGCTGCAAATCCAGCGAAATGTTGCCTCAATCATCACAGTCACGCCGAAACATTAAAATTAACCTACAAAGTTAATACATTTCCCGCAAACAACCAACAACTTTTCCACCTATTTACGTTTTTTTGATACTAATTCTAAACTCAAAAATAAAAACACATAATTATGAGCAAGGTACTCCAATATCAATTGTCTTTAATATCCAAAAGCCGAAAGGCTTGACACGAATTTTTTGTCATTAATTGTCTTAAAAAAACACCCTCTTACCTCTCCCCTCTCTCCTCTCCCCTCTCCCCTAAAAAAACATGGCACGGAATTTGCTTGAACGATATTGTTTTAATAGATTATACGATAATGACCAAAAAAGAAATAAACATATTAGACGACAATGAGTTGATGACGCTCATCAACGAGCTAGCCTTGCCTATTGTCGACGGTGTTGACTTCACCAACGACGAGGATGACGACGACATCGAAGACGATATGGGCGGCACCGGCGCTCCAGCGAGTGGTGGTGAGAAACGCACCCAGCGACGAAATGTCACAAAAAATGACAACGCGACACCGACCATTGATAAATACGGAAAAGACATCACGCGTCAGGCCGCTGCTGGCGACCTCGACCCTGTGGTGGGACGTGAACGTGAAATTGAACGACTGGCGCAAATCTTGAGCCGACGCAAGAAGAACAACCCCGTTCTCATTGGAGAACCAGGAGTTGGCAAATCGGCTATCGTTGAAGGACTTGCACAACGCATCGTGCAGCGCAAAGTGGCACGAGGCCTTTTGGACAAGCGCATCGTTGCTCTCGATATGGCATCGGTAGTGGCTGGTACCAAATACCGTGGACAATTCGAGGAACGCATCAAGGCGATTATCGACGAGGCATCCAAGAGTGACGACGTGATTCTCTTTATCGATGAGATTCACACCATTGTGGGTGCGGGTAACGCCAGTGGATCAATGGACGCTGCCAATCTTCTCAAGCCCGCCTTGGCTCGAGGCGAGGTGCAGTGCATTGGTGCAACCACCCTCGATGAGTATCGCAAGAACATTGAGAAAGACGGAGCCTTAGAGCGCCGTTTCCAGAAGGTGCTTGTCGATGCCTCTACTCCCGAGGAAACAGTCGAAATCCTCAACAACATCAAGGATGCCTATGAGAAGCACCATGGTGTTATCTATACCCCCGAGGCCATCAGGGCTTGCGTCACCCTTACCGACCGATACATCAGCGACCGCGCCTTCCCCGACAAGGCTATCGACGCCATGGACGAAGCTGGCTCACGCGTGCACATATCTAAGGTTGAGACTCCCAAAGAGATTGAAGAACTCGAAAAGCAAATTGCCGAAGCTCAAGAGAACAAGCTAAAAGCTGTTCAGGCTCAGAACTTTGAGAGCGCAGCCAACTATCGCGACCGGCAAGAGAAACTGAAACTTGAACTTCAAGATTTCAAGGAGAAATGGGAAGCCGAACTCGACAAGAAACGCGAGACGGTCGATGAGAACGACATAGCGCAAGTTGTAGCAATGATGACAGGAGTTCCGGTTCAACGCATTGCCCAGAGCGAAGGTCTCAGATTGCTAGGCATGAACGATGAGCTCAAGTCCAAAATCATTGGCCAGGATGAAGCTATCGACAAGATTGCCAAGGCTATCCGACGCAATCGTGTTGGTCTTAAAGACCCGAACCGACCCATTGGCTCATTCATGTTCCTTGGCCCAACTGGTGTAGGCAAAACCCTGCTTGCTAAGCGACTGGCTGAGTTCCTCTTCAACTCTCCCGACGCTCTCATCCGCATCGACATGAGCGAATATATGGAGAAATTCAATGTGTCGCGTCTCGTGGGCGCTCCTCCGGGCTACGTAGGCTACGAGGAGGGCGGACAGTTGACCGAGAAGGTGCGCCGTCACCCCTATTCTGTCGTCCTGCTCGACGAGATTGAGAAGGCACACCCTGACGTGTTCAACATGCTGCTCCAAGTGCTTGACGAGGGCGCTCTGACCGATAGCCTAGGCCGAAAGGTTGACTTCAAGAACACTATCATCATCATGACGTCAAACATTGGCACACGCGAGCTCAAGGACTTTGGTGCCGGCGTGGGATTCAACACTCATGAGCTAACTAAGGAGCGTTCCGACTCGGTAATCCGCAAGGCGCTGAACCGCAGCTTCTCACCCGAGTTCCTTAACCGTGTCGACGACATCATCACATTCTCGAGCCTCAACAAGGACGACATCCTCAAGATTGTGGATATCGAGCTCGAAATGTTCTACAATCGCGTACACGAACTCGGCCACGAGCTCATCATCACCGATGCCGCAAAGCAGTTTGTTGCCGACGCAGGTTTCGACATCCAGTATGGTGCCCGACCCTTGAAGCGAGCTATCCAAACTCACATCGAGGATCCAATGTCGGAACTCCTCCTCAAGCACGAGGACATGACCGCCGCCACAATCACCATCGACATCAAAGACGGAGAAATCGTCGCCACAATCAAGAAATAAATACAGTTCAACACATTTGCACCAAGGAGGATACGTCATAATCATGACACATCCTCCTTCTTTTTTTCTAATCCCCCTTCTTCCCTCTCTGATTATTTAATGTTGCCTCACGTTCATTGACATATTGCCACCTCCTATCCACTCCTATCTCCATTTTTCAAAATTCCTGCGTAAGCAGGCTTTTCGACACCGATAGGTGCAGCTTTGTGAGGGGAAAACTACCATACTTTTTGCCATGTGCTGCGCACATGAAAATTTTAGAGTCTTCGACTCTAAAATTTAAATAATAATATGTTTGATTTGTTTTAGATTTGATAGATTTCTGCCCGTAGCGCTCTAACCTTTAGCTCGGGGAGATTTCAAAGCATAAGTCACGCGAAGCGTGGTGTGCGGTGCCCAAAGGGCATTGAAACTCGACTCAATTTCCACTCCGCCAGGAGTGGCAAAACAATCCTACGTCTATGCAATTTTCAATTAAATTTTCATTTAATTTTAAGCGAAGCGCCCATCCAGCCTCAAAAACCAATTCTGCATTATGCATTATGCGCGCCCATCCAGCTTATCATCAGTTTAGGAAGTCATCGAGGTTTTGCACGTTGAGTTTCTGGGCAGATTTGTGCTAATATTTTCGGCTCATTTTTATAAAATTCCGTTTCAATTTAGGGGAATTTGTGCAAAATAATCAGAGGGCACATTTTTGACGCTTGTTACTAATTGATTTACAGCAACTTGTAAAAAGCAAGGGCACGGGCAAAATGTTTGGTGGTTAACAGAAAACGTGCTAAATTTGCAACGTTTTAAAGCATCATTATGAAGAAACTATTGTACATTTCCCTCTTGGCTGTTTTGCTCTCGGCAGCGATAAGTTGCAACCGCAGTGTTGACAAGCGACTGGTTCTCGCAGACTCACTGATGTGGGTCAACCCCGACAGTTCGCTTGCAATCCTTGAAGCAATCAACCGTGATTCACTTAAAGGTGACGAGAACCAGGCATATTACGCCCTCTTACTCACGCAAGCACAGTTCCGTTGCAATATCCCACTGACAAGCGACACATTAATCAGCAAAGCAGTCGATTACTATAGCGACAACCATAACCGTGAGCACTATACTCGAGCTTTATTATATAAAGGTGGAGCACATGAAGATATGGGTAACCCAGTTGAGGCAATTAAATGGTACAAACAAGCAGAGAACAACGCCGACAGCACTGACTACCGAAACCTAGCGCAAATCAACTTCCGCATGGGTTTGTTGTACTTTAACAACTATGCCAGCAATAACCTTGATTTAAACAAGTTCAAAATGGCAGCTCATTATTACGAGATATTAAGAGACAAAAAAATGACGATGGTTGCCTTAGAATATTGTGGAAATGTGCTAAGAATTACAGATGTTAATGTGGCGAAAAAATGCTATGACAAGGCTTTGGCAACGGCAAGTGAGTTAAATGACACTACAAGTATTTATAGCATCAACGTCAATTATGCATTGATGTATATTGAAGATTCCTTATACTTTCAGGCAAAGAAATATATTGTGGATGCTTATCGATTGAATAACAGGTTTGAAGAAAATGACAATTATTATATGCTGAGCCTTATTTTTGCCAATCTGAAAGACATTGATTCAGCTAAATATTTCATCTCGTTACCTGACAAATCACAAAATACTGCCTACGACAGCCTGCTGATGTATAAAGCCATGAAGGAAGTTGCTTTGTGCGAAAATAACCTTACACAATATCGTAAATTTGACAAACAGTACAATAGAATCTCTAACACTCTCGAACACAACGAAACAAAGTATAAACTTAGCAAGTTTGAGTCAGATTTTGATACTGATAGAATTGCAGCTAAAGGCAAGAAGGTGAATTTATTAAATAAAACCATAATTATCCTTGCTGCTTTATTCTTAGTTTTTGCATTGATTACTGCAGCACTCTTTATCATCAGCCGCAGGAAAAATCGCAAAGACAAGCAGCAAATGATTGACGAGCTGAAGGAAGAAAGTTTCGGCAATTATGAAGAGTTGAGGCGCAATCTTGCTGACTTTGACAACCACTTCAGCAAGACCATGAATGAGAGGTTGAAATCTCTTGAGGAGATAATGACTGGTGCCTACAATCCCAACCAGGACTCAAAGAGCAACGAGGTAGTGCACAAGATATCGCCTATTGCTGATGACGACACTAAGTTCTGGGAAGGGCTGTATTCCTATATCAATATCAAGCATAATGGCGCGATGGACAAGATTGCCAATGACTACCCGCAACTCTCGGCGAGCGACTTGAACTTCATCAAGCTGATGTGCTGCGGTTTCTCCGATGCAGCCATCGCCGTGTGCAGGAATTACAGGAATGTCGCTTCGGTCAGAAGTCGTCGACGCAAGATAAGAGACAAGATGGGTATAAAAGGCAACCTCACTGACTATGTTATAAACATCACCCAAGGTCTAGAATCAAACAACTCGTTACAACATTAAGACAACAACAAAACAACCTTTTTTGCCTTAGTTTTTGTGCTCTTCATAGGGCAAAAAGAAAAGGCACATTTTAAAAACGCCTAACACAAAGAACAACAATAGGTTATAAAAAGTAAAGGCACGGGCATTTTTCTTGCAAAAAAGTTTTTGCAACTGTAACTTTGCAACCAGAAAATTAGTTCGACGACAATTACCGACAATAATTCTTTATGTTTGTTTTATTAATGACAATTGTCGTTCCTAATAGATTGGTTCAAATTGAGTCACACAAACTGGATTTTTGAGCTAAAAACACCGACAAAACCATTCGTTTTAACGCAATTTAACAAATGGGGGGGGTAATTTTAAAAAATGTTTATAACTTTGCAACATCGCAATAAGATTAAGTTTAACACATAAAAATAAACGGCTATGAAAAAGATTTCTACATTAATGGCTTTGATGGTACTCGCATTGAGTGCCAATGCAGTGACTTTCACCGTTGATGGTATTTGTTACCAGACAGCGAGTGGAGGAGTTAATGTCGTCAAAGAATCAAGTGGCTACGACAACTATGCGAACTTGATAAATGCGGTAATTCCCAGCGTCGTGGGCTATAATGGCCACAACTATCAGGTTGTTCGCATTGCTGACCAAGCTTTCAGATTTGCTGAAAATTTGGAGTCAATCGAGATTCCTAACACTATTACGACGATAGGTGCCGGTGCTTTCTATCATTGCAGTAGTCTTACATCGATTACCATTCCAAACTCGGTGACATCAATAGGCAATTCGGCAATTTCTGTCTGTGCGAATTTGCTCTCAGTGAACATATCCAGTTCAGTAAAAACTATAGGCACCAACAATCTTAAAGAGTGCCCTATGCTGGAGCAGATATGGGTTGACCCAGAGAACACGGTGTATGACTCACGCGAAAATTGCAATGCCCTTATCAAGACCTCGACCAACGAGCTGCTTATGGGATGCAACACCTCCTTTATTCCAAGCACTGTTGAGTCGATAGCCGATAATGCATTCTACAACTTTGATGGACTGAAAACCATGACAATCCCAGCGTCGGTCACCAAGATAGGATACCAGGCTTTTACAGATTGCAACAGTTTGGAGCATGTCTCCATCAATGGGCAACTTTCTTCGTTTGGGGCTCATGCTTTCGAAGGGTGCTCTTCATTGCATGATGTGCAGCTTTGCGAAGGCATTCAATATATCAGTTTAAACTGCTTTGAGAGTTGCAATTCGCTAAAAACAATCAATATTCCAGAATCGGTTAACGTGATTGACAGTTGTGCGTTTTTATATTGCACAAATCTGGAATCAGTCAATTTAGGAGAAAATATACAGCGCATAGGGGGAAAAGCCTTTATGAGTTGTTCAAGCTTGACATCAATTCATTCCTACATCCAAATGCCTCAAAACGTTTCATGCGGAAGCAGGGTGTTTGATGGTGTAGATAAATCATTGTGTATGCTTTTTGTTCCAGACGGAAGTGTTTCACTTTATCAAGCCAGAAGCCCATGGAAAGATTTCATAAATATTGTTGAAAACAGCTACGTGCCCCTCGTGCGTGAGGGTGTAGTTTGGGAATATGTGGGTTATTACCATGACTGGCCCGAGGATGGATGGGAGAAGGTGCAACTTTACACTCTTGAATTCAATGGCACAACTGTTATTGACGGGAAAACATATTATAACATCTATCGCACCAATTATGACAAGCAGGGCAATGCCCAGGAGCCATACTTTGTTGCCTTTGTGAGAGAAGAGAACAAGGTTGTCACAGTATATAATACCACTAACTACGAAGACGATTATTTCTATTATATTTATTGGTGGGATATCCCCAAAACATTATACGACTTCAACAAGCCAATGTTCTTGCCTGATAATGCAGAATTTGCCGAGATAAATTATCCTATCTCTGAGTATAGTATGGCCGACACATACCAAGAATTTGAGGTGGAAATAGGACAAACCATTAGAAAGGGCTATCAAATAATAGCTTATGACGAGCCAAATAATCCTGAGTATAGTTTTAAGACAATCGAAGGCATTGGTGTTGACTGTGGATTTGGTGACTTACTTGTACCCTACAGAACTTATATTACAGGAATAAACTCAATGTCTGGACTATCGGCTGTGTATGAGAATGGAGAATTGGTTTACATGGGTTGTAAATATGATGAAGCACAAGAATTGAAGCAGCCCGATGCCATCACAACTATCTCTGGTGAAAAACAGGCGAAGAGCATCCGTTACTACAACCTCGCTGGCGTGGAGAGTGCCGAGCCTCAGCAAGGCGTGAACATCAAGGTCACCACCTACAGCGACGGCACACGCTCAAGCGAGAAGATAATCAAATAACCAATACTGTTTTTTCTACGGAGTTTGAGGAGTTAAGGAGTTAATCAATCCACCATAACTCCATGCAACATCGCAATAAAAATAAGTTTAACACATAAAAATATACTGCTATGAAAAAGATTACAATATTATTGTTGGGTCTGATTATGATTACCAATGCCAGTGCCTACGACTTTATGGTTGATGGTTTGTGCTATAACTACAACGAAGATGGCAATAGCGTAATGCTGACCTATGACACCTCTAGCGAATGGGGTACTCATTACGCTAATCTCACGGGGTCATTAGACATTTCAGGAACTGTATCCTACAATGGTGCTACATACTCGGTAACTTCAATTGATGACTATGCTTTTTGGGGTTGCTTAGGCTTGACTTCAGTGAACATTCCCAACTCGGTGACTTCGATTGGCACAGGTGCTTTCTATGTTTGTAGTAACTTGACCTCGGTGAACATACCAAATTCGGTGATTTCAATTGGTGGCAATGCCTTCTATGGTTGCAGTAGCTTGACCTCTGTAATCATCCCCAACTCGGTGACTTCGATTAGCGCAGGTGCTTTTAGAGAATGTACGAGCTTGACTTCGATAATAATCCCCAACTTGGTTACTGAGATTGGCCATTTTGCCTTCGAGGGTTGCTCAGGGTTGACCAGTATCACAATTCCCAACTCGGTGACTGAGATTGGCGGGGGTGCCTTCGGTAGTTGCACGGGCCTGACCTCGGTGACCATCCCCAGCTCGGTGAAAATAATTAGCAATTTTACCTTCTATTATTGCAGCGGCTTGACGGAGATTACCATCCCCAACGCGGTAACTGAGATTGGAGAAAGAGCCTTCGAGGGTTGCAGTGGCTTGACCTCGGTGAACATACCCAATTTGGTGACATCGATTGGCAATGATGCCTTCTATGGTTGCACTAAAATGCGCTCCATCTATTCAAAAATTGAAGAACCTGAAAATGTCTCTTATGGTAGTGATATTTTTGGGGGTATAAGCAAGAATTATTGCAAACTCTATGTTCCTGCTGGCACTGTGGATGATTATCAATTTACTGCTCCGTGGAATGAATTTTTGAATATAATTGAAGAAGGAAGTGGTAGCAGCACTACTCCAGTTCATGGTGACGTTAATGGTGATGGAGTAGTGACTGGAGCCGATGTAACAGAAATATATAACATCCTTTTAGGAAACTAAAAAAAATCACATCATAGCACATTATTACGCACTGCATCCAGGCTCTCCGAGCCTGCAGTGTCTTCGACGGTTGGCAACAGTGTTGCGGCGGGAGTGCCAGCCCGCATCATCAGGCATCTTGACCACATGCGAGACCTCACCTTGTGACAATAATCCCTTATGTTGATTTATTATAAGACAGTAACTGGAAATAAAAAAATAAACTATGCCTTATGAGACGATATGTTGTCTACTTTTTGAATGTTCTGTGTTTGGCAAGTGTATGCGTGACCAATGGCCATGCCGATGTTTTTGAACCAGGATCTTACTATTTTGACAACAGCAAGATTAATTATGCCAATGTTGAGTTTGCGACTTTCGACACCGTTAATGTTATGGTTAATGTCTATAAATTGTCGGCACCTGCTGGCAGTGACGGTTGGTGGCGATTGACACTTGAAGAGCCTGTTGTCTGCGACCTTTATTCTTTTATAGAAAGTGATGTTGACTCTGGTACCTTTAATGAGGCAGTGAATGATTTTATTGAGCACCACACTTCACGGCACACACTGATGGAAATGTGGCACCACCCCCATTGGTGCGATTTCGTCTATTGTCCTATACTTGATGACGCCCAAGAGAGTGACGGCTATTGGAGAACTCAAGAGAGCTATAATGCGACAGCCTCGGGCACCCTGCCTGTTATATACATCAAAACTCAAGGCTCTTGTCCGGTTACAACTAAGGACTATTATATTGATGCCACTATGTGGATAGACAATCGCGGCAGTGGTGATTTCCAATCGCTTGGCAGTGAGGAAAATCCACTTGAACTGTCGATAAAAGGACGAGGCAATTACACTTGGCGAGGATTCTATAAGAGACCTTACAAAATAAAGTTCGCTAATAAACAATCACCCTTGGGGCTTGACAAGAGCAAGCATTTTGTCTTGCTGCCACATGCCGATGACCTTAGTGGTTTTTTACGTGACGAGACAGGCTTTGAATTGAGCCGACAAGTGGGAATGCCTTACACCACACGGCAACTTCCAGTTGAGTTGTTCCTTAATGATGAATACGTGGGGCTTTATTTTCTGTGCGAGAATATAAGAGTGGAAGATGGCCGTGTAGACATTGTAGAGCAGAGTGACAATGAAACCAATCCTTACTATGTGAGTGGAGGATGGCTGCTGGAGGTTAACGGGAACGACACGCGTGTTTATGGCATGTCTCAAAATAATGATGTGTCAAAGGGGTGGTTCTACTTCACTTCTCATTCTCCCGAAAAAGTGTCGCAAGTGCAAGTCGATTATATTTCTCGGTTAATCTCTAAGGTCGACAGCTGTGTCTTTGTCAATAATAAAAATGATACTGGCTGGGAACAGTATCTTGACATGGGCACGCTCACGCGCTTCTACATCATTAATGAGGTGATGTCGAATATTGAGTCATTCTGTCGCAGCATGTTTATTTATAAGGACAGGGGTGTGGCCGAGAAACTGATGTTTGGGCCAGTATGGGATTTTGGCAACAGTTTCACCCGTGCCAAAACCGATGATTTCATCTTCAACTATGAGTCACCATTCACATTCCTGTGGATAGAGGAACTTTTAAAGTTTCCTCGGTATCAGCTTTCGCTAAAGACATTGTGGAAAGAATTTAGAGATGATGGAGTTTTAGACAAAGTCGTTGCACACGATAGGCAATTTCTGGATGTTATAGAAATCGCTAAACAATATGACAAAGTGAGATGGCCTTACTATAGTGACCTGTGGGATGGCGCTTCGGAAGAATTTCTTAATAACTTTTTGCTCAAGGCGGCTTGGCTTGATGATCAATGGGGGTATGATAGTGGAATACCGACTGTGACACCCAATAAAGAGGTCAAGAGCGTGCGCTACTACAACCTGCAGGGCATGAGTAGCAACGTGCCGTTTAATGGCTTCAATATAAAGGTTACGACCTACAGCGACGGTACACGCTCAAGCGAGAAGATAATCAAATAACCAACACTGTTTTTCTCAAAGGGATGGTTATTTTGAAGGCAATTGGATTCATTCAAAAAGTTGCGAAGGTAGTTCGTCAAAAAGCCTGCTCACGCAGGAAAAATGCGATTAAGCGAGACAAAGGTGAGCTTGCTCAAAGACTTGCGAGCGTGAGCATTTTATAAAAAATAAATAATCTGGCGTAAGCCAGCTTTTCGACATCGATAGATGCAACTTTGTGAGATTAATATAGTATCCGCGCGTCAGCCCCCATTGTGCATTATGCATTCATTAAGGGCTTTTTGAGATTAACAAAAACAGTTGTTTTGGTTGTTATTGTGTTGTTTTAGTTGTTTGATAATTCATGGATAATTCGCCGTTTTTTTAATGTTGCCTCGCCACCCCGCCATCCACTACCTTTGCGCACACACGTACATTATTAAAAATATAACCATGAAACAAAGAAAACAAAATAAAAATCTAGCAAGTAGCGACAAAACAACAGTTGTTATGTTTGTTATACAGTTCTTGTTGTTTGATAAAACTGAGTCATGTGAAGCAGGTGAACTAGGTGAACCAAGTGAGTCAGGTGAACCAAGTGATTCCACTGATTCCACCGATTCCACCGATTCCACTGATTCCACCGATTCCACTGATTCCACCGATTCCACCGATTCCACCGATTCCACCGATTCCATGCACAGCGACATCTTAGCGCGTCAGCGCAATAATTCACCCAATGGCGAAGCCAAAACTACCAATCTTAGCCCGAAGGGCAACAATCTTTAGCGCGCAGCGCGGCCCAATCGTTGTGCCAGTTGTTTGATAATTCACGAGCAATTCACGGTAATTTGTGTAAAAAAACCGAAGTAACCGCCATCTAATGCAAAAATATTAATTGTTTTTAATTGTTTGACAAATAAACCCCACGCGCAGCGCGTCCCAACTCAAAAACTGATAATTCAATGATAATTCACGGACAATTCACGGTAATTTGTGTAAAAAACCGAAGTAACCGCCATCTAATGCAAAAATATTAATTGTTTTTAATTGTTTGACAAATAAACCCACACGCAGCGCGGCCCAATCGTTGTGCAAGTTGTTTCTGAGTTGTGCCAGTTGTTTGATAATTCACGGACAATTCACGGTAATTTATGTAAGAAAACACCAAAATCAATTGTCTTTAATATCCAAAAGCCGAAAGGCTTGACACGAATATTTTGTCATTAATTGTCTTAACAAAAACACTCTCACCTCTCCCTCTCCCCTCTCTCCTTTATAAAACCGTGACAACATTTCATCTACAGTACAATTTGTCACCTAATACGCCCTGTGGCATTTTTTTTGCATAATAGCGTGGCAGAAAATCAAGTAAATAAACTTGACTAATCCAGAATTAAAAACTAAAAAAATTATATATACTATGGCAAAAGGTTCAATTGGGGTAACTACCAACAACATTTTCCCCGTTATTAAAAAATTCTTGTACAGCGACCACGAGATTTTCTTGCGCGAGCTGATTTCTAACGCAGTAGATGCGACTCAAAAACTCAAAACTCTCGCCGCAGCAGGCGATTTCAAAGGTTCAACCGAAGATTTGAAAGTGAGCGTCACAATCGATAAGGACGCAGGCACTCTCACCGTGAGCGACCACGGCATTGGCATGACCGAGCAAGATGTTGACAAATACATCAACCAAATCGCCTTCTCAGGTGCTGAGGACTTCCTCAACAAGTATAAAGACAACGCCAATGCAATCATTGGCCATTTTGGCCTTGGTTTCTATTCGGCATTCATGGTTGCCAAGAAGGTCGAAATTCGCACCCTCTCTTGGGAGGAAGGAGCAAAACCTGTGCTCTGGAGCTGTGACGGTTCACCCGAATTCGAAATGACCGAGTGCGACAAGGCCGAGCGCGGCACCGACATTGTGCTCTACATCGACGATGACGAGAAGGAGTTCCTCGAGCAGTCACGCATCAACACTCTTCTCAACAAGTACTGCAAATTCATGCCCGTTCCAGTTATTTTTGGAAAGGAGCAGGAGTGGAAGGACGGCAAGTATGTCGATACCGACAAGGACAAGGTAATCAACGATATTGAGCCTCTGTGGTCTCGCAAGCCCACCGACCTCAAGGATGAGGATTACATCAAGTTCTACCATGCAATCCAGCCAGCACAAGACGACCCTCTGTTCTGGATTCATCTGAACGTAGACTTCCCATTCACTCTCACAGGAATCCTCTATTTCCCAAAAATCAAGAACAATCTCGACATTCGCAAGGACCGCATCCAGCTCTATTGCAATCAGGTGTTTGTCACCGACAGCGTCGAGGGCGTTGTGCCCGAGTTTATGATGCTGCTTCAAGGTGTAATCGACAGCCCCGACATTCCACTGAACGTGTCACGTTCCTACCTGCAAGCCGACCGCAACGTCAAGAAGATTTCATCTTACATCACCAAGAAAGTGGCTAGCCGCCTCGAGGAGATTGCTAAGACCGACGCCAAAGCCTTTGAAGAGAAATGGAATGACATCAAGATTTTCATCGAGTATGGCATGCTCAGCGACGAGAAGTTCAAGGAAGCAGCTGCAAAGTTCGCTCTCTTGCAAAACACCGAAGGTAAGTTCTTCAAGTTCGACGAATATAAGGACCTCATCAAGGGCAACCAAACCGACAAGGACGACAATCTCATCTACCTCTACGCCACCGACAAGACTGCACAATACACCTACATCAAGGCAGCCCAAGACAAGGGTTACGACGTGCTGCTCATGGACGGCCAGCTCGACATTCCATTCGTTGGTCTGCTTGAGCAGATGAATGAGAAATCACGCTTCGTACGTGTCGACAGCGACGTTGTCGACAACTTGGTGCGCAAAGAGGATGCTAAAGACGCCGAGCTCACCACCGAGGAACGTGAAATCGCCTCTACCCTATTCAAGTCACAGATTCCTGCTATCGAGAAGAGTGAATTCATGGTAACCTATGCTGCCATGTCTCCCGAGGCCCAACCTGTAGTCATCACTCAAAGTGAGTACATGCGACGCATGAAAGATATGGCAGTGTTCCAGCCAGGAATGAGTTTCTACGGCGAGTTCCCCGATGCTTATAATTTCACGCTCAACACCAGCCATCCTGTCATCAAGAGAGTTGTTGATCAAGCTGTAGCAGCTGTGAAAGATGAGCTCAAGCCCATCGACGACGAACTAGCAGCGACCAATGCCGTCATCAAGGCAATTCGCGACCTCGACAAGGACAATAAGGGTGTGCCCGAAGACAAGAAAGACGACCTCAAGAAAAACGAGGACAAAGCTCAGGCATTGCGCGACAAGAAAGAGGAAATTGTCACCAATTATGCTAAGGAACAAGACACTGTTAAGCAACTCATCGACATCGCCCTCCTGGGTAACGGCCTACTCAAAGGCGAAGCCCTCAACAACTTCCTCAAGCGCTCTGTCGACCTGCTCTAACCACCTTTAACCCGAATCGGGCATTACCACTAAAGGGAGGGGGCATAAAATCTTGCGATTTATTGCGCCCTCCTTCCTTTTTCCCCTTTTTTTATCTAAATTTGCAAGGAAATCCTATGCTTAAAACATCAACAGCAATGCGCCACCTGCACCACACATCACTCACCATCCAGAGCACCTACGGCATAACCTACACAGGCATTAATCTACAGGCATAGTAAAGTAATAGAATACCAACTTGAGAATCATGACAAATGTCATTAAATCCCAATTCGCTCGTGGCCAGCGGCGGATGGATGGATGCTGGCTGCAGGCGGATGCTGGAGGATGTTTCTGGGGATGCTGGTGGTGGATGGCTGGTGGCCAGCGGCCACAACGGCCCCGAAGGGGGCGAAATCAGGCAACCCCATGGTGCGTGCCTCGAAGAGGTGCGGGGCATGGGGCATAAAGCCCCCCTCTCCCTTGGCCCTCGACGAGGGCCAACAACACGCCCCATGTCATATAACAGATTGGTCGTTAATGTTTTATGCGCGGAGGCGCTGAGTTTTGTTTTTTTTCATTTAAAATCTTTGCTGAATTGAGAAAAACTGACTATTTTTGCAAATGAATAATGAGGAATTTATTATACATATTTTTATTCCCTTGTTTTTAAAACAAGTTATCCCGTAACAATAAAGAAACTGTCAGGCATAAATAATAACCTTATAAACAATCTTCGTGATAAAGAAGGTAATCCATTATATCACTTTTAAACGCTTTAATTATGAAAAAAATTAAGAAGCTAATAGAATTAATATATTTTGAGAATAATTATAAGAACAGAGGGGCAGGTGAGATTATTGTTATTGTGGGAATATTTATTTCTCTTACTATGCCATTTGTCGGTCCTATTCTTTACGCCTTTTTCGGGCAAGAGTTAATGACCTACATATTATTGTTCATTTATCTACCTATACTGTATTTGAGTCTTTATTTATACTTTAAAAAGCATCATAATGAGATAATGAACAATATAGAATATATAAATGCTAAAAATCGCAAGAAGATATATCATATTATTGCTATAATATGTGCTTTTGCATGGTTACCTCTGATGTATTTAATAATAGAATTACTGAAGGTCTTTAAGATAATAATATAAAACAGAAATTATGGACAACAATCACAGTGAATCAATTGAAAAAGATAAAAAAATTTTGAGAAAATTGTGGCTTTTTTTATTCTTTTTTGTGTTGCTGATGGCGTTCGTGTTGTATTTCCGAATATATTTAGGTATTGGAGATAGGGTTAGAACAATAGTTGGCTCTATTGTACTTGTATTTCTTATTATTAACTACATCTTGTCAATTATAAAAATCAAGAAAAGAATACAAGAAAAGAGGAAAGATGGTTCTCTTTGATGCTATAAAGAATTTCAAAGATTACTATCATTCATTGAATGTGCTGCAAAAGCGTGTGATTAGTCACACTCCATTCGCCGGCGTGGAAAGTGCCGAGCCGCAGCCAGGCGTGAACCTCAAGGTCACAACCTATAGCGACGGCTCACGCACCACCCAAAAGATAATCAAGTAGTAGTAACCCACACAGCATCAACCCTGCACCACCAGAGGGGTTGACACCAACTAAAACCCACGCCGCAGCACCTCTCAACAAGGCAAGCTGCGGCGTGATTTCGTGATATTGCCTTTAGCCGTGATTTTTTAATATTGCATTTAAATATAATAAGGTGCTATCTTTGCCCCATGCATCCCAGCACAAGAGCCCCTTGACATACTGCCACCCATGAAAAAAACAAAAACCGTCCCACCACCCTGAGTCACTTGAGTCACCCGAGTCAGTTGAAACAATAATTTTAGTGCGAAGCACCATTAAAATTTTAGCGAAGCATTAATTTCCACTCCGCAGGAGTGACTCTGATTCCACTGATTCCACTAATTCAATCTTATGTTCTTATGGAAACTTATGTGCTTATTTCCAAAAAACCTAGTCAATTGTCCTTAATAACCAAAAGCCGCAAGGCTACAAAATAATTGTTCGCAATTGTCCGTAATTGTCTGACAAAAAACGGACTGATTCCCCCGATTCCATGTAAAACCAACCAACCCAGTTGTGACAGTTGTGACTATAGCGTCAGCTCTCCCCCATCTATGAACCTTTCAAGTGATCACGAATAACCGACGTGAACTGCCGCCAATAGAGCTCGGTCTTGGCCTCGGCCACACCATAGAGCGTGCCAAACTGCGCCTTAGTCACAGGTTTTTCTTGTGCCATCACCATCAGCACCTTGTCGCTAAACACCATGTAAGGCGCTATGCCACGAGCCTTAGCAATAGCCTTGCGAGTGAGCTTGAGCTTCTCAAAGAGTGCCATGTCGCTCGATGACGCATCGTCAAGTGCAAGCTGTGGCCTGCGTTTTGCAGGCTTCTTTTCATAACTATCGTAGTAAAATCGAGAGAGCATCACCTGCCGCTTGCCATAAAGCACCTCACTGCCAAAGTCAGTGATTTTCAGGTGATCCTCATCCTCATAGGCTATATATATCAAGCCAAGCTGCAGCATCTGCAACAGGTAAGCATTCCACATGGCATTGCTAAAGTCATGCCCCACACCATAAGTCTTAATCTTGTCAAAGCCACCAGCAACAACCTCGCTCTTGCGTGAACCACGCAGGATGTCGATAAGCAGCCTGAACCCCACTTTCTCCTGGGTGCGCACTATAGCGCTCAATGCCATTTGGCACAAAGTGGTGCCATCAAATCGCTCAGGAGGGTTGTTACACACGTCGCAGTTACCACAGTCGTGGTCGAAGCGCTCGTTGAAGTAGCTAAGCAGCATGCGACGGCGACAAACGGTGGCATCGGCATATTGCTGCATGCGATTCAGTTTCTCAATGTTAACCATCGCTTGACCCGAACTGGTGGCAAAGTTCATCAACGTCTTCACGTCACCAAAGGAATAGAACATAAGTGCATCGGCCGGCATTCCGTCACGGCCCGATCGTCCTATTTCTTGATAATAGCTCTCTATGTTCTTGGGCATGTTGCTGTGGATTATCCATCGCACATTGCTCTTATCTATTCCCATTCCAAAAGCTATAGTAGCACAAATCACCTGAACATCATCGTTAATGAAATCGCGCTGAACTTTGAGCTTTGCCGAGGTCGCCATACCTGCATGAAAAGATTGAGCATTAATGCCCAATGAGCGCAAGTTCTGCGCCATTTTCTCGGTATCGTCACGTCGCAAGCAGTACACGATTCCGCTCTGTCCAAGATGTGCTTCAATAAACTTCACAATGCGACGCAGCTTTTGTCGACCAGTAACACCACTCACCACATTCAACGATATGTTAGGACGGTCAAATGATTTGATAAACAACTTTGCATCCTTTATGTTGAGCTGCTCGCGTATGTCCAACCGCGTCAATCGGTCGGCAGTAGCTGTTAATGCCAAAACTGGCACATCGCGGAATCGCTCCTTGACAAGACCAAGTTGCGAGTACTCGGGCCTGAAGTCGTGCCCCCAATGCGAAATGCAGTGTGCCTCATCAATGGCTATCAAGCTTACACGCAAATCCTGAGACCACTGGTCCATATCGGCTATTAACCGTTCAGGAGAAATATATAATAGCTTGATATTCCCACAAAACACGTTATCAATAATCTCACGGTTTTGAGATTCGCTCTGCTGACTATTGATGGCTGCTGCAGGAATGCCATTGGCCACCAAAGCATCTACTTGATCCTTCATTAGTGCGAGCAATGGCGACACAACAATCGTGCAACCAGGCTGCAACAGCGCCGGAATTTGATAGCACATCGACTTGCCACCACCTGTGGGCATCAGCACAACAGCGTCACCACCATTCATCACATGCTCAATAACCTCAAACTGCATGAGATGAAACGAGTCGTAACCGTAGAATTTCTTTAATACGGCATGAGCCTTACGTTTCAGGTCATCCATAAAAAACGATTGGGATTGTAAATACAGATATTAGAGAGCGTTCTTTTCACCGCGAATCGCGTTGAACACTGTCAAGAACATAATCTTGATGTCAAGCATAAAGTTCCAGTTCTCGGCATACCACACGTCAAACTCAACGCGTTTCTCCATTTTCCACAGCTCATCGGTAGGACCACGAAAACCATTAACTTGGGCCCAACCAGTAATTCCTGGTTTGATGGTGTGACGAAGCATATATTTGTCAATGAGTTCGTTGTATTCCTTCGTTTGCTGAACCATGTGAGGACGTGGACCCACTATCGACATGTCGCCCTTGAAAACATTGATGAACTGAGGCAACTCGTCTAAGCTAGTTTTGCGTAAGAAATTACCAAATTTCGTCTTGCGTGGGTCGTCTTTTGTCGCCTGCTGCGAGTCACTCTCATCGTTAATGCGCATCGAACGGAACTTAAGGCAATGGAATGACTTGCCACGATAGCCTGTGCGCTCTTGTCTGAAGAACACAGGTCCGGGTGAAGACAATTTAACACCTATCGCAATGGGTAGGAACACGATTGGTGAGAACAACAAAACTATCGATGAAACAAGGAGGTCGAACGCTCTTTTGGCCGCTTTATTAAATGGATTATTCAACGGGTGCGGACGAATCGACATCACAGGAACTGTGCCGAAGGTCTCCACTTCAAAGCGGCGTGAGATATACTTACTGAACTGTGGCACATAATAGAAGTCAATGGCATTGCGCTCAGCAAGCTCTATCATGTGCTGCAATTCCTGACGTTCATTTTCGGGAACTGCACAATAAAGCTCGTCAATGGTATTGGTACTCAAGAAATCCTCTAACTCGCTTATACCGCCACGATAGCACTCTATATTTTCGTCTTTTGCATCGCCAAAGTATCCAACCACATGATAGCCATAACCTAAATCTTTCTCCAGCTCATCCATGAGCCTTACACCAGCACCCGACGAGCCTCCAACTATCACGATTTGCTTATAGTTGTAACCCTTGCTGCGATACCACTTCAACAGCTTGCGAGACACAATCCACCACACGGCAAGGCTTAAGGCAAAGATTCCATAAAACAGAACTATCGTCTTCCATGAGATATCTTTGTCGACAAATGACAGCAGCATCAAGAAGATGACTCCATGCAGCAGCACATATTTGACAAGAAGCAATAGCACCCTGTCAATATATACTACGCGTTTGTCGTGAAGTGTGCTAAGGACATATACCACAACAAGAAACGACAAGTTTAGCATCAGCCACACCTGCTTTACCAAAAAAGGCTGGTGATCGGCATCAGTTAGCAAACAAGTCGTTATGTATGAGGCATTAAGTACAATAAAGTCGATGGCTATAAATATCCAACGGATAAATTGACCATATCTGCCCTTACTCTTTAATGTCACAAATATAAGATTTTAAAGTAAAAAACCACTCTCTGAAAGCAACGCTAACAGAGAGTGGGTTTTGGGTTTAAATCTTCTCGTCGATAATTTTAATCTTCTGCTCAAGAAGCTCGATATCTTCCTTCAAATTTGAAATCTTCTTCTCAAGTTCCTTGACGATTGTGTTACCGCTCTTTGAGCGTGCGGTAAAGAAGCCCATATTGTTCTCATATGTCTTCAGCTCATTACACTTCTGCTCATAGGCACGAACCAAGCGCTCACGCTCATGATAAACCTTGTCGCTTCCCGACTGGCTGATTGAGTTCTCAAAGTTTGATAAGCGAGCCCTAACAGCCTTCATATCAAATTTCTCAAACGCCTTGTCGATAGCTTCCTTGTATTGAGCATAAATCTTGTCTTTTTCTTTATAAGGAACATGGCCTATAGACTGCCATTTCGACATCAAGTCGCGAATCTGCTGAGGAGCATCCTCAGCCTCTTCTTCGGCATTGACGATGGCATTGATTTGAGCTATAACCTCCTTCTTAGCCTTGAGGTTGTCATGCTCTACTGAACGCTGGCTCGACGTTTGTTTCTTCTTTTGCTCAAAGAAATAGTCACATGCGCCAATGAAGCGTTTCCACACGGCGTCGCTGTGCTTTTTAACAACGGGGCCAATAGTCTTCCACTCCTTCTGAAGAGCTATAAGAGCGTCGGTTGTTGCTTTCCAATCGGTAGAGTCTTTTAAAGCCTCAGCCTTCTCACACAGAGCTGTCTTCTTTGCCAAATTCTCGGCAAGCTCTTCTTTCATCTGCTTGAAGAATGTGGCCTTGGCGGTAAAGAACTCATCGCACGACTTGCGGAAACGTGTGAAGAGTGCAGTATTCACCTTTCTGGAAGCAAAGCCGAGCTTCTTCCACTCTTCTTGAAGACCGATAATTTGCTTTGTAGCCTCGTCCCACGAAGCATAAGTCTTGAGGGTCTCAATATCTATCTTCTCGATTGCCTCGCACAAAGCGGTCTTGGCATCTGCATTCTCTTTCTCGCTAGCTTTGCGCTCCTCAAAGAAGGACTGATGCTTCTTGTTGATAACCGATGAGGCGGCCTTGAATCTTGCCCACAGCTGCTCGCGTATATCTTTGGCTACAGGACCAGTCTCACGCCACTTGTCGTGAAGAACTTGAAGCTTCTTGAATGCCGAAATAACATCGTTTTCTTCATCCAGGGCCTCGGCCTCTTCACAAAGCTGCTGCTTAATCTCCAAATTCTTCTTGAAGTCGTAGTCACGAAGTTCCTTATTGATTTTCAGCAAGTCATAGAAATTCTCAATAGCCTGTTGATAAGACTTCCAAACCTCGGTAGTGCTAGTTGAGGGAACTTCACCAATAGCTTTGAACTCCTGCTGGAGCTGCTGAACATGTGAGAACTGACGGTTAATATTATCAGTGTCTTTAGAGATAGTGTTTATCTCCTCTATTATTTTGAGCTTCTTCTCAAGGTTCTCTTGCCTAGCAGCATCTTGCTCGGCATTAAACTCGGCACGCTTTTCTTTAAACTCTCCAAGAAGCTCTTTTATCTTCTGCTCCACTTCATCTTCAATTGGAGCAAATGCCGACTCCTCATTGCCTTTTTCAAGGAATGCGGCTTTCTCGGCTGCGATTTCCTCCTTGCGCAAGGCAAAGAATGCGGCTTTAATTTGAGCTACTCGATCTTTAACACTTTCTACTGGGAATGTTAGCAGTTTTTCAAGTTCACTCACCAATCCGGGTTTGTCAAGTGATGTGTAATCCACTTTCTCAAGTTCCGGCAACTCGGCTACGGGTTCCTCGGCTTTTGGTTCCTCAGCTACAGGCTCCTCAACTTTAGGTGCCTCGGCTACAGGTTCCTCAACCTTAGGTTCCTCAGCTACAGGTTCCTCTTTAACCTCGGGAGTTTCCTCTTGGTTTTCAACTTGATTCTCTACTGCTACTTCGGTTTTTTCCTCGGTAGACTTGTTTTCGTTTTCAACTGTCTCTGCGGCATTTACAGCCTCAGTCTCAGCATTTAGAGTTACGTCTTTCTCAATGTTTTCCATCGATTCCGACATTTCACGCGTTACCATAACAAACAATTTTTAAAAGGTAAATTCAACCTAAAATTTAAATTTAACTCCAAAAATACTGCTTTTTTATAATATAGCGAAAAAAAACGAGCATTTTTTTCATCAAATACTCATTTTTTAGCCAAAAAGGGATATAACAAATGCTTTTCTAAGCAACTACTCTAAAACCTAAATACAATTATGCATCTGGACCATAATAGATGGTTGAGCAGTTGTTTGCCTCAAAGAGCCGAGATGTGACTTCGCTAATTATCGATGGTGTCAGAGAACGATATATCTCGTTCTCTCGGTTGATTCCGTCAGCGCCCCACAACAGTTCGTGACCACACAATGAGACAGCTTTCTCGGCATAACCTACATTCTCAAAAAGCTTGTTCGACAAATACTTATTCACGCACTTATCAATCTCGTGCTGAGTGGTACCTTCATCCACAAGTTGCTGCAACACTCCGTCAATGGCGCGGTTGGCCTTATCAAAATCTACACCATTGGCCAAACGAGCTCTAACATAAAACAATCCAGGGTCTCGAGAGCCCAATACCGATGCGTCGATGTCGGCAAACATATCGGTCCCTAATATCAACTGCTGATAGAATCTTGACGACATGCCGTTGCCCAATATATCGCTTATCAAGTCGGTTGCTTGATAGTCGGGGCTTGTGCGGCTGCACATGTGGTAGGTGCGAAATATCATGTTGCTGGGAACATCACGGTGGTGTGTCATGAATCGAGGTCCACTCTGCAAGGGCTCTTCAGGCAACTCTCGCTTTAAAGTTGGTGCACCATCTATATCTCCAAACCATTTCTCAACTAGAGATACTGTAGTCTCGAAATCCACATTTCCCGACACGCACATCACCAAGTTGTTCACTTGGTAAAACCTGTCATGAAATTTCTTTATGTCATCTCTTACGAAGGTCTGAATCGTGTCGACGTCAAGGCCAATAGTGGGCCAGCGATAAGGATGAAGCTTAAAGGCTTGCCCATGTGTCAAGTGGAGTATGTCTCCATAAGGCTGATTCAAATATCGCTGCTTGAACTCCTCTATTACCACGCTCTTCTGCACATCAATGTTCTCCTCGGTGAGATTGAGGTTGACTAGTCGCTCGCTCTCTAACCAAAGCGCTGTCTCTAGGTTAATGGCAGGCAACACATCATAATAGTTGGTAACATCAATGTTAGTCCAAGCATTGCTATCGCCACCGGCACGCTGCAGCATATCATCATATTTGCTCACGTGCTTAGTGCCCGAGAACATGAGATGCTCCATCAGGTGCGCGAGCCCAGTCTTTGCTGGATTCTCATCACTCGACCCCACATCATATAAAAGGTTCACCGCTACCATGCTTGTTGTTGCATCGTAGTGGTGAATCAATCTTAGCCCATTACTGAGCTGGTGAGTGCTGAACTGTATCATCGTGTCATTTTATCACCTTGGCACTGATGATTTTCACATCGTCAACAGGACGGTCGGCCTTGCCGGTAGTCACATTTTGAATCTTGTCAACAACATCCATACCTTTCACTACTTCGCCAAACACAGTGTACTGCCCATCCAAGTGAGGCGTGCCGCCGATGGTACTGTAAGCAGCTACCTGCTCATCGGTGAAGGTCACAGGATTGTCTTTATGAAGTTCATTATAGATTTTCTCAGCTTCCGAAGCAAGCATACCTTGAAGCCCCTTTAAAGCCATCTCGTCACCCATCGCACGCAATGCCTCGATATCAGCTTGACGCTGCAAGGCTAATTCGTTGAAAATCTTGCTTTTCTCTTGATTAATAATGCGCTCTTTCATATTCTCCAACTGATACTCCGAGAATCGGCGACCAGTAACGATATAAAACTGCGAACCAGAACTTTTGCGCTCTGGATTCACCTCGTCGCCCTGACGAGCTGCAGCAAGAGCTCCCCTTTTGTGGAAATACTTTGGATAAACAATCTCGGCTGGTAAATCATAGCCTGGTCCTCCACCACCCAACAATGCATCAATAGTAGCATTTTTTGAGTCGGGATCACCAGTCTGAATCATGAAGTCTTTTATAACACGGTGAAACAGCACTCCGTTATAGGTGCCATCGTTTACCAACTTAACAAAATTGTCACGATGCTGAGGTGTCTCATCATACAATACTATCTCTATTTCACCAAAGGTGGTCTCGAGCAACACACGAGTGTTTTTGCTAAAATCTTGGGCCATAGCAACTTGTTTTTTCTCGGCACTGGTGTTATCATCGTCACGAGTATTAGCTTTGACGCTAACAGCCACAACGCTCAACACCACAACAGCTACAATGGCTGCAATGCCACTAATTCGAAAATATTTCATAACTAAATAAATCTTTTTTTGTTTTCAAATTCCCCTAGGATACAAGCGCTTGTAGATGCGGCGGAAATTGTCGTCACTTGCTATGAGCGACGTGGCTCTATCCTTGAAGTCATCACCCCATATCGACGCGGCGAGAACACCAAGATAAGCACGTTCACGGTCAACAGTGATAGCAGCTTTTATCAAGCGGTCAATTTGATTGGCATAGCATTCCTTATCAATAGCGTTAAGGTAACGTGCAGTGCTAACCACAAATTGTCCCGTGCGATCAACCTCTATTATCTTATCAACAAGTTGATCTATCTCCTGAGGAAAATCGGCATTATTGATGTTGTTGGCAATATACTCATAGGTAAGCAAGCCACTTTCATCGTTCTCCAATCGTTTTTTTATTTGATCATCCATATAAAAACTTTTTTAACACCGCAAATATACAACTATTTTTTCCAACCGAAAAACAAAACCTTATATTTTTACCATCACTTTGCAACTAAACAATCCAACCACTCAACACAATCATTATTCACTCCCCACATTGTCCTTTTCAACTTATCTTGCCCCTACCAATCTCAATAAATATGCGATTATTTATACATTTACAACCACCTATTAATCAATGTATTATCTGCGCAATTTGGTAGTTTGAAAAAAAATACCTAACTTTGCAGCGCTTTTCGGGCGTTTTAACGTCGCCTAAATTTAGGATACTAGTCCGATTAGCTAGTTATTAACCAAATTATTTTTTATGCGTAAAGCTTTATTTTTATTAGTGTTGTTAATCTGTTCAATCTCTGCAAGTGGCCAAGTAACTGTGACAGCTACAAAGTATCACCCCGGCATGGGAGGCGCAGGTTGGGTAACTGCCAGCGGCTCGAGAATAGACAACAACAAGCTTCGTAACTACGAGATTAAATGGATTGCCCTATCACACGACATGTTCCAGAAACTGGGAGTGAAAATGGGCGACGAAGTTATCATTGAATGTGCCAACACACTGATTAATGGTGTTTGGAAAGTTATGGACAAGATGGGTCCACGTCTGCGCAACCGCATCGACATCCTTCTTCCAAAGGGCGACAAGATGAACTTCAATGCACCAATGAAGGTACAAATCAGAAAGAAGTCATAACGACTCTCTCACACAACAATTAAAGAGGCTGCATTCCACTACGGGGTGCAGCCTCTTTTTTATTATCATTCTATCCTCTTGAATTACTTGCTCTCCTCGGCAAGGGCCTTGAGGATGGCCTGAACCTGCTTCCATGCCTTCTCCACAGCGGGGATGTGGCAGCGCTCGGCTGGCGAGTGCACATCACGCAGAGTGGGACCGAAAGAAATCATCTCCATGTCGGGACGTGCCTTTAAGAACAGGCCGCATTCGAGACCTGCGTGGATGGCTCTAACCTCGGGCTTAATACCGAAGAGTTTCTCCCATTGCTCTTGTGCAACAGTGAGGAGGTGACTGTCGGCGATGGGCTCCCATCCCTGGTATCCTCCCTCACTGATAATCTCGTTGGCACCAGCCATACGGAAGATAGTCTCGCACTTGTGGGTGAGGTCATACTTGCCACTCTCAATCGACGAGCGGTGGAACATCTCGACAACAATCTGGTTGCCCTCACGCATCTTAACGCTGGCGAGGTTGGTCGAAGTCTCAACGAGTCCGGGAATCTCCATGCTCATGGCAGCGATGCCGTGAGGTGCAACATAGACTGCATCAACAACTCGTCGTGCAGTGTCGGTGTCGATAATAGTCTCGGGAACGTCGATGCTCTTGCAAGTGATTTCCATCTTGGGCTCGGTGCGCTTGTACTCGTTCTTCACATCGGCAATGAAAGTGTTGAGAACAACGCTCAGCTTCTCCTTATCCTCAGGCTTGATACCTACAACTACGGTAGCAGCATGGGCGATAGCATTGTGAAGGTTACCAGCGTCAATGCATGCCAGCACATAGTCCATCTCGGCACCAATGTTCCACAGCAAGCGGCTGCTTAGCTTAGTGGTAGTAGCATAACCCAGGTGGATATCGGCACCACTGTGACCGCCGTGCAGGTGCTCAAACTTAATCTCGAAGTAGATGCGATCCTTGGGAGCAGCCTCGGGCTTGTAGTTAAACTTGAAGATGCTCACCAGACCACCGGCACAACCCATTGTGATCACGCCATCTTCCTCCTCATCAAGGTTGAGAAGATAGTCACCCACGAGCATGTCGGCTTCAATATTGCTGGCACCAGTAAGACCGGTCTCCTCGTCAACAGTAGCAAGTGCCTCGAGTGGGCCACACTGTAGCGATGGCTCGATTACAGCAGCAAGTGCAATGGCGAGTCCCATGCCGTCGTCGGCTCCAAGAGTGGTGTTGTTAGCACGAACCCACTCACCGTCAATGATGGTCTCAATGGGGTCGGTGTCAAAGTTGTGGGTAGAACCAGGACCTTTCTCGGCTACCATGTCCATATGGCCTTGCAGCACGATGCCCTTGCAGTTTTCATAGCCGGGGGCAGCTGGCCTGAAGATTGCCACATTACCAGTCTTGTCAATCTTGTATTCCAGATTGTGCTTCTTGGCGAAGTCCACGAGCCATGCGCGGATTTTGTCTAACTTGCCTTCTTCGTTGCCCGATGGACGGGGAACCTTGGTGATCTCGTCAAATATCGACCACACTGCCTGTGGATTCAAATCTTTAATAGTCATAGTAAGTTAATTTTTTAGTAAAAATTATTAGTTAAAATAGCTGTTCCAAAATAATTGTTAAATCAGGCATTTTGCCACCGCTAAATTACAATTTTTTTTTAAATAATCAACAATTTATCAGAAACCTTTTTTAAATTTGCATGCTTTTTTAAGAATAACGACGTGAAGATTCTTCTTTTGACTATATTTTTGGTAGGGATAGCCATTTTGTTACTTGGCGTGAGAGTGTTCTTCGTCAAGGGGGGAAAGTTTCCTAACACCCACATTGGCTCTAATCCCGAAATGAAGAAAAGAGGAATCAAGTGCGTTCAAAAAGACGAATATTACAACTGACTTATTTAACAATCTATATTCACTAAAAATGAACAATTTAAAGAACTTAATGAAACTGGCGTTAGTAGCTATGGCTCTGGTTGTTACTATGGGAGCTTGCAGCCAGAATGAGAAAAACAACACCAAGAAAGAAACTAAAGCCGAACCTGCAAAAGCTGGAAAGCATCTGGAAATCAGGTACATCGATGAAGATTCTGTTCTCAAAAACTACAACTTAGCTAAAGATTTTGAGGAAATGGCAACCAGACTCCAAAATGAGTTTGACCAAGCTCAGAAAAAATATGCCGACCAGCTCGGCAACTTCCAGAACAGCGTAAACCAAAAAATGCAGAACAACCAGTATAGCAACGAAAACGCTTATAAGGCCGACGTTCAAAAATATCAACAAATGGAGCAAAACGCTCAGACCGAGCTCGGCAAGCTGCAGCAAAACAGCGGCAATCAAATGCAACAAAGCCAAAAGCAGCTTAACGACTCCATTCACAACTTCCTCGAGGATTATGCTAAGAAAAACAATTACGACATGATTCTCTTCAAATCGGCTACTGGCTACATCAACCCAAGCCTGGAAGTTACCGACGAGGTTATCGAGGGTCTCAACAAGCGCTATACCAAAGTGGCTAAGAAATAACTCTTGTTATTAAGAGAGCTAAATCACCACTGCCCCACATTTGAGGCGGTGGTAATTTTTTTCTTGACAATACCAGGCTTTTTAATTATCTTTGCACACAAAACAACACACATTATATTAATATGGGATTACTTGACGATCAGAAACGACACAGCGTGAGCACTGTCGAAGAAGAAAAAGCAGTGCTCGTGGGACTCATCACCCCGCAACAAAACGAGGCAAGAGCCAAAGAATATCTCGACGAGCTCGACTTCCTTGCCGAGACCGCTGGCGCCGTGACTGTTAAGAAATTTACTCAAAAATGCGACGCGCCTAACCGCACCACTTTTGTCGGGAAAGGCAAACTCGAGGAAATCGCTACATTTATTGAGAACAACGATATCAACCTAGCAATCTTCGACGACGACCTCAGCCCCAAGCAGGTGACAAACATTGAGAAGGAGCTCAAAGTGAAAGTGCTTGACCGCACAAGCCTCATCCTCGACATCTTTGCTAAGCGAGCACAAACTGCCAATGCCAAGATGCAAGTGGAGCTTGCTCAATACCAATATCTCCTGCCAAGGCTCACCGGCATGTGGACTCACCTTGAGCGTCAGCGAGGTGGTATCGGTATGCGTGGACCTGGTGAGGAGCAAATCGAGACTGACCGCCGAATTGTAAAGCAAAAAATCTCACTGCTCAAGCAGAAACTTGCCAACTGGGACAAGCAGAAAACTATTCAGCGCAAGAACCGCGGGAAACTCACGCGAGTGGCTCTCGTGGGATACACCAACGTGGGTAAGTCAACTATAATGAACATGCTCAGCAAGAGCGACGTATTTGCCGAGAACAAACTCTTTGCAACTCTCGACACAACAGTACGCAAAGTGGTAATCGACAACTTGCCTTTCCTCTTGACCGACACAGTTGGATTCATCCGAAAGTTGCCCCACCACCTAGTGGAGTCGTTTAAGACCACTCTTGACGAAGTGCGCGACAGCGACCTGCTAATCCATGTGGTCGACATCTCGCATCCGCAGTTCGAGGAGCAAATCGAAGTTGTCAACAAAACACTACAAGACGTGTGCGATGCCGGCAACAAGGAAATGATTATGGTTTTCAATAAGATTGACCAATTCTCTTACGTTGAGAAAGATGAGGACGACCTCACACCACGATTGCGCGAGAACATCCCACTCGAGGAGCTACAAGAGACATGGATGTCGAGAATGGGAAACAATTGCGTCTTCATAAGCGCCAAGAAACGCATCAACATCGAAGCGCTCAAGCAACTGCTCTACGAAAAAGCTAAGCTTATCCACACTCAGAGATTCCCCTACAACGACTTCCTATTCCAAAAATACGACGACCTTATGGAATAAAAAGATTATACTATACTTACAATATAAAACAAGGAGCCTGGCATTGCGCTAGGCTCCTTGTTATTTTGTCAGGGAATAATGCTTATTTCACCTTGTTCTGGATAGTACAGATTGAAACGCGGTTCCACTCGGGCTCGCTGAACATCTCGCTGATGCCGTTGCCCTCGCTCTGGATGCGGCTTGCTTTAATCTTATACTTGCCAGTGAGAAGGTCATAAACGGCCTTTGCACGATTGTTGGCAAGACGAATGTTGAGGTCCTCTGGACCGTCCTTCGAAGCATAACCCTTAATGATGCAAGTTGCCTCTGGATGGTTCTTCAAGAAGATTGCAACGCGCTCTACGTTTGGCATTTGAGCCTGGCTAACAACGCTCTTACCAATCTCGAAGTAAACATTAGTCTCAAGATTCTCGATGCTGTTGTCAATAACGTTGGTCTCAGTAATATACTCAACTTTATTCTTGCGCTTGTTGCACTCATCAAGCTCTTGCTCCAATCTGCGTGCACGAGCGTTGGCTGCGTCAACATCAGCACGAGCCTTGCTCAGCTGACCGCGAAGGTCGTTAACTTGTGCGTTGATGGCGTCGAGGTCACTCTGAGTGTAACGCATGGGGCACAATGTCATGTAGTGCTCGCCATTGCTGTTCTTAAAGTGATAGGTAAGACCTGCCTCAATCTCTACTGCAGCGGTATTAGCATTGAACACATTGGTGTGCTGTGTGGCACCACGGCCCATATACCAAACAACAGCAGGCTTGAGAGATACTGTAAGCGCCTTCGACTCACCAACGTTCCAATTCAAGTTAACACCTGCCTTGGTGTACCAAGAGTTCTTGTCGGCAAAATCAACTGTCTCCTCACCGGGATTTACATACTCGCCAGTCTTGTAAGCATGCCACCAGCCTAAACCAGCTACTGCCTCAACGTCGAGTGTGCGTGGAACGCCCAGATAACCGAGCAACAGATTTGTAAGGCTCACTGTACCAAAGGCGCCAACCAACTGATGGTCAAAGATGTTTTTGCTATGGAAACCCCAAACCGAAGAATGCTCGCCATAAGGTTTCTGCCATGACGAAGTGTTAATCGACCACTCGCCCTCTATTCCAAGTCCTAATACTGGGGTAACCTGCTTGCGAATCTCAAGACCGGCAACACCACGAGCACTCTTCCAGAACGCATAGTGCTGATAAGGTGATACAATACCGCCCTTCAGGGTTATCGAAATGTTGTCATAAAACTTGCTACCCTTTACGGTAACTTGTGCCGATGCTGCGCTCAATGTCATTGCAGCAACTGCAAGTAATAAAATCTTTTTCATACTAAATATTTTTAAAACATATACTCTTTAAAAATTATTTCTGAAATGAAATCTAAAATGCAAAATTAATTAATAATTATAATATTTAAAAAATATTTGTCATTTTTTTTAATAAATCTCAATTCCAACCACTTTATTTGGTAATTATTTGAGCTTTTTTACACATTGTGGAGATTATGTCCCATGCGATTCTTCTTGGTTTGCATGTAGAAGCGATTGTACTTGTTTGGCTCCACCTCGATGGGAACGTTCTCCACAACCTCAAGGCCATAGCTCTCCAAGCCAACACGTTTCACAGGATTATTGGTCATCAACCTCATCTTCTTCACACCCAGGATGCGCAGGATGTTGGCACCCACACCATAGTCTCGCTCATCGGGCTTGAAACCAAGGTGAGTGTTGGCGTCTACCGTATCAAGGCCTTCTTGTTGAAGCTTATAGGCCTTTATCTTATTCATCAATCCAATGCCTCTACCTTCCTGATTCATATAAACTATCAGGCCCTTGCCTTCGGCCTCAATCATTTGCATTGCCTTGTGCAACTGCTCTCCACACTCACAACGCATAGACCCGAAAATGTCGCCGGTGGCACACGATGAGTGAACGCGCACAAGCAGTGGTTCGTCCTCGGTCCACTCTCCCTTTATTAAGGCTATATGCTCCAGCCCATTATTGAGCTGACGGAATGGAATAAGTTTGAAATAGCCATATTGTGTGGGCAAGTCAACTGTCTCTCCCACTTCCACTATCTTCTCGGTGCGCAACCGGTAAGCTATCAAGTCTTTAATCGAGATAATAGGCATATTATATTTCTCAGCAACCTTCATTAATTGTGGAAGACGTGCCATGGTGCCGTCGGGATTGATTATCTCGATTAGGGCAGCTGCGGGCTGCATGCCAGCCAGGCGACAAAGGTCGATCGACGCCTCGGTGTGGCCAGCACGCTTTAGAACGCCCTTGTCCTGGGCACGCAACGGGTTAACATGACCTGGACGTCCAAAGTCCTGCGGTTTAGCGTCGGGATTTGCAATATGCTTTATCGTCTCGGCACGATCGTGCATCGACACACCAGTGGTGCATCCATCAAGTTTGTCGACTGTCACGGTGAAAGGCGTTCCAAGCATCGATGTGTTATCGTCTACTTGCATGGTGAGACCAAGCTGCTTGCATCGCTCGGCAGTGACAGGCGTGCACAGCACTCCCCTTCCCTCGCTCATCATGAAGTTCACTTTCTCCTCGGTAATGCATTCGGCCGCGATAATAAAATCGCCTTCATTCTCACGGTCTTCATCATCGACTACGATTACAAACTCCCCCTTGCGGAATTGCTCTATCGCCTCGTCGATTGTATTTAATTTGAATTTTTCGTTCTGTGTCATTTCAACTAGTTGTGTTTTCTTGTAATCTAGTTTCTTGTGTATCGTTTATGTCTTGGGTTATTATATTGGTAATCTCGTCACAAACATGCAAAGCCGATTTTAGTTCCTTTTTCAAGTTTGACTGATGTCGTGTACCAACCAAGTATAGTGGCAGGCCCACAGGGAAGAGAATGGCCAAAGCGGTACCAACCTGCTTGTAGTTAGTGACATGATAAGTGAGTAATTGTCGCACGATGGGGAAATCCATAGCCTTGTTGAGCAGCAACTGATTGCGAGAGTTAGACAGATAGTCGACAGTATCGTCAATCTCTTGTGACAAATCGCGGAGCATATCCTTGTCGTAGCCCTGCTGTAGATAGGTGAGATAGCTTTGGCGAGCATCATATCGTGACAAGAAAGCTTCGCAGTGCTGCTTGAGCTGCTCAATCTTGGCAAGCGCAACATGTTGATCAACCTCCTCAATAACAACCTCTTTGAGAGTAAGGTGGCGAGTTTGATGAAGTCCAAGCAGGCGACGGAAGAAGTTGCGATAAGCATCGGGATTGAATACCGCCGAGTCATCAATAGCTTTCTTGGTCAAGAATATGCCCAATGGTAGCAAGACTGCCGAACTTAGCCATATGCCTTGCCACACTGGCCAACGATCGTCACGTGCCAGCTTATACCCCATATTGTCAAAGATGTAATACACAATAAACATAAGCACCGAGATAACTATCGGGGTACCAAGACCACCCTTCCTAATAATAGCGCCCAACGGTGCACCTATGAAGAAAAATATTAGGCACGCAAGCGACAAGGTGAACTTCTTCTGCATTTCTATCTCATGACGACGTTTGTTAAGACTATCGTCTTCCATAGAATAACTGCGGAATTCATACTCCTGTTTCTTCATCTTCAAATGAGAAATGGCCTCGGTCAACACCATCTGACGTGACACCTGCGGAAGGCTCGTCAACACTGAGTCAAAGTCAACTGGAGTCTTCAGCGAAACAGGTTTCTTTAGCACCATTCGCGTGCTACTTCCTTTCGGTTCTATGTTTCTCGTTGGCACGCCAACTGTCGATGAAGCAAGCATCTCGCGACTATACAAGTCGCCCATCGAGTCAATGCGATTATTTATGCTGTCGATGGTGGTTCGCAATTCCCCAATATCTTTGCCTATATATTGCTGACGCATGGTTTCATCTTCCATGCGAGTGAAATTATCATTATAAGGAATTATTACCTCTTTCTTCTTGAAAGATTCACGACGGTACATTTGGCCACTGCCCAACTCGTCGCTCATGCTGGCTCCGGTTGTCATTTCTTCATACCAATTGCCATGATCCAAGTTGAGGATTAGATGAGTCTTTGCCTTGTTCATGCTCAAACTGCCTGAGTCGGCGACTACGATGCGAGGATATGTCGAACTTGTCGACACGTCATAAATAAGGATGCCATAGAGCTTGTCGGTGTTGGGATCCTTCTGCTTCACATAAAGGTTATAGCCTGGAATCTGACTATAAATAGCACCTTCAGGAATATCAAGTGTTGGGGACTTTTGGCGCATTGAAAATAGCAAGGTCCACATCTTCGCCTGTGATTGGGGCTGAACATAGTTCTGAAAAAAGAAAGCACCCACGCTCACCAGAGCAATAAACACCGTCAGCGGCTTCATAACCTTAAGAAGCGATATGCCACTCGATTTCATTGCAGTAAGCTCGAAATGCTCGCCCAGGTTACCAAATGTCATAAGCGAAGCTAGCAGGATCGACAATGGTAAGGCCAGTGGAACCAAGGACAATGCTGCATAGAAGAACAATTCGGCTATCAGGTCAACACCCAGACCTTTACCCACCAGTTCATCTACATACTTCCAAAGGAACTGCATCATCAAGATAAACAGACATATACAAAACGTCATCACGAATAAAGGCAAGTACGTCTTTAACATGAACATGTATAGTCGTTTTATCTTTAGCATCGCTGTCAAGGGGAATTTATTAGGGAATGATTGAGCGCAAGTTATTACAACTCAAACTCGCGGTCGTTGATAATGCGCTTGGGCAAGTCATACTTGTCGCACAACTTACGCCACTCACGGCTGCCTATATAGTCCTGAATCTCGCGTGCATGGTCCAATCCGTGCATGTCGCTACCAAACATGTCACACAGGTTATTGTCAATCAGCCACAATGCCGTTTCGCGAGCACCACGACCAAAGTAGCCACTGAGTGACAAAATATTGACTTGGAACTTCACGCTAGCGCTGTGCAACGCCTTGTAGCGCTCTTTGCGTTCGTAATAGTAGCGATAACGTTCTGGATGCGCCAGAATGGGACGATAACCTTTTACTTGTAGCTCAAACATCATGTTATCAATGCCGATAAGTTCCTGTACAAAAGAGTTTTCAAGAAGAATGTGCTTGCCAGGCATAGGTAGCAAGTGACCTGCCTCATATTCCTTTGTCCAGTACTCGTCGATGCGGTACTCGGCCGATGCATATATGTTCACAGGTAGTCCCTCTTCCTTTACTGCTTTCTTAAGCAATTCATAGGCTGCGGTAAGGGTCTCGGGAGTGTTCTCAAAGGTTTCGGCGGTCACATGAGAGGTACACATCACATCTGTGATACCCATCTCTATCTCAGCGCGAAGCATCTCAAGCGACTCACCCACATCCTGTGATCCATGATCAACACCAGGTAGTATGTGGCTATGCACATCGGTATGATAGAACAACTTTGCGCTCTCTTTTGGTTTCTTCTTGAATAGGTTGAACATATTCTTCTCTATGAATAGTATAGTATTTTTATTAAAACGACCACAAAGGTAGCATTTTTTCTTAACACAATATTTATAAAACTATTTTATTTATAAAAATAAACTATAATTAAGATTACTCTTGCATTTTGTATCGTTTTTTTGAGTAATTTTGGCATCATTTTCAATACAGTTTTTTACGACAATGAAGATTCTTAGATACATAATGGCAATGACTGTCATTGTCTCTTTACAATTGGGAGCTCATGCTGCTAACGACAACAAAGTTAACGAACAGTGGCAGCAATGTGTGCTGGAAGCAGTCGACGCCTTCCCTCACAATGGAGGCTATTACACTGGAGCACGACCCAACGACACCTTTAAGAAAACAGCTTGGAAGGGATTGCATCAAGCCTACAAGATGACGCTGGCCGACCAGCGCCCCGAGATGGACTTGCAATTGGCACAACCCTCGTTCTGCTCCAGTGCTACCTATTGCGCTTTAATTAAAGCGCTACTGCTCTGGGACAAAGACCACAAAATATCGCGTGAGGCATGGCTGGCCATGAAACCGTTTGTGGGGATTGTCGACAACATGAATCCTCAAGGCTACTACCAAAGTGATGGCGAGGGGTTCTGGGGCCGAATGAATGGCAATGGACCTGCTGTGGCAGTCACAATTCACGAATTGAAAGCGGGATATAACTTCACTGCCTATCGTGGTGCAAAAACCGAAGCCTGCAAGGAAACTCCCGATGAGAGATACCTCACCGACGAAGAGTGGCGCAACAATCCCGTGTGGCAACAAGCTGTGCCTGGCGACTTCATGAAAATATTCTGGAATCGTGACGACGACAGCGGAGCAATCATCGGCTACAACGGCGTGAAAACCGACCTACAGGAACATGGACACAGCGTAATCTTCATGGGAATTGATGATGAAGGCTTTGTCACTTATTGGAGCAGCAATGGTCCTGGCGAGAACCCCGCTGAAATGGGCTATAGCATTGGCCGTTGTGACAAGACCAAGATTCAACGAGTGGTTTTCACTCGCATAACCAATCCCGAAAAATTCGACAACGCCAAGAAAATGCCACCCAAGCACACCAACCAATACATCTACGACCTCAACGGCAAGAAACACAGCACTACTAAAGAACTCAAAAAACACTGCGGAATAAAATGATCGAAAGTAATCCCAACTTGAAAGAATACAAGCAGTCGTTCTACCTCTCGGCTGGAGAATGTAACCCACAAGCCGAGATGCCATTAACACTGCTCATGAACCGAATAATTGAAGTTGCAACCAACCATGCCAACACATGGGGCGTGGGATACGCCCGCCTAATCGAAGACGGTCAAGGATGGGTGCTATCACGTGTCACCATCGAGATGAAACGCTATCCTCGCGTTGACGAGTGGTACACACTCACCACTTGGATTGAAGATTACAACCGCCACTTTTCGCAACGTAACATGGAAATTGCCGACAATGACGGCAACGTGATTGGTTATGCTCGCACTATCTGGGTTGTCATTAACCTTAATACTCGTGAGAGCGTCGACATATCAAAACTCAGCTACATCTCAGCAAATGTCGCTGGACATCCCTGTCCCATCGAGCCACAAAGCCGACTCAGGCCTTTTGAGCCTACACGCACCGAGAACTATCGTTTCCGATATACCGACATCGATTTCAACGGTCACGTCAACACCGTGCGATATCTAGAGCACCTCGTCAACACATTCCCCATGCAGTGGCACGCCCAAAACTTCATCGAGCGCATGGAGATTGCCTTTGTCAAGGAAGCTTATTACGACAGCGAGGCACTTATCGCCATTGACGACAATGATCCCATGAACGTTCGCCTCGACATCACCGCAGATGGCGTTCCACGCGTGCGCTCACGCTTCATCTTCTCCACAAGAAGTTGACATAAGAAAGCTGAGTTTTTCCCTTAATACCCCACACACACATAGCATTGCACATTAAAGAAAGCGCAGCAATTTGTGCATTGTGCATTAAACTTAGTTTCCCAGCAGGAGATTATAGATAACGGTGATATCTGTGCTGGTGATATAGCCGTCGCCGTTCACGTCGCATGTGTCAATATAGGACTCGTCACCATTAAGCAGGTAGTTGTAAACGCAGGTTACATCAACACTGGTCACAGCTCCGTCGCCGTTCACGTCGCCAGGAACGCCTTGGGGTGCGGCTGTGAAGTAGCCTGGGCATTCAGGACCGCCATCGATGCGGGCATATTCCTTGTCAATGTGGCTATAGGAATAAGTAGTACCCATGCCGCCCACCAACGATCTACAGACATTGAACATATAATCTGAATTTGTTACGTTCTCTGTGCTCCACATTGCGCCTGCATAGATGGTGGTCAAGTATTCGCAACCAGAAAACATATAGCTCATGTCGGTGATATTGCCAGTGTTAAAGCTTGAGATGTCAAGCATGGGAAGATGTGTGCAGTTGGCGAACATGCCTCTCATGTTAGTGACATTGCCAGTATCCCAATTAGAGAGGTCAAGCGAGGTAAGGCTATTACAATTATGGAACATGAAACTCATGTTGGTGGCATTGCCGGTATTGACCTTGCTCAAATCCATGCTCTCGCAATTTGAGAAATTAAGGAACATCTGCAAGCAGTTGCCAGTGAAGCTCACATGACTGGTGGCGGAGACGCTTTTGACTGCCGAAGGGTCCACATCGCTGCCCCACACGTCGCCATTGTTGAACTCGCCCCAAATGAGTTTCAGTTCACCTGCCTCGCTATTGAAAATATAGCGTGAACCCATGGTAAAGTAGCCTGGGCATTCAGGGCCGCCATCAATGCGGGCATATTCCTTGTCAATGTGGTTTGCGTCGAAGGTGGTTCCCATACCGCCAACCAATGAAGTGCAGTCATCAAACATACCATACGAATTGACGACATTCTCAGTGTTCCACTCTGGACCCACATATATTGTGTTAAGATTCTTGCAGTTACAAAACATATAATCCATATTAGTGACATTTCTTGTGTTCCATCCCGATAAGTTGAGAGAAGGCAGTTTCCAGCAGTCAAAAAACATACGATTCATGTCGGTGACATGCTCAGTGTCCCACCCCGAAATATCAAGCGAGGTCAACAGTGCGCAGCTCAAGAACATATTGTTCATGTTGGTGACATCGCTAGTGTTGACGTTACTCAAATCCATCCTCTCACATCCAAATGCACGGAACAGAAACGAGCAGTCGCCAGTGAAGCTCACCTCACTGGAGGCGACGACACTTTTCACGTTCCAGGTAGGGACATCGTCACCCCATTTGTTGTCCTTGTTGAACTCGCCCCAATTGAGTGACAGTTCGCCTGTCTCACTGTCGTAGGTGTAGCGGGCAACTCTGGAAAAATAGCCTGGTTCGCTTGCACCCTTATCGATGCGCGCATATTCCTTGTCAATATGGTTCCCATTGTAAGTGGTCCCCATGCCGCCCACTAATGCAACACAGTTTTTAAACATCTCATTTGAACTAGTGACTTTCTCAGTACTCCATCTTGAGCTAGCATAGATGGAGGTCAGACTCGTGCAACCATTGAACATATTGCTCATGTCGGTGACCCTACCAGTGTTCCATTTCGAGAGGTCGAGCGAGGTAAGGCTATTACAATTCTCAAACATAGAACCCATGTTGGTGGCATTGATGGTATTCCAACCCGAGAGGTCGAGCGAGGTGAGGTTTGAACACCCAAAGAACATATTGCCCATGTCGAGGACTTTACCGGTATCCCAACCCGAGAGGTCGAGCGAAGTAAGGTTTGAGCAGCCAGAAAACATATCACGTATGTCGGTGATCCTGCTAGTGTTCCATTTCGAGAGGTCGAGTGAGGTGAGGTTTGAGCAGCCAGAGAACATATTGCCCATGTCGAAGACTTTGCCAGTATTCCAACCCGAGATGTCGAGCGAGGTAAGGTTATTACAATTCTCGAACATAAAGCCCATGTTGATGGCATTGCTGGTATTGACCTTGCTCAAATCCATACTCGTGCAATTGGAGAAATTCTGAAACAGTTGTGAGCAATCACCGGTAAAACTCACATCACTGGTGGCGGTGACGCTCGTGACCGACTCGGCGAGCACATCGTTGCCCCATTTGTCGTATTTGTTGTACTCGCCCCAATTGAGTGTCAGTGCACCAGTGGAGCTATTAAATGTGTATTTCACATACCATTTGGCATAGAGTGTCATGTCACCTGTAACCACAGTGTTGAAATCCCATTGATTGGTGCAAGTCGCATCGGTGTACCACCCCTGAAAGATGCAGAGTTCGTCTGTTGGCGCCGCAGGTTCGGTGGCCTTGCCCTGATTGCTCCATATGGTCTGTGCTTCGGGTGCGTTGCCGTGGCCGTTGACGTCGAAGGTGACCGTGCAGCGCCAGTGCTCCTTGGTAGCATTTGGCTTCCAATTTGCCCCCTTTGTCACGTTAAACCATTGTTGTTGAGTGCCATCGAAGTAAATGTCGGTCAAGGAGTTGCAATTTTGGAAAGCATAAGATCCTATTTCCATCAAACAGGAATGAAGGGTTGCTTGCTTGAGCCCACTTCCCTCAAACGCATGCTCTCCAATATTGGTTACCGATGGCATGTTTATCGCCTGAATGGCAGTTCCTGCAAACGCAGAAGCAGGTATGTTTGTCATGGAAAGCGGAGTCTGGTCGAAGTTATTACCCGTCCTCACATGTTTGAACTTAGGGCATCCCTGCATCAACGGCATCTGGCTTACTATCGTGTTCTCAAAAAATATTATTTCCTCAAGGTTGGTGAACCCGCTGAATACCGGGTCCACGAAGTTGGCCACCTGCGCGCCGTCGAGTGTGGTAGGTATGCGAACAAAGCTTAACGTTGTCTCGGGCCCGTCAAAACCGTTTATATAACACTGAGTGCCATCAGAGTTCTTGGTGAATGTCCATCCCTGCGACTTTTCGGTGTGCATGTAGATATAGTCACCGCCGGCACCAGCGTTGAGGTCATAGCCAGTGGTGCCGCCGTTCTCGCCCACTGCGCCAGCCTGAGTGCTGTTGAAATATATAGATTTTACAGTAGTGTAGTCCCGTCCGTTGTCTTCAGAAGGATATCTTATGGTGTAATACAGATGAATGTAGTCGCTGCCAGAGCAATGGCAGTTCAAGTCTCCCTTGCTGCTCTTGAAGTAGTCACTGCCATCGTAGGGCGCGAGCTCATAGGGGCGGAGATTGTGTACAATATAGTCGGGTGCCGTGCCACTGTCCGAAGATATGTAAATGTCTTTGATAAAAGTGCCGTAAGTAGCATTAACCTCACTGGCCTTCTTGTAAAGTAGGAATATGTAGTCACCACCTGCGCCAGCATTCAGGTCCTGGTCAATGACCGTCCAGCCCTGCTCCGTGTAAGAGGCCTTCAGGGCGTTCGTTTCACTCTTTGAGCCACCAATCACCATGATGTCGGTGATATAGTCTTCGGCCAATACAGAAGTTGTGGCAATCAGCGCCAAGAGAAGTAAAAATAGCTTTTTCATGCGAAGAGGGATTATGCGTGGTTATATAATCATTCTATTACCTTGCTTTTGATTGCAAATATAAATAAAAAATCATAATAATGCAATAATTTTACACAAAAACACAACAAAAAAGGAAACAACTTACAATTAAACCCAAATTTATCATTTGGTCGACCTCTTTTTTTGTTAAAAATAGTAGTTAATGTAAAATAATTATTACCTTTGCATCCAGAAAAACATATAAACAACAACACATTTAATCATGAAAAAGTTTTTAATTATTTTATCGCTGCTGATTGGGACAACTATGGCGCATGCGTTACCGTTTGTACCCACTACCAGTCCAGGAACCAAACCAATTCACTGGTATTATCTGAAAACCGGTGGCCGTTTTGTTTACGCTTCAGAAGGTGGCGAGAATGCAGATATTGCGGCCAGTTCCTCTTCGCAGAACAACGATGCTTACTACTGGTGCTTTGTTGGAAACAGCAGTAGTGGATATAAAATCTACAACCGCGCTACGAAGAAATATTTGTATGCCGGCGAATTTCTTTCCAGCAATTATAATGATTCATCTATTGACAAAGTTGAAACACGAGACAACAACAGTTTCTACATTTATACAATGTATGGAACATTAAAGAACTACCTGTGCTACAGCAACAATAATGGATTTTACACCACCCAGGGAAAGGATTCCTACTTCACTGTCACCGAGGCCTTTGTGGAACAGGGCTCTACATTAAGTAATTCCCCAGATATTAATGTAGAGACATTTGATGACCGTTGTGTCGTCACTGCTACGGGAACTGGTGAAGTGCATCTTTATATCGGCAATGACGAGGTGAACAATCCCCACACAATCATGCGAACCAATGAAGACCAACATATCACCGCCATGGCCACCAACAAAGATCCCGGCAAAGAAATGGCAACAATTTACTACGGATTTACCGTTCCCAAGTTGGAGAGTTCAGGTCCCAACCCTAATCCCACATTCACACGCTACGATGCCAATGGTGTGGGCTACTGCGTTGAGTATGGAGGTGCCGAACAATATGGTTGTGTTCCCCAATTTGTGCTTGACAATAATGCCGATACTTACTTCCAGGCTTCTCCCGATAACTGTTATGTGGTGATGCAAGCCAGCGTACCTGTGGCTGTGAAACAATACAGCCTGGTTACAGCTATGGACGCTTTATATGTGTATGAATACATGATTCGCAGCTGGAAACTCGAGGGCTCTAACGACTTCTATAACTGGACACTTATCGACACCCAAAAGGATTACCCCATGCCTCTCGTCGACCTGACCGAGGTTGTCATTCCGGTGAACGACACGCGCAAGTTCCGTTACTTCAAGTTCACATGCACTGAGGGTGCAGGTATATATAACGGCGTGCGACTGAGTGAAATATGGATTAACAAGCAAAACCATGGACAATGGAATCAATTTGACTTCAAGAGTTCGACCTGCGGAGCCGAAGGCGAAAGATACTTAAAATGTAGTGAATGTAATGCCAAAAAGTCTGAATTGGTGCCACCCGATGGAAATCACTTTTTCTCCGATGGCGTGTGCACCAAATGCGGCATTAAAGAGGGAGAGACAAGGTTGATTTATAACAGCCAACGAGTGCCACATTATGTGAAGGCCAAACATGACTATCGCCAATCAAACGGAACTTGGCCCAGTGCCCCTCAAGGCTGGAACACTCCTGGTTTCAACGACAGCAATTGGCTCAATCTGCCCCTGGGAACGGCAAATCCCGGACACACCGATGGACCGAGATACCAGCTGCGTTATAATTCATTCTGGTATGGCGAGTATAACTGCTACTGGATGCGATTCCCCCTCATCTTGACCGAAATCGCCAACGACGCGACTTTCACTTTCAACTGCGTGCACGACGACAATATGGTAGTGTATGTCAACGGACAAGAAGTAATCAACAAAGAAGGCTGGTGCGAAACACCCTACGGAAGCACATTTGCCAACACTCACGAAAGCTACAGCATCCCAGCTTCGGCATTCCACCTAGGCAAAAATGTGATTGCCGTGTACATGCAGCAAAACTTTGGTGGCGCCTTCTTCGACTGCGAACTAGTAACAACCGGAGTCACTGCAGGAGACGTTATTCCCGGCGATGTTAACGGTGACGGAAATGTTACCGCCGCCGATGTCACTGCGCTCTACGACGTGATGCTCAACAACGACTACAGCAATGTCGTTAACGGTGACCAGAACGGAGATGGTTTAATCACTGCAGCCGATATCACAGCTGTTTATAGTGTCTTATTAGAGAGCAAATGATGATATGAAGAAGTATTTAATAATTTCTTTACTGTTTTGGAGAAGTATCACGGCGCAGGCGTTGCCTTTTGTGCCCACGACTAACCCGTCGGCGGCGGCAACAAAATGGTATTATCTGATGACCGGCAACCTCTACATATATTCGGTAAACGGCTATTACTCAGAGCTGGATGTATCATCAACATCTTCAGATGTCGATGAGTACTTGTGGTGCTTTGTAGGGACAGAGTCTTCGGGCTACAAAATCTACAATAAGAAAAGAAAAGCCTATTTGCAAAACGGCGTATTTTTTGGAGATGGCAGCTCAACAATGACAAACTACGTTGAGACAGGCAGCGGAAATGCCTTTTACATCTTTTTCCGTCTTAACAACCAGAAATTCTACCTCATCTATGACAGCAATGACGGATTCACTGGCGAGAGTGGCAAATATAACAGTTACACTGTTGAAGAATATATCCCACCAGTTGTTGAAGGCGATGTGAACGGCGACGGCACGGTGACCGCAGCCGATATCACTGCACTCTATGACGTAATGCTCAACAATGACTACAGCAATGTCGTTCACGGAGACCAAAACGGAGACGGCAACATAACCAGTGCTGATATCACAGCGGTATATGACATTGTATTGGGTGCCGCTCCCGACACATCACCAATAGTTGTGACAACTTACACCGTAAACGGCGTATCGTTCAAAATGGTGGAAGTGAATGGAGGTACATTCATCATGGGAGCATCCGACAACGACACCGAAGCCAGCAGCAACGAGAGACCTGCACACAAGGTGACGCTGAGCACCTACAGCATAGGCCAAACCGAGGTAACACAGGAACTGTGGTTAGCAGTAATGGGTGGCAACAACCCCAGCTGGTTCAGCAGCGAAATGGGTTATACCAACAATCTTAAACGTCCCATTGAGTGTGTTTCGTTGAGCATGTGCCAAGAATTCATTTCCAAACTCAACCAAATGACAGGCAAAAACTTTCGCCTTCCCACCGAAGCCGAATGGCAGTTTGCTGCTCGAGGAGGCAACAAGAGCAAGGGTTACAAATATGCCGGAAGCAACAATATTGACAATGTGGCATGGTATAGTGCCAATGCCTATGCTGTTGGTTCTGGCAGCCCTGACTATGGCACACACTCAGTGGCCACCAAGGCACCAAATGAGCTGAGCCTATATGACATGAGTGGAAACGTGCGTGAGCGCGTTAGCGACTGGTATGGCAACTACACTAGTGAAGAGCAAACCAATCCCACAGGTCCCGCTTCGGGCACAAATCATGTGGTGTGTGGAGGTGCTTGGAATAGTGGAGCATCCTTAAACCGTGTGACCACCCGCTTCGGCAACACTCAGGACGACAGCTGGCATAATGGTACGGGCCTTCGCCTAGCTTTGTAATGCAGAATTAATGAAAAATGGTGTGCCAAAAATTTTTGGCACACCATTTTTTGTAAACTAATTGGATTTATATTCTAGTCTTTTAGGGATGTGCCGTCAATTTTTGTAATGCGCTCGCATAGAGATGGCATTTTATCGGCATCGGTTTGAATAGTCATCGAGCACACGTTGTCGAAATCTTGTGACAACACTTTCAAATCACCGCTTTTCACTAGTTTCATCACATCGTTCATAGCAAGATAAGGAAATGAGAACGAGAGTGTTGCCTGCTCGTGACATTCAAGGATTTCACCTGCCTCAATCGCTGTGCGGGCTGCCTCACGATAGGCGACAATAAGTCCTGAGGTTCCAAGCTTGATGCCTCCAAAATAGCGCACCACAGCAATTACCACATTAGTGAGTCCAAAAGAGTTAATCTGACCTAGGATTGGCTTTCCAGCTGTGCCACTTGGCTCGCCATTGTCACTGGAGAGATATTCATCGCGTTGGGTGCCAATCATATATGCCCAACAGCAGTGACGCGCATCGTGGTACTTGACAGATATCTGCTTGATGAGCGCCTTAGCCTCTTCAGCACTCTGTGCTGGTTGGGCGATCGCAATAAACTTGCTCATCTTTTCCTTGTAGATGCCTTGCGACACCCCTTTCAACGTCTTGTAAAAATCGCTCATAAATTCTCCTCAGTGAATAAAACTTGCCACAAATATAGCATTTTTTTCGTTTGCAGCAAAACGCAATCCTTCTGTCTTTGAGATATTATTAGTTCTATGTTGCTTTTTACCATTGCTCCTTCCACACCCAGAACATTACATTTGCCTCATAATAATATCTCGTGTAACCTTTCCCGTTACATGGCCATTAAGCATCACGCATCCAAGAAAGCGCTCTTTGACATTATGCCACCCCCTCAGTTATTCCCAGTCACTCCTATCCACTCCTATTCCTATAAAAAATTGACTGATTCCACTGATTCCATATTCTCTCGCAAAGTTACAACTATTAGTGTCGCAAAGCCTCGCAAGCGAGGAGTTTTTAATTTCTGGACTGTCTAAAAACCAGCATCAATGCAATTTTCCATAAAATTTTCAATAAATTTTAAGCGCAGCGCCCCTCCAGCACCAAGGCAAACTGATTCCACCGATTCCATGTAGAGCGATATCTTAGCGCGCCAGCGCAAAAATAAATATTAGTGCCGTAGGCACCACACTACCAATCTTAGCCCGAAGGGCAACAATCTTTAGTGCGCAGCGCGGCCCAACTGAGTCAACCGAGTCTGCTGATTCCACCGATTCCAGCTTTCCATGTTTCCATAGTTAATGCGGTCTGTCATCCAATGTAATAATTTTTCCATTAAAAGATTTTATTTCAGCTTTATTTTGTATCTTTGCGCCTGCTTTTTGCATTACAAAAAACAACAAACCAATAATATTCAACTAAATAACAATCACACATTATGGCAACATACTTTGAATGTAAAGTAAAATATGACCGCACGCTCGAAACTGGAGCACAAAAAACTGTTACCGAACCCTACCTCGTTGATGCCCTATCGTTCACCGAGGCCGAAGCACGCATCACCGAGGAAATGATGCCTTTCACAACGGGTGAATTCGCTGTAACAGCAGTTAAAAAAGTGAAATTCGATGATATTTTCTTCCATGAGGGAGGCGATCGATGGTACAAGGTGAAAATCAACATGATAACCATCGATGAGAAAACTGCTGCTGAGAAGCGCACAGCAAGCAACTCTCTTGTGCAGGCCAGTGATTTCAAGGAGGCTCTGAACATTTTCCTCGACAATATGCGTGGAACAGCTTTCGACTATGAGATCGCTGCCATCGACGAGACCCCATTGATGGACGTCTTTGCCGCAAACCTTACCGAAACACTTGCCGACAAAAAAGAGAAAGAAGAAAAATAATCCTATGTCTATTGCTCAAAACTTACAGTGCATAACAGCGCAGCTACCACAAGGCGTTAGACTTGTAGCGGTTTCAAAGTTCCACCCTGTGGACAAAGTAATGGAAGCCTACAATGCTGGGCAGCGCATCTTTGGCGAAAATCGCGCACAAGAATTAGCCGCCAAGGCACCGCAAATGCCCACCGACATCGAGTGGCACTTTATAGGACACTTGCAGAAAAACAAGGTTCGTATGATAATGCCTTGGGCATCAACAATTCAAAGCATCGACTCTATACAACTACTTCAACTTGTTAACAAAGAAGCAGCAAGGATTGACCACCATGTTAATGTTCTACTTCAACTTCATGTGGCTAAAGAACAGACAAAGAGCGGATTCTCTATAGACGAAGTTCTCAAAGCCGCCGAAGAAGGCGCATTCAATAACCTAAGCAATGTCACAATTTGCGGAGTGATGGCTATGGCAACATTCACCGACGACATGAACCAGGTAGCAAGCGAATTTGAGCTAGTACACAACACATTTCTCTCCCTGCGCGACAAGCATTTTGCCGGCAACCCCGCATTCAAGGAAATTAGCATGGGAATGAGCGACGATTGGCCCGTCGCCGTCAAGCATGGCGCAACTCTCGTGCGCATCGGCACCGACATTTTCGGAGCAAGAGAATATTGATTTTTTATAAATTATTTATACAATTGCCACATTTATTCATAAAATATGTGTAACTTTACACGATTTTTATAAATGTGGCATGTTTCTATAAATAACACCACCCTTTGCAACAAATTATTAACATTAAATTACTATACAAATGACACAGCAACAGAAAAAGAATGGTTCCATCATCGCAATCATCACGATGATGTTCCTCTATGCAATGATTGCATTCGTGACCAACTTGGCTGCCCCCATTGGCGTGGTCATGAAGAACGACCCCGAAGTTGGTGGCTCCAACTTCCTTGCCATGATGGGCAATTTCATGAACTTCTTAGCCTATTTCTTCATGGGAATTCCTGCAGGCAAGATGTTAACAAAAATTGGATATAAGAAGACTGCGTTGTTTGGAATCCTGTGTGGTTTTATAGGCGTGCTAGTTCAGTTCCTTTCGGGATTTGAAGCACTCGAAGGCTATTCCGACAACACCATCTATCTGCTTGGAGCCTTCATCTCAGGCGTATCAGTGTGCCTTCTCAACACCGTTGTCAACCCAATGCTCAACCTCATTGGCGGTGGCGGCAAGCGAGGCAACCAGCTTAACATGATAGGTGGCACATTCAACTCACTGGCAGCAACATTCACCCCAATGCTTGTGGGCGCCCTCATTGGCGAGCTCACAAAAGAGAGCGACTTCGCCGACGTTAACCTAGTGCTCTACATCGCAATGGCAGTCTTTGCCGCAGCATTCCTTGTACTGACATTTATTCCTATTAAAGATCCTGAAATTGGCAAAATTACCAAGGACACCAAGTTTGAACATTCACCTTGGAAATTCCGTCACTTTGTACTTGGCGCTATCGGCATCTTCATCTACGTGGGAATCGAAGTGGGCATTCCTGGAACACTCAACTTCTACTTGAGCGACACCACAGCCAAGGGCGCAGGCCTGCTCGCCAATGCCGCGGCAATAGGTGGCATGGTGGCCGGAACCTACTGGCTGCTTATGCTCGTGGGCCGCATCATTGGTGGCGCTATCGCCAGCAAAGTATCGAGCAAGGCAATGATGATCGTGGTAACAATCATTGGAATGGCACTCATCCTCTGCGCAATGTTCATCGGAAAAGATACCCAAACTTCCATGCCAGTATTCACTGGTAGCGGATTTGCCATGGAGACCGTGCCACTGAGCGCGCTCCTTCTCGTCCTCTGCGGTCTTTGCACTTCGGTAATGTGGTCGTGCGTATTCAACCTCGCAACCGAGGGACTTGGCAAGTACACAGCCGCCGCTAGTGGCATCTTCATGATGATGGTTGTGGGTGGCGGCGTGCTCCCACTCATTCAGAATGCAATTGCCGACAGCTCGCTTGGCTACATGATTTCTTACATCGTTCCATTGATTGGACTTGCCTACCTGTGCTTCTACGCACTTGCCGGATGTAAGAACGTCAACACCGACATTCCCGTAGAATAGCAAACTCTATTCACACATCAATAATAGAGGCATTGCCACTTGGGCAATGCCTTTTTTTCGCACTTTTTCATAAAAATATTTGCACATTATTATAATAATAACTATCTTCGTGACGTAATAATAGAAATAATTTATAATTATATATGATTGACGAAAAATTGATGACTCGCGCGGCAAACAACATACGAATCCTTGCCGCCGCAATGGTGGAAAATGCCAAGTCGGGGCACCCTGGCGGCGCTATGGGCGGAGCCGACTTTGCCAATGTGCTTTACAGTTCATTCCTTGTTCACGACCCTGACAATCCTAGCTGGTTCGCTCGTGACCGATTCTTCCTGGATCCAGGCCACATGTCACCCATGCTCTATGCCACACTTTTCATGACTGGCAAATACAGCATCGATGACATCAAGGCTTTCCGCTCGTGGGGAAGTATCACCCCCGGCCATCCAGAGCTCGACGTAGAGCATGGTGTGGAGAACACCAGCGGCCCTCTAGGCCAAGGGCATGTGATGGCAGTAGGATGCGCCATAGCCGAACGATTCATCGCAGCACACTTCAGCGAGGTTTTCGCCCATAAGACTTACGCCTTCATTAGTGACGGCGGTGTGCAAGAAGGCATTTCGCAAGAGGCAGGACGATTGGCAGGACTGCTTGGTTTGAGCAATCTCATCATGTTCTACGACAGCAACTCTGTGCAACTATCAACAATGTGCGATGCTGTAAGCTGCGAAGACACCGCAATGAAATACCGCGCCTGGAATTGGAACGTCATCGAAATCGACGGCACCGACCCAATCGCCATCGCCGATGCCATAACCAAGGCACAACAAGAAACTGAGCGCCCCACCATTATCATTGGCAAGACCATAATGGGACGAGGCTGCGTGACCGAAGACGGCAAGAACTTCGAAGGCCAATGCAGCACTCACGGAAATCCTCTTAGCAAGTCGGGAGCAAGTTTCGAGAAAACCATCGAAAACCTTGGTGGAGATGCTGCCAACCCATGGCAGGTATTCCCCGAAGCCGCTGAGCTATATGCCAAACGAGCCGAACAGCTGCGCTCAATCGTTGCCGATCGCAAAGCCAAAGAACAATCATGGCGCGAAGCTAACCCCGAAAAGGCAGCACAACTAGAACGCTATATTAATGGCAAAGTTGACGCCATCGACTATGCAGCCATCGAGCACAAGCCCAATCTTGCCACACGAGCATCAAGCGCCAATGTCCTTTCGGCACTCGCCCAAGGAGTAGGCAACATGATCGTATCTAGTGCCGACCTTGCCAATAGCGACAAGACCGATGGTTTCCTCAAGAAAACCAAAGCATTCACTCGTGGCGATTTTAAGGGGGCGTTCCTACAGGCGGGCGTCAGCGAACTTGCAATGACAGCGCTCATCAATGGAATTGTTCTGCACGGTGGAATGATTGCAGCTTGCGGCACGTTCTTCGTCTTTAGCGATTACATGAAGCCAGCCGTACGACTCTCGGCTCTCATGGAACTGCCAGTGAAATTCATCTGGACTCATGATGCTTTCCGTGTAGGAGAAGATGGTCCAACCCACGAACCTGTGGAGCAGGAGGCACAAATCAGACTCATGGAAGAGCTTAAAAACCATAGTGGCCGCAACAGTATGCTTGTGCTTCGCCCTGCCGATAGCGCCGAATGCACCGTAGCATGGAAGATGGCAATGGAGAACACTCTCACCCCCACTGCCCTCATCCTCTCAAGGCAGAACATCAACGACCTACCCTCACAAAATGGTCATGACTATGCAGCCCGTTACAACGACGCACTACAAGCCGAACGTGGCGCTTACATATTATATAAGGACGAGAACCCCGAGATTGTACTCGTGGGCAATGGTTCTGAAGTAGCAACTCTCCTTGAAGCAACACAAATCATCAAGGCTCAGCAAGAGTTCAGAGTACAAATTGTGTCAATTCCATCTATCGGGCTCTTTAAGAACCAACCAATGGAATACCAAAATCAAGTAATTCCACCAGAGCTCCCCACATTCGGACTCACAGCAGGATTGCCATCCACACTCCAAAGTGTCGTTAATGGAGGCGATGTTTTTGGGCTCGATCACTTCGGTGCTTCAGCTCCCTACAAAGTTTTGGACGAGAAATTTGGTTTTTCACCACAAAATATCGCCCAGAAAGTGCTCGAAACCCTAAAAAATGCCAAAAAATAGCACTTTTTTGAAGATTTTTTTGCTAAAACTATTAATATTCAAAAAAAAAGCTATATATTTGCACAATGTTTTGATAAGGTATACAATTTATTTTAGTGTTTAACAAATAAAAATTTTTATTTAACAAAAACGTAAGTCTATGAAAAAGATTACATTACTAGCATGTGCATGTGCTCTTTTCTTGGCCCCTGTAGCTAACGCTCAGGAGGTACAGTACGTTGAGGATCCCGCTCAGGGCTACATCTTCAACCGTATGCAAGACAACTGGTTCGTCCAGGCCACAGGTGGTGTTGGTGTTTTGATGTCTTACAAAGATGCCAAAATGAAGCTCGGTAAGCGCTTCCTCGCTCCTAAGGCTAACTTGTTCATCGGTAAGTGGTTCTCTCCACTGTTGGGAGTTCGCATCGGCGGTCACTTCGAGCAGATGAAGGGTGCAACCGACATGAACAACATCAACGCTATTGGTTACCGTGCTGATATGGCTGACCAAATGAAGGATGGTCCCGACTATGCAGGACAGCTCTTCAACCGTATCGGTGTAACTGGTGACGTTCTCTTCAACGTTACTAACTGGCTCTGCGGTTACAAGCCCGGTCGTTTCTACAACGCTACCGTTTATGCTGGTGCTTCTACTAGCTGGAACTTCTACAAAGATCAGCGCGATGGCAATGGTAGCTGGAAGTATGGTGGCTACAACAACGGTAAAGATGGTCATCACGACCGCAACTTCGCCCTCCAGGCTGGTTTGCTCAACAGCTTCGCTCTTGGCAAGCACGTTGACCTCCTCCTCGACCTCCGTTTCGACATGATTCAGGAGCACATCGATCACTTTGGACACAAGACTTGGAACGAGTACCCAAGCGTACAACTCGGTTTCGCTTATAAGTTTGGCAAGACTGAGTGGAATGCTCCCGTTGTTCCTGTTTGCCCACAGTACAAGGATCTCACTCCCGATCTCGACGCTCTCCGCAACAAGCTTGCTCAAGCTAATGCTAAGATCCGCGACCTCGAGAACCAGCTCAACGACTGCTTGAGGAAACTCAAAAAATGTCAAGAGGAAGATCATGACGGTGGCCAAATCAATGTTACTAAGGTTGAAGGTCCTCTCGCTACTATCTACTACCCAAGAGGTAAGTCTTACATCACTCCAGTTCAAATGGAAGTTGTAAACGCAGTTGCTGACGTTATGGCTAATGAGAACGATAACTATCGTCTCACTGGTTGGGCAGATAACTACACTGGTAACGATGACATCAACATCAAGCTTCGTCACGACCGTGTAAATGGTGTTAAGAAAGCTCTTGAGGATAAGGGTATCGACGGTGGTCGCCTCGATTGCGAGACCAACAACGACAACCATCCTTATGCAACAAGCTTGGCTTCAGCACCTCTTGGCCGTTGCGTAACTATCGAGCGTAAATAATTCTTTACAGAGAATTAACGCTTAAGGATTAAAAAAGTCCCACATAATTATGTGGGGCTTTTTTTTGATACTTTTGTTCCCTTTTCCTCTCTTTTTATTCATCCATCTCACTTTTTTAGAGTAATTTTGCCTACTATTTCCCATACGACTAAAAATGCCAAATAAGAACCAACTCATCGATCTCATTAAAAATGGAGAGAAAATGACTCTCAGGCAACAGGTGAAACTCACCATTGCACTGAGCACTCCGGCTATTTTGGCACAACTGTCTTCAATCATCATGCAGTATATAGATGCATCGATGGTGGGAAGCCTTGGTGCGCACGATAGTGCTGCGATTGGGCTTTTGTCGTCATCAGCATGGCTCATGGGAGGACTAATGAGCGCTGCTGCTATGGGATTCACCGTACAGGTAGCTCACCACATCGGCGCCAATAGCAGCCATGACGCACGAAGTGTACTCAGGCAGTCACTTATCACTTGCCTAATTTTCAGCGTTACTCTAGCTTTAATCGGTGTCGCTATAAGCAAACCTCTACCCCACTGGTTAGGAGGAAGTGATGAGATTTGTGGTAAAGCTACCACCTATTTCCTCATCCTTTCAGCCTTCCTTCCTTTCCTCGAGATAGAATTCCTAGCCGGAGGAATGCTGCGCAGTAGCGGTAACATGAAAGTACCTGGCATGCTTAATATATTAATGTGTGTACTCGATGTGGCTTTTAACTTCTTCTTCATTTTTCCTTCAAGGATGATAATGATTGGAGGACAACAATTCTATATGCCCGGATTAGGACTTGGAGTGACAGGAGCGGCACTTGGAACGGTTCTTGCCGAAGTCGTAACATGCCTTATAATGCTATACTTCCTATTGACACGCTCAAGAGAGCTCAAGCTAGTGGGTACTAAAGGTTCTTTCAAACCAACTGCGCAATGTCTGAGACGAGCCTATAAAATTAGTCTACCACTTGGTCTGCAACAAGTGATGATGAGTGGAGCATACATAGCAACGACTGCGATTGTCGCTCCTCTAGGTAGTGTAGCACTTGCTGCCAACATCTTTGCCGTCACAGCCGAAAGCCTGTGTTATATGCCAGGATACGGCATTGGTGAGGCCGCAACAACCCTGGTTGGGCAAAGCACTGGAGCAGGCAGAAAAGACCTTATGAAACGATTTGCAGCAATCACGATTATCATGGGGATAGTTTTTATGACAATTATGGGCATTCTCATGTATGTTGGAGCCGACTTAATGATGAGTTTCATGTCGCCCGTACAGGAAATCGTCGACTTAGGCGCGCAGTGCTTGCGCATCGAAGCATGGGCCGAACCTCTTTATGCTGCAGCTATCGTTAGCTATGGAGTGATGGTGGGAGCTGGAGACACTCTCACACCATGTATCATAAACCTAGGAAGCATGTGGATTGTGAGAATCTCTCTAGCTATTGTTTTAGCTGCCACTATGGGGCTGCAAGGTGTGTGGATCGCAATGTGCATCGAACTATGCGTACGTGGAACTCTATTCCTCCTTCGACTATCTTCAGGAAACTGGCTAAATAGAACCTCTATTATTAATAGTTAAAACATACAAAATACTTAATAATAAATCGTATTATTAGTAACTTTGCATAAACTATCACCAGTTGAACATCTAATATAAACCAACCATAACAATGAAAAACGAAAAATTCAACTTTGACGAACTGGTCGACCGCCACAACACCCACTCGGTGAAATGGGATAAATGTGAAAACGACGACGTCATTCCCATGTGGGTTGCCGACATGGATTTCAAGTCAGCACCTTGTATCATTGATGCACTTAAAGAGCGACTCGAGCACGGTGTCTTCGGATATGCTAGCGTACCCGAAGAATTTTACACTTCAATTATTAACTGGTTTGAACGTCGACACAACTGGAAAATCGACAGCAATTTGATAGACTACACAACAGGTGTTGTCCCAGCCATTGATGCAGTACTCAGAGCTATAACCAAGCCTGGTGAGAATGTTGTAATGCTTACACCCATCTACAATTGCTTCTTCACTTGCATTGATAGCAACAACTGCAATGCGGTTGAAGTTCCACTAACTTATAACGACGATTACTCCTACTCCATTGACTTCGAGGCCCTCGACAAAGCTCTCAGTGACGACAACACCCACACCCTACTCTTTTGCAATCCTCACAACCCGGCAGGGCGAGTGTGGACTCGCGACGAGATGCTGAAAGTCAATGACCTGTGCCTCAAGCATGGAGTGACAGTAATCAGCGACGAGATTCACTGTGAGATGGTAATGCCAGGACACGATTACACTCCTTTTGCTTCAATATCACAAGATGCGCAGAACAACTGCATCACTTGCGGTTCACCTAGCAAGTCATTCAACATCGCTGGGCTTCAGGCGGCTTTCATTGTTAGCAACAACTCAGACATTAAAACCAAGGTAAACAAAGCTCTTATCGACAATCAGGTGTGTTCCATCAATCCTTTTGGACTTGAAGCATTCATGGCTGCCTATAATCACGGTGAGAGTTGGATTCTACAGTTCAATGATTATATTTGCGGCAACTTCCAACTCATGCGCGACATGATTAACAAAGAACTTCCTGCTTTCCACATCACACCCATGGAGGGTTCCTACCTTGTGTGGATTGACATCACTTCAACTGGCATGACAAGCGCTCAAGTTACACAGAAGATACTTGACGACGGCAAGGTTATTGTCAACGACGGAGCAATGTATGGAAAAGCAGGTGACGGATTCATACGAATTAACATTGCCACTCAACGTTCTGTCGTTGAAGAAGCTACTCGCCGCATCATCAATGCGATGAAATAGCAATTGCATTCAGCAACACAAAAATTCCCTTGTTGGTTGACAAGGGAATTTTCTTTTTCTAAAAAAAAGCGATTTCTCACTGCAGCTCAAGGCTTCACATTATTATAATGTGTAATGTTCAGTTAAAACATTAATTATGTCATGAGCCACTTCGGTTTTTAGCTTGCAAGGATATTCCATCCTCTTGCCGTCGCTTGTGATAATGGTAACGACGTTAGTGTCTACCTGAAATCCTGCATCTTTGTTCTGGAGGGAGTTGAGGACGATAAAGTCGAGGTTTTTTCGTTGGCACTTACCAATAGCGTTCTCTACTTCGTTGTCGGTCTCAAGAGCAAATCCCACAGTAATTTGTCCAGCCTTCTTCATTTCCCCTATCGCTTTGGCGATATCGGGGTTCTTCTTAAGGCGAATGACAGGTATCTCGTCTTTCTCACGCTTAATCTTGTGATCTACAGCATTCTCCACAGCATAGTCGGCAACAGCAGCGCACAGAATTGCAACGTCGCTTGTCGCAAACTCTTTGATAGCCACATCGTGCATCTCTAGAGCACTCATAACATCAATGCGATGAATTGCCGGCGATGAGGTTTTGAGAGCTACAGGGCCAGCAATCAAGGTTACCTCGGCACCACGAGCGGCGCATTCTTCGGCAAGTGCGAATCCCATCTTCCCTGACGAGAAGTTTCCTATGAAACGCACTGGATCAATCTTCTCATAGGTTGGTCCAGCAGTTATCATCACACGCTTTCCCGCAAGATCTTGACCTTGTGAGAAAAAATTATCAATCACCTCAAAGATTTTCTCGGGCTCTTCCATGCGTCCCTTACCAATGAGATGGCTCGCTAACTCGCCTGCTGCAGGTTCTATGATGTGATTTCCATAGCTGCGCAGCAACTCCAAGTTGTGGGTGGTGGTAGGATGCTTGAACATGTCTAGATCCATCGCAGGCGCAACAAAGACAGGCGCTTTGGCCGAGAGATAGGTAGTAACCAGCATATTGTCGGCCACTCCATGGGCCATCTTGGCAATCGTTGAAGCAGTAGCCGGGGCTATTACCATAGCATCGGCCCATAAACCCAAATCCACATGGCTATTCCATTGCCCAGTATTGGCAGTAAAGAACTCACTGATAACAGGTTTGCCACTAAGCGTAGAGAGTGTTACAGGAGTTATAAACTCTCTTGCATTTGGCGTCATGATCACTTGCACGTTAGCACCGGCCTTTACAAAGAGCCTTACCAATGAGGCAGTCTTATAGGCAGCAATACCACCAGTGATTCCTACAATAATATTTTTACCTTTCAACATTCAAAAAAAATTTTTGTTATCAGTAATCACTCCTTAAACTGAATTGTGCCAGGGTTGCTGCGCTGTTTCATCTTGATGTAGATTTCGCGCAAAACATTTTTTGTGTCCTCGGCAAAGTCGCGGTTCTGAATCCAGTCATAATACTGAGGCGTTTTGGTTAACACCTGCTCTACGCTCTCACCTTTGTGCTGACCAAAATTGAAGACAATAACACCTTCGTCGTTGCGAATGATGCGTCCTGCAAGGTCCACATTGCGGCTGTGAGTGGAGTAGGAAGAGAGAAACTCCACATCGTTCTGCAACTGGTCACCATACTTATCAAGCTGTGCTTTAAGCACTTCGTAGGTCGCACGAGTATCAGCACATGCCGAATGTGCATCCTCCAGATTCTTTCCACAATAGAACTTATAAGCTGCGATTAAGTTCCTCGGCTCCATCTTGTGGAAAATAGTTTGCACATCAATAAACTTACACTTATTAAAGTCAAACTTGATACCAGCATTAAAGAATTCTTGCGACAGCAAAGGGATGTCGAAGCGGTTGCTATTAAAACCGCCTATGTCGCATCCCTCGAAGATTTGCGCCAAACTCTTCGACACCTGCTTGAATGTGGGGCATTCCTTCACGTCTTCGTCATATATGCCATGAACAGCGCTTGCTTGCTCCGGGATGTGCATCTCGGGGTTGAGCCTGCGTGTCTTCTCCTCCTCATGACCATCGGGATAAACCTTAATCAAGGATATTTCCACAATGCGATCCTTGGTGATGTTAAGTCCTGTAGTTTCCAGGTCGAAGAATATGATGGGGCGAGTTAGATTGAGTTGCATTAGGTTTAAAATTATTTGTTGCCTAGAGATTCTAGAGTTCACTAGATATTCTAGGCAACATTGTGAATTATCTTAATCGATTATCCTATCACCATCATTGGCATCAAGAGCACGAGCAAGTCTTCGTTCTCACGCTGCTCGGCAGGCTTGAAAATGCCGGCACGAGATGGATCCATGAGCTCGACTGTGATCATGTCATTGTCGATGTTATTCAGAACATCGATGATGTTTTCATCGTTGAAACCAATAAGCATCGAAGCACCAGTGTAGTCGCAAGCAACTACCTCTTCACTAGACTTAGAGAAGTCAATGTCTTGAGTTGAAAGGTGAATTTGATTCTCTTTCAAGTCAAACTTAACAAGACCACCGGGACTTGCAGTTACCGAAACACGCTTGATTGCTGCGAGCATAGTCATGCGATCAATAGTGAGAGTGAACTGGTTATCTTGAGGAATTACTGAGTTGTAATTAGGATAACGACCATTAACGAAACGGCACGACAGAGTGTAATCGGCACTTTCGAATGTGGCACTCTTAGAGTCGATTGTAATCTTCACGTCGCCTTCTTGCTTGTCGAGAATGCTGGCAAGAATCGTAGCAGGCTTGGTGGGAAGGATGAACGACTGTTCCATACCGGTCTCAAGGCCAAGCTCACGGAAACGCACCAGTTTGTGGGTGTCGGTCGACACAAAAGCAATCTCGTTGGGTTTGATATCCCAGAAAATACCCATCATCATGGGTCTGAGAGACTCGGTTCCAACGGCGAAAACTGTTTGCTGAATGCCTCTTGTCACCTTCTCAACGGGGAGAGTAAGGACTTTAGCGCTATCCTCACTAGGAGTCTTCACTGGGAACTCGTTGCCATTCATACCAATGAAGTTGAACTCACCATTCATGTAAGTAATGTTGATTGCGAGGTTTTGGTCATTGATATCCACTGTAAGTCCCTGATCGGGCAGCTCCTTGAGCATGTCGAGAAGTTCCTTTACACCAGCAGCAAACTTACCACTACCTTCGGCATTAGTAACCTCAACATGGGTAGTAAGGGTTGTCTCCTGATCGCTAGCTGTAATCACCAGAGTGTCGCCACTCAGGTTGAACAAGAAGTTGTTCAAGATCGAGATGGTGTTCTTTGAGTTAACCACTTTACTCACTGCCTGAAGGTGAGTAAAAAAGAGTTTGCTTTGAATGTTGAATTTCATCTTGTATATACTATTAAGTGTTATTATTTGCTGTCACTTATTTTATTAACCTACAAAATTAATGATTTTTTTTAGAAATACCCACTAATCAAGAGAAAAAACACACAATAAGTTATCAACAAGAGACAAAAAAACGCAAGAGAAATAAAAAAACTGGATTTTGCTTGCAGGATTTAAAAGAAGTTCGTAACTTTGCACCCGTCAAAAATTGGAACGGCATTAGTTCTAGTTTTAATTGACGCTCGGAAAGATGGTAGAGTGGTCGATTACACCGGTCTTGAAAACCGGCGTGCCGAGAGGCACCGGGGGTTCGAATCCCTCTCTTTCCGCAAAGCATTAAGGCTGGTTGAGTTTTCTCAACCAGTTTTTTTATTTTGAGTCACATCAAGTTCACTTGAATGAGAACTAAAAATAAAAAACTGATAAGCACAAAGTGCCAGCCTTAATGCTTTAGCATCCCCCGCGGGAGCGCAAGGGATGCGCCTTAGTGAATCCCTCTTTTACCGCAACAACATGGCAAACAAAGTATAGTATATATGCTTACAATGATTTCATGATGGCACTATTGATGACGGGATTGAACTTCACATCGCTGTGGTCGGTCTTCTTGCCGAAATTGAAAGTGTAGGTTACTTTTAGGCTCACGCTGCGACCTGCTGCTTCGTTCATGCGCCAGCGGTCCATGTCGTAACAACCATAGTCCATCCACTCGTGGCTCTTGTAGTAACGGTTGAAAGGGTTGTTAAGCCATAACTCCACGCTCCAACCATTGTGGTTCCATCCCGCAAGGAAGTCCAGCATCATAGGGTCATGCACCAGAAACGGCTCGCGTATGTCGAGTTGCGTAGATGGGGTTTTGAAGTTTGCGCTAAATTTAAAGTCTCCCTGTAGCCAAGTCACGCTGGCACGGCCGCGCACGATGGTCCGCGACAGGTCATACACATCACCGCGCACGGCGTTGTATTCGCCTATACCTGTTAGGCCCACACGCAGACGGTCGCTCAATACGCTAAATGACCAGCTCGCAGTGAACATGTTTCCATAGAAATTACCGTCATTCAGTTTCTTGTCATAGATGATCGATTGGTCGGCATAGTATTGATGCACGATGTTGTTGAAGTATATGTAGCTCATATAAGAGATCGCCAGTGAGTGCTTGCCCCACTGCTTGTTTAGTGACAACGTGTTGCTCAACACCCTTAGGGGTTCTATGTCGGGGTTTCCTTGCGTGGCCTCGAAAAACGAGACCGGCAGCGTCATGCTGTTCTTATTGCTGGGGTCGAACAGCGTGTGGGTCAGCACTCCGTTTAGTGATAGCGACATGTCTTCACATGGAACGTAGGTGCCACCATAATAGGCGATGGGGCTGCAATAGTTGTAGCGCTTGCCTCCCAGCGACACTGCCGAGTTTGACACACCAGCCGTGGCATACCAAGACAAACTGCCAATCGAACGGCTGAGCTGCAACATAGCTGTCGTGACATTAGTGACCAAGTGCTGATAACCAGTTGAAGTTCCGTTATAGTAGTCCTTGTAGTTGGTGAGCGCATGTCCTGCCATAAGCATAAACATCAGTTGATTGGTAAACGTCTTGAAGTAACGTCCCTGCCCAGCTAGTGCGAAGTTGTCTTCCTTAACATGCGATGTCACTGCGGTTTGGTCGGTTTCCTCATACAAGCTGTGATAGGTGTTGTGGCCGTAGCTACCGCTAGCGACAAATTGTATAATCTGGTTGGCCGGCAACCACTTGGTGTATTCAAGAAAGATATTGGGGGACAGTGCCTTACTGTTCGCGTGACGATGCATAGTTGTGGTGTCGTTGAGATAAATAACAGCAGTTGTCATGTCCCGTACCGGCACGGTTGATGCATCCAGGCCTAGGGTAAGGTTAAAGCGGTGGGCATCGCCTTTGTTGGTCAACTCAAAGCGAACATCCTCACCGTGGCGGCGAGCGAGTGCATGGTCGGGGCTGTAGTAGCGAGTCAGCTGATGGCCGTTAGCAAAGGTATAGAGCCCCGACTCCTCAATATAACTATGGTCGCGGTTCCACTTGCTCATTGCAGCCAGCCGTAGTTTGGTCTTGCCACGGGTGTAATCGACCGCTGCCACATATTCGCCTCGTTGATAAATGAACCCTTCGTCGGCCGAGAGATAGACGTTTCCACCCGAGTTGCGGACTATGTAGTTGAGCACTGCCGCTTTGCCGGCCCATTTGCCCGAAGGGGTTCGCAAATACTCCATTTTGACCACATCTTGTGCCTGTAGCATGGCCACATCCTCGGCGCGAGCTACCACGCCATTAATGCACAATACCACCTCAGCGCCAGTGTGTGTGGTAACTGATTTCTCCTGTGGCGACACTACCAGTCCTGCAATGCCCATTAGTCCCGTTAGATCTAGCGCATTTGCTGCGTGCTTGCGCAGAATAGGTGCAGGCATGAGAATGACCTTGTCGGCCGTCTCAATCTGCTCCTTGGCCTTTACAATTATCTCGGGCAACGTATCAGTCATCACGCTGTCGCGTTGAGTCGAAGTCACTTGAGTAACAATCTTGTCTTCATTCTGAGCAAAGGCCGCGAATGTAGAAAGACAAAGGATAGTGAGTAAAAATAATTGGTTCATTTGCATCAATAATATTTAGAGATTTTTGATGCAAAAGTATTATGGAATAAGACAAATGCCAGATTTATTATCTGACATTTGTCTGACATTTATCTAAAACCAGACTAACTATTTGATTTTCAACGTATAGCTCTTGCCTCTATCTGATTCGATTTTCAGGTTGCTATTGGCCTCCAAGATAGGCTTTACCCGCTTGATAAGTGTGTAAAGTGTGTCGCTGGCATCAGGTTTCTTGGGCCAAAGGCGGTCACAAATTTCTTGCTTGGATAGTGAATGAGATTCTGTAGTCATAAACATTTCCATAAGGGAATACTGCATGGGAGTGAAATGAATGGGTTCACCCTTAGCAGTAATAAATTTGTCGTTGGCAAAGACAATGCCTCCATAATTAAGTCCTCCAGCAAACATTTCAGGTTTAAACCTGCGCATATATAGTATGCTGCATATCATCCATAGAATGCCGACAAATAATAATGTCCCAGATGCTCGCTGGTCAGAAATCATCAGTGTGGTGATAAAGTCGCAATTAGCCTGTGCAACCATCTTCGTTTCTATGCGCCCAGCTCTTTTTACGGATGTCATGGCAATGCATGCAGTGTCCTTCAGCTCGGCTATTGTGATATGACTACGATAACAGCTGATGGTATCGGCATTTACAACATCAGTGGGCATTGTGGCAAGAGTAAGCTTTAGTGCATTGTTTACATCTCGTGTTATCCTGTTTTCGGCAATTTTATAGTTGCAGACGCTTGAACATAACGCACAAAGCATTATAAAAACGAATATGATGAAAGGAAGCTTCTTCATTGTTTTGAATTCTTATTGATATTCAACATTTCAATCTTTTTCTTTACATGTGGCATGTAAACATGCGCAACTCATGAAAGACATAGCCTCATGTATTATATACAAGAACTATCTCATTGAAAAAGGTGTATGTTTTCGCAAAGGTAAGCATAATTCTACTACTTGCGCTTGTTTTTAAATGATTTATTATTCATTAACTTTGTTAATGTCTTTTCCATAGTCATTGGGGGTAAATTATTCTACAAGCAAATTTAGATAGGCTTTTTTGATTTAGACGCACACTAAAGTGTGAAATGTTGCAGACACAAAACTGTAAATTAGCATTTTCACACTTTAGGGTGTGAAAGACTTTAACAGCCCAAATAATTATTGTACCTTTGTGGTAGAAAAAAACATAATATTTCGGCAACCATTGGTTGGTGAAATTAGTTAAACGAACCCATTAATCATGGCAAAAGTTGATGATTTCTTTTTTGACGAGAATAGTGTGAGTGGGCTTAATGATGAGCGATACTCTCACGTTGAGATGCTAAAACGTGCCATTGACGCGATGGCAAACGCCACCTATCAAAGCATATATGTGATTGACTATTTTAAGCGCGAGTTCCTGCACGTAGCAAGTAATCCGCTGTTTCTGGGTGGTCACACTGCAGAGCAGATGAAGAAGATGGGCTATCGGTTCTACATTGAGCATGTGCCTGAAAATGAGCAAGCAATGCTACTTGAAATCAATTCTGCCGGATTCAAGAAGTTCAACAAAATCCCCTTTGAAGAACGTGATGGTTTTTTTATAAGTTATGACTTCCACATTGAGGACGGCGAAAACCGTTTTCTTATAAATCATAAAATGACCCCATTTGCATATGCCGATGACGGCAGGCTGTGGCTTGCAATGTGCGTGGTGTCGCTCTCGTCGCATAGTGAAGCAGGGCACATTGAGTTGCGCAAAAAAGGTGCTTCGACCTATTGGGTATATTCACTTGAGGAACATTGCTGGCTAACCCGAGAAACACTCACTCTTCGCCCACAAGAGAAACAGGTTCTCATTCTCTCGGCACAAGGCCTGACTGTAGCTCAGATTGCTGACAAGATGAATCGCTCAGTTGATACCATTAAAACCTACAAGCGAGTGATGTTTGAACGCATAGGCACTCGTTCTATTACCGAAGCCCTCACCCTTGCGACGAATTCGGGGTTGATATAATAAGTGCAATAGTGGCATCAAAATCATAAAGATTATGGAAGAAAACTAGTGTTAACGAAATTGTGCAATTGGAAACTGCACAATTTATTAATATAATGTTTCCGCAAAAAACAGGAGGGCTCAATTGAGTCTTCCTGTTTTTTTATTTTTGTATGGTTAATATTGTGATTACCAAATTGTAACGCGGTCCTCGGGGGCGCGCCACATCTTCTCGCCTGGTTGAATGTTGAAGGCGTTGAAGAATGGCTCGAGGTTGCGGATTGCAACGTTCACGCGGTTGATGCCCAGCGAGTGTGGGTCGGTCTTGGTGCGACGCAGAATCTCTTCCTTGGTGATGTTGGCTGCCCATACGTTAGCATAGCTCAGGAAGAAACGCTGGTCGGGAGTAAAACCGTCTATTTTCTTATCGCCAGCACCTTGCTCAGTTTTCTTGAAAGCACTGTAAGCAACTCGCAGACCGCCATGGTCGGCGATGTTCTCACCCATGGTGAATGTGCCGTTGGCATGCACATCGTCGGCAACAATCTCGGCGCTGTATTGAGCACCCAGTTTGTCGGCGAGTTCTTGGAACTTAGCAGCATCCTCGGCAGTCCACCAGTCAATCATGTTGCCGTGGTGGTCGAAGTTGCGGCCCTGGTCGTCAAATCCGTGAGTCATCTCATGACCAATAACAACGCCAATTGCGCCATAGTTGCAGGCATCGTCGGCATCAGGATCGAAATATGGCTTTTGCAGTATGCCTGCAGGGAAGCAAATCTCGTTGGTCGATGGATCGTAGTAGGCGTTAACAGTTTGTGGAGTCATCTGCCATTTGTCCTTGTCGACGGGCTTGTTAAGTTGTGAAAGCTGATACTTAGCCTCAAAGCGGCGAGCGTTCATTACGTTCTCCCAGTAAAAGTTGTCTCTATCGATGTTGATGCCGCTATAGTCGCGCCAAGTGTCAGGGTAGCCCACCTTAACAGTAAAGCTGTTAAGCTTAACAAGAGCGTTCACTTTGGTCTTGGGACTCATCCAAGTCAAGTCCTTGATGTGCTCACCAAGTGCCAAGCGCAGATTGTTGATGAGCTTGATCATCTTTTGTTTCGACTCTTCGGGGAAGTACTTCTTCACGTAGAGTTCGCCCACAGCCTCTCCAAGAACGCCATTTGGCACGTTGAGGGCACGTTTCCAGCGTGGTTGCATCACTGTCTTTCCACTCATGGCGCGACTGTACATGTCGAAGTTTGCCTGCTCAAAGTCATCGGTAAGATAGTTTGACGCAGCGTCAAGATACTTGAACGCTAGGTAATTCCTAATATCCTCAATTTTGAGAGTGCCCATCATCTCGTTGAACTTTGCCATCGAGTTAAGATGCATAACACATGCTTTTTCAACCTTGATTGAGGCGGGGAAAAGCAGATTGAAATAGCTTTCCCAATCAAAGTTTGGATAGTCGGCCTTGAGCTGTGCAACAGTGCGGATATTGTACTGCTTGCTGTAGTCACGGCTCTCCTCGCGCGTCATAGCCACTTTGGCAAGCTCAGTTTCAATACCAAGGATGTTCTTGGCAATCTTCTTGGCATCCTTTGCCTTGCGTCCTGAAAGGGTGAGAAGCTTCTCGATGTAAGACAAATAAGCGTTGCGAACCTTAACAGTATTGTCGTCATTCTCGAGGTAGTAGTCACGGTCGCCCATTCCCAGACCTCCAGCGGTGAGGTATAGCAAATTCTGGTCACTGTTCATCAAGTCGGCCATTACACCACTGTCGAAGAATGGAGCAGCGATTCCTGTGTGCAGGTCGGCCATCATTGCTTCGAAGCTGTTGCGAGGCATTTGATAGATCTGTGCTAGCATCATTTCCACGGGGCGTGTGCCTTGCTGGTTGCGCAAGGTGCTGTCCATACCCTGAAGATAAAGGTCGCTAACTTTCTGAGCCAAACTGCCTTTTGGATTGTTAGTACCTAAGTTCAAGATGAGGTCCTTGAGCTGCTCGCGATTGTTCTCGGCAAGACCGTCGAAGGTGCCAAACCTTGCATACTGAGGGTCGAGAGGGTTAGCTTTCATCCAACCACCACAGGCATACTGATAAAAATTCTCGCCTGGCTTGGTGCTCAAGTCAAGGTTGTTGCGGTCAACAGCCTTGTTGAGATTGCCAGCACTCATTGTCATTGCTGTCATTACTAGTGATAATAGTAAAAGTTTCTTTGTTTTCATTGTTGTCATAATATTTATATATAATGTGTATTTCTTGTTGCAAAGATAATACATAGTTTTCAGTTATGAGTTATTAGTTGGTAGTTTTTTTGAATCAGTTGAGTTAGCTTGATTGTGCAAAGCACGGAAACGGTGAAATCAAGGATTCACTGGAATCGGTGGAATCACTGACTCGGTTGGGCCGCGCTGCGCGCTAAGATATCGCTGTGCATGGAATCGGTGGAATCACCGGAATCACTGACTCGGTTGGGCCGCGCTGCGCGCTAAAGATTGTTGCCCTTCGGGCTAAGATTGGTAGTGTGGTGCCTACGGCACTAATATCTATTTTTGCGCTGGCGCGCTAAGATGTCGCTGTGCATGGAATCGGTGGAATCACCGGAATCACTGACTCGGTTGGGCCGCGCTGCGCGCTAAAGATTGTTGCCCTTCGGGCTAAGATTGGTAGTGTGGTGCCTACGGCACTAATATTTATTTTTGCGCTGGCGCGCTAAGATGTCGCTGTGCATGGAATCGGTGGAATCACTGGAATCACTGACTCGGTTGGGCCGCGCTGCGCGCTAAAGATTGTTGCCCTTCGGGCTAAGATTGGTAGTGTGGTGCCTACGGCACTAATATTTATTTTTGCGCTGGCGCGCTAAGATATCGCTGTGTATGGAATCGGTTGAATCAGTTTGCCTTGGTGCTGGAGGGGCGCTGCGCTTAAAATTTATTGAAAATTTTATGGAAAATTGCATTGATGCTGGTTTTTAGACAGTCCAGAAATTAAAAACTCCTCGCTTGCTAGGCTTTGCGACACCAATAGGTGCAACTTTGCGAGAGAACATGGAATCGGTGGAATCAGTCAACTTTTTCAGGAAAAGGAGCGATTAGGAATAACTAGGGGGTGGCAAAATGTCAAAGAACTCTTGCAATGATAGCGTGCAAGACAAAGATATTGTACTAACAATAATGGGAACAACATTAAAAAAAGGTGCAGATGCTAGTTGTCAGATGCCAGATGTCGGTTCCAAGATGTCGTTGATAACAAAAAAGTATAGGATGAAAAAATTGTATTTGTTCTTCATTGTTTGAGAAAAACTCGTAAATTTGCAGTAAATATTAATCTATTATTATTTAGTTTAGTGGGAAAGAAGAAAAATTTGCCTCTGCTTGAGGATTTTGAGATAACAGGCGTAGCTGCCGAAGGTAAGAGCCTGGGACGATGGAACGACATGGTAGTGTTCATCCCCTATGGTGCTCCAGGCGATGTAGCACGAGTTAAGATCACTCGCAAGAAGCATAGCTTTGCTGAGGGAGTGATTGATGAACTTGTGAAACCTAGTGAGCTGCGTATTGAGCCTATGTGCCAGCACTTTGGGGTGTGCGGTGGTTGCAAATGGCAGCACCTGCCTTATGAGTACCAACTGCAGTGCAAGCAGCAGCAGGTGGTCGATACCCTCGAGCGAATAGCAAAGGTTCCCATACCTGCCATCTCTCCAATTCTTAGTTCAAAGAAAACTACCTTCTACCGCAATAAACTAGAATTTACATTCAGCAATAAGTGCTGGTTAACTACCGAACAGATGCAGAGCGGCGAGGAGTTTCCCAATCGCAACGCTGTTGGTTTCCACATCCCTGGAGGTTTTGACAAAGTTCTCAATATTGAGAAATGCTGGCTTCAAGACGACATCAGCAACCAGATTCGCCTCTTCCTTCGTGACTATACTCAAGAGCGTGGCTACACGTTCTATGACATTCGCAACAACGTGGGCTTCATGCGCATGATGATGGTGCGCACTGCAAGCACAGGTGAGATAATGCTTGTAGTAGTGTTCAGTGAGGACAACAAGGATGCCATCGATGACGTGATGGGAGCCTTGAAAGACCGTTTCCCACAGATTACCTCTCTCATGTATGTGGTAAACCTAAAAGTCAATGACTCGCTTGGCGACCAGGAGTTTGTGCTCTATAGTGGTCGTGACTACATTGAGGAAGAGATGGAAGGCTTGAAGTTCCGTGTGGGGCCGAAATCGTTCTATCAGACCAACAGCGAGCAAGCCTACGAACTATATAAAGTGGCACGCAACTTTGCCGGCTTGACTGGCAATGAACTCGTCTATGACCTATACACCGGCACTGGTACAATAGCCAACTTCGTGTCACGCCAGGCACGCGAAGTCATTGGCATCGAATATGTACCTGAAGCCATTGAGGATGCCAAGCTCAACTCACGCGTTAATGGTATAAAAAATACCAAGTTCTTTGCCGGCGACATGAAAGACGTGCTAACTGGCGAGTTTGTAGCACATCATGGAATCCCTGACGTGATGATTGTAGACCCACCACGTGCCGGCATGCACGAAGACGTGGTAAAAGTGATTCTTGATGCCGAGCCCAAGCGCATAGTGTATGTGAGCTGCAACCCAGCAACGCAAGCCCGCGATATTGCGATGCTCGATGTTAAATATCGTGTTGATGCTATCCAGCCAGTAGATATGTTCCCTCACACCCACCATGTTGAGAATGTGGTGTTGCTAAGTAGGAAGTAAGAGGTTGTAAGTAACAAGTAACAAGTAACAAGTAACAAGTAAGAAGTAAGAAGTGTGAAGTTTTTTATAAAGTAATAAGTGAGAGGGATTAAGGGATATATTTTGCTACTGCTATTGGTGGTTGTTGCGATGGTTGTTCATGGACAACCACTTGATGGATACACCCACATAAAAGGGGTTGTACTAGATTCGGAAACGGGGGAAGGGATTCCCTATGCCCAGATTTACCTGCTTGGTTCTCAAACTGGCGCACTCACTAATGAGCAAGGTGGCTTCACCATTGTTACAGGAGTTGAGTTCAGCAAGGTAAAGGTTATGGTTGTAGGCTATCAAACACAAGAACTGGATGTACCCATGGGCAAACAAACTGAGCTAGTAATCAAGATGGTGCCTACTTCCGTCATGCTCAATGAGATACTTGTACGCAAGACTGAGAAATATGTCAAGAAGGGAAACCCAGCTGTAGCTTTTGTTGAGAAACTACGCGCTCGACGTAACATGTATAATCCCAAGGACCATCAATACTACAACTACCACAAGTATGAGAAAGTATCGTTTGGTCTCAACAACTTCAACCCTGCCAGCAACAAGAACCTCATTGCTCAAAACTTCAAGTTCTTAAAGGAATATGTCGACACGAGCGACATCACTGGCAAGATGGTGCTTCCGTTGTCGATTCAAGAAAAAGTTAGTGAAGAACATTACCGCAAGTCGCCATCAGCACACCGTGAGGTAGTGATGGCAACCAACCATGCTGGAATAGATGATCAGCACGACACCGAGAGCCTCAAGAAATTCATTGACGACGTGTTCCGCGAAATGGACATCTACAGTAACGACATCACATTCATGCAAAACCGCTTTGTGAGTCCATTGTCGAGCATAGGCACTGACTTTTATAAGTACTACCTCGACACTGTGATGGTCGACGGGCAACAGTGTTATGAACTCACGTTCACACCTTTTACCACCGAGACCTTCGGCTTTTTGGGAAGACTATATGTACCTGCCAATGATACCACCATGTTCATCTCTAAAATAAGAATGAACGTACCTCACAAGATTAACCTAAATTATGTGAACCAGGTGTATCTTGAGCAGGACTACATAAAAGCTTCCGACGGATCACGCCTTAAAGTGCGCGATGACTTGATGGTAGAGTTCAAAATCGCCCCCAAGACGCCCGAGATATATGCACGTCGCCAGACCTTCTATGACGGTCACAACTTCAAGCAGCCCAAGGACATGTCAATCTTTAACCAAAGTGCTGAGGTGATAATGAAGAAGAATCTTGAGCAAGACGAGAACTACTGGGCAGCCCACCGGCCAGTAGTTGCCGTAAAAAATGAACACACCGTCAAGGACATGCTCACGCGGTTGAGACAATCTAAGCTCTTCTACTGGTGCGAGAAGGTAGTCACAACATTAGTTAATGGCTACATAGCCACCTCAAGTAATGCGCGAAACAGCAAATTTGACATTGGTCCCATGAATACCACCATAAGCGGCAATAGCCTTGAAGGATTGAGACTTAGAGTGGGTGGCATGACCACTGCCAAGCTAAATCCACGCTGGTTTAGCAAATTCTATGTTGCTTATGGCATACGTGATGAGCGATTCAAGTATATGGGTCAGCTGGAATACTCATTTGTTGATAAGAAATATCACCCTAACGAATTTCCTGTCAACTCGTTGCGCCTTATGCACCGCTATGATGTCGACAAGCTGGGTCAGCACTATCTCTACACTAATCCCGACAACGTGTTCCTTGCACTAAAGCGGCAGAAAGACGACAAAATGATATATCTGCGCGAGACTGTGCTGGAGTATAAACTCGAGACCCAGTCAGGGTTCTCGCTAACGGCATCGGTTCAACATCAGCGCCACGAGGCATCGAGGTTCATACCATTCATCGATGGCAACGGCAACGAGTTTGGGCATTACAACACAGCAGGCTTCAACGTCACACTGCGCTATGCACCAGGCGAAAAGTTCTACCAAACGCGCTCGTTCAGAATTCCCATCAATCAGGACGCACCCGTGTTCACCCTCTCGCACACCTTCATGCCGCGAGGGTTCTTAGGTAGTGACTATACCATCAACAAAACCGAGGCTGGAATCCAAAAACGTTTCTGGTTCTCAGCATTTGGCTACACCGACATCATCCTTAAGGCAGGAAAAATATGGAGCACTGTGCCTTATCCAGAACTGCTGCTGCCAAACACAAACTTGTCATACACTATTCAGCCCGAATCGTTTGCGTTGATGAACGCGATGGAGTTTATCAATGACCAATACTTGTCGTGGGACGTGACTTACTGGATTAACGGTGCAATATTAAATCGCATCCCTCTTATCAAAAAGCTGAAGATGCGCGAGGTGGTGTCGTTCAGGGGCTTGTGGGGCTCACTCAGTGACAAGAACGACCCAATGCTCCACCCTGAATTATATCTGTTCCCGGCTATCGCCGACTGCCACAAGATGGACAAGAATCCATATATGGAAATTGGTGTGGGGCTTGACAACATACTCACATTCTTGCGTGTGGACTACGTGTGGCGATTGAGTTATCGTGAAAACCCAGGCATTAATCGCAGTGGCGTGCGCATACAGCTACATTTCACTTTTTAATTATTATGTAAAAAACTATGGCAAAAACAAACAGAAAAAAGTGGAAGCGAATTGTGTTGTGGCTTGCCCTTGCCTGCGTAGTGGTGGCAATAGTGTGTGACACGATAGTGAGACATAACACTAACGGACGTGCCTATGACGACATCAACAGCTTGCCACACAATAAAGTGGGACTACTGCTTGGCACATCTCCGCTCGACAGACAAGGGAACACAAACTATTATTTCATTTATAGAATAGATGCTGCCGAGGAACTGATTAAATCGGGCAAGATTGACTATATTCTCGTGAGTGGCGACAACAGCTCGGTAGGTTATGACGAACCGACATGGATGCGGGATTCACTGGTGGGTCGTGGAGTTCCCGAAGATCGCATAGTGCTTGATTATGCTGGTTTGCGTACTCTTGACTCGGTGGTAAGAGCAAAGGAGGTGTTTGGTCAAGACAGCATCACTATAATTTCACAGCTTTTCCACAACGAGCGTGCACTATATCTTGCCGACCACAACGGCATAAACGCTATTGCCTATAACGCAAAGGATGTAACAGTGTGGCAGAAATGGCTCAAAATACATAGCCGAGAGTACTTAGCCAGAGTGAAAATGATGATTGACCTTGCCATCAAGAAGCAACCTCATTTCCTAGGAGAGAAGGTTGAAATTAAGTAATCATGGGATAGAGGCTCCAGCTTAGGCCTCACAAGAAGGATTGTTGAAAAAAAAGTGAATTATTATTTGCGTATTTTAGCGAATAGTAGTAAATTTGTTACGATTACAAGAAAAAGGTTCGTTTTCCTAATTTAAATCGAAAAACCATTAACCATTACATATTTATGAGCTATTTAAAATTTGATAAAAACTTGATTATAAATCTTGAGCAGTCCTTGACAAAAGAGATTCTCAGGACCAATCAATCAGGGGCTTATCATTGTACTACCCTTGTTGGGTGCAACACCCGCAAGCAACATGGCTTGCTGGTGATCCCAATCCCAGAGATAGACGACAATTTCCATGTGATGCTCTCATCGATTGACGAGACAGTTATTCAACATGGTGCGCCATTTAATCTTGGCTTGCACAAATACAAAGGCAATGTTTTTAGTCCCAACGGTCACAAATACATTCGTGAGTATGACTGCGAGCGAGTACCCAGCCACTTGTTCCGTGTGGGCGGTGTAATATTAAAACGCGAAAAGATATTCATCACCAATGAGAACCGCATTCTCATCAGGTACACCTTAGTGGACGCTCATTCTAAAACAACGTTGCAGTTCCGTCCGTTCTTGGCATTCCGCAACGCCAACGACCTGTGTGTTGAGAACTCGGTTGCCAGCAGAGATTATTATGAAGTTCACAACGGAATAGCGACTTGTATGTATGAGGGCTACCCCACTCTCTTCATGCAATTCAACCACAAGCCCAAATTCGTGTATGATCCTCACTGGTACAAAGGCATAGAATATATTAAGGACATGGAACGCGGCATTCCTTACACCGAGGACCTGTATGTTCCAGGTTATTTTGAAATAGAAATCAAGAAAGGTGAGCCTCTTATCTTCTCGGCAGGTATCGACGAGGTTAACACCCGAAACCTGAGCCGCATGCATGAAGACGAGGTAAATTCTCGCACTCCACGCACAAGCTTCTACAACTGCCTAAAGAATAGTGCTAAGCAATTCTACTTGACCAATGCTGACGGCAACTACATGCTTGCCGGATATCCTTGGTTCAAGATTCGCGCACGCGATGAATTCCTGGCACTACCCGGCTGCACAATATCCAACCACCATCGTCCCGACTTTGAGAAGATAATGGATACCGCCAAGGAAGCGATGCTACGATTTATCGAAGATGGCACTCTCGACAAGCACCTCAAGGGCATAGACCTTCCCGACGTGCCGTTGTGGGCTATGTGGTCACTTCAAGAATATGCCAAGGATGCCGGCATGGACGAGACCCGCAAACGCTATGGCGACCTTGTGAAAGCGATGCTGAAGCACATTATTGACAGCAAGCATCCCAACCTTCACTTGGAACCTAATAGCCTAGTTAGCACCGATGGAACCAAGAAACCCATGTCGTGGATGGATTCTACCCACCCCGACGGCTCACCTATGGTGCCTCGCACGGGCTATCTAGTGGAATTCAATGCCTTGTGGTATAATTCACTAATGTTTGCCCAGGACATGTTTGCCGAAGTCAAAGAAGAGAAAGCGTTTGTGGCATCGTTGAAAAAACTCAGCGACAAGGCAAAGCCAGCGTTCGTTGAAATGTTCATGAACGACTACGGATATTTGTTTGACTACGTTGACGGCAAATATGCCGACCCAAGCGTTCGCCCCAATATGATTATAGCTGCAGGCATAGATTACTCGCCACTTGACCGCCGTCAGCGCAAGAGCGTTATTGATGTGGTAACACGTGAGTTGCTCACACCAAAAGGCCTGCGCACCCTGAGTCCTAAGAGCTGGGGCTATAAACCATGGTATCTCGGCAATCCCGAGGAGCGAGAAGTAGCCTACTATGCTGGCTCGGCCCGTCCTTGGCTAATGGGCTTCTATACCGATGCCTATATTAAAGTGTTTGGACTTAATGGCGCATCGTTTATTGAGCGCATGATGATAGGCTTTGAGGACGAGATGTCGCAAGGTGGCATTGGCACACTGTCGGAGCTCTATGATGGTAACCCGCCTTTCATTGGTCGTGGTGCCGTGAGCTATGCGCCCAACGTGGGCGGTGTGCTCCGCGTGTTGAGGCTTTTCAAGAACATAGGATTTATAAATGCTTAAAAAACTACGATATATACTATGAAGGCTCTAATGTTTGGCTGGGAATTTCCTCCTCACATTTTGGGAGGATTGGGAACAGCAAGTTTTGGTCTCACCAAGGGCATGGCACAGTGTGGCGATATGGACATCACTTTTGTCATTCCCAAACCTTGGGGCGATGAGCCCAAGGAATTTGCCCGTATCATAGGCGCCAACAGCACACCTGTTGCATGGCGTGATGTGAACTGGGATTATGTAGAAGGCCGAATTGGCAAGGTAATGGACCCACAGACCTATTTTGACCTTCGCGACCACATCTATAGTGATTTCAACTACATGAACACCAACGACCTGGGATGCATAGAGTTCTCAGGACGTTATCCCGACAACCTGCTCGAGGAGATTAACAACTACTCGATTGTTGCTGGAGTGATAGCTCGCACGGTGGACTGCGACGTGATACACTCCCACGACTGGCTAACCTATCCAGCTGGCATCCATGCCAAGCAAGTGACTGGCAAGCCACTTGTGATTCATGTTCATGCAACCGACTTCGACCGTAGCCGTGGCAAGGTTAACCCAACAGTGTTTGGCATCGAGAAAGACGGAATGAACAATGCCGACCACATCATCACGGTTAGTAATCTCACCCGCAAGACTGTTATAGAGAAGTATGGCATCAGCCCCGACAAGGTGACTACCGTCCACAATGCAGTGGAGCCACTTAGTCAAGAGCTTCTCGACCTGGAGGTACCACCCAAACACGAGAAAGTGGTGACCTTCCTTGGCCGCATCACGATGCAAAAAGGACCTGAATACTTCGTTGATGCTGCATGGCAAGTGCTTCAAAAGGTTAGAAATGTGCAGTTTGTGATGGCAGGAAGCGGCGACATGATGGAGAAGATGATTCGCTTGGCCGCACGCCGACACATTGCTGGTCGTTTCCACTTCACCGGTTTCTTGAAAGGCAAGCAAGTGTATGAAATGCTCAAAGCAAGCGATGTATACATAATGCCATCGGTTAGTGAGCCATTTGGCATCTCTCCACTGGAGGCGATGCAGATGGGCGTTCCGTCGATTATCTCAAAGCAGAGTGGATGTGCCGAAATCCTTAACAATGTGATAAAGGTTGACTACTGGGACACCAATGCTATAGCCGACGCGATTTATTCTATCATCAAGTATCCCGGTATGTACAAGCAGTTGCGTGAGCAGGGACTTGAAGAGGTGAACCAAATCACCTGGGATAAAGCCGGTGCCAAGGTAATCGACATTTACAAGCGATTAATAAATAGATAATTAACAACCACAATAATACATCAATAATCATGAAATCAATCTGTTTCTATTTCCAGATACATCAGCCGTTCCGCCTGAAGACCTACCGCTTTTTTGATATTGGTAACGACCATTACTACTATGATGACTTTGCCAATGATGACATCATTACCCGCATAGCTCAACGCTCCTATATGCCAGCCAACCAAATGCTCCTGGACATGATTAAGGAGAACGGGAAAAAATTCAAGGTAGCATTCTCAATTAGTGGAACAGCACTCGAGCAGCTCGAACAATATGTTCCCGAGTTTATCGACTCGATGAAAGAACTTGCCGATACTGGCTGCGTAGAATTCCTGAGCGAGACCTATGCTCACTCGCTGTCGTCACTTGTAGACCCTGAGGAGTTTATCGCACAGGTCAAAGCTCACGACGAGAAGATTTACCAACTCTTTGGCCAAAAGCCAAAAGTGTTCAGAAACACCGAGCTTATATATGACGACGATATCGCTGCGATGGTTGCATCGATGGGCTTCAAGGGGGCCATTACCGATGGAGCCAAGCACATCCTTGGATGGAAGTCGCCCAACTATCTGTATAAATCGGCAGCTGCACCAAAACTGAGACTACTCCTCAAGAACTCGAAACTGAGTGATGACATTTCGTTCCGCTTCAGCAATCCCGAATGGGACGCCTATCCATTGAAGGCCGACAAATATATCGACTGGATTGCCAGCCTTCCCGAAGAGGAAATGCTTGTGAACCTGTTTATGAACTATGAGACCTTTGGCGAGCTTCAGCCACGCGAGAGCGGCATCTTTGAGTTCATGAAGGCCCTTCCCCGTTTTGCTGCACAACACGACATTGAGTTCATGACTCCTAGCGAGGTTGTGTCAAAGATGAAACCTGTGGCTGAGTTGTCGGTTATGCACCCTATCTCTTGGGCCGACGAAGCACGCGACACCAGCGCATGGATGGGCAATATTCTCCAGGATGAGGCTGTAAACAAACTCTACTGCTTGAGCGAACGCATTCGCCTTGTTCAAGACAAGCGCATACGTCAAGACTGGAACTACCTGCAAGCAAGCGACCACTTCTACTACATGAGCACAAAGCACAGTAGCGATGGCTCGGTTCACTCGCACTACAGCCCCTATGACTCACCCTACTCGGCATTTACCAACTATATGAACGTGCTGAGTGACTTCTTGATCAGGGTGCGCGAGCAATTCCCCGAGGAGATTGAGAACGAGGAACTAAACGCGTTGCTTCTCACAATCCGTAATCAAGAAAAAGAGATTGAGGAGCTAAACCGCGAGGTAGAGTTGATGCGCAATAACATTGTAAAGGACACTACTGGTGATTTCAAGCCCACAATTGAGGAAGAAAAGCCCGAGGTGAAGGAAGAAAAGAAAGAGGTTCCTGCAAAGAAAGCTGAAGTTAAGAAGGCTCCAACTAAGAAAGTTCCTGCTAAAAAAGCAGAAGCAAAGAAAGCTCCTGCTAAAAAAGCAGAAGCAAAGAAAGCTCCGGCAAAAAAGACTGAAGCTAAGAAGGCTCCAGCAAAAAAAGCACCAGCAAAAAAAACTACTAATAAATAATGTCTAAGAAGAAACTATTATATATTCACGGATTTAGGAGCTCGGCACAAAGCAGCACTATCCTGAACATCAAGGCCAACTACCTTGGTGTGGAAGTGCATGCCATTGATGTAACACATCATCCTGTAGAGTCGATAAAGATGATTGAGAAGTATATTGCTGATCATGATATCGACATTCTTGCCGGGACATCGCTAGGTGGCTTTTACACCTTGTGCGCCAATGTCGACATTCCAAAGATTGCTGTTAATCCTGCAATAAATCCTGAAACCAGCTTGCGGCATTTGCCCGAGATAGGTCAGGAAGTGGAATACTTCAATCCACGAGCTGATGGTGTTCAAACCTTCACATGTAGCGTTGAAGACTTGGAGGAGTTTGTTGGTATCGAGAAGCATATCACGCCCGACACCCACATCGTTGGCAGCTCTCATGACGAGATGCTCGGGGACTTACGTCCCCAGTATCGCCAATTGGCAGGTGACCATTTCCATGAATCCAATCAGCTTGGCCACCGCATAACCCCTGAATTTATAGCAATTCCCACGGGCGACTTCTATAAGGTGCTGTTGCAGTTCTTATAGTTCTCCCCTATTTGTTCATGAACTAAAGAAGGGTATCAGAAATTTCTGATACCCTTCTTTAATTTATTGGTATTAAAACGTCAACTTATTTCCTTAACGCGTTATTTTCTTCTTTTCTTTGCCTGTTTCTTATTATCGGCGGCATCATTTTTACCTCCACCTTTGGCGGTATAAGTACCGTCGGGTTGAGTCAAGAAGTTAATAAGCTCCTGTCCTGAAGCATAGGCTCGGAATATCTCGGAGAACATGAGGATATCGGTAATGTTATTGTCGGTAACATACTTCTTCATATTCTTAGAGAAATAACGGAAGTCAACAACATGAATGTCCTCAAATGAGTAGAACAAGTATCCAGGTATTGCGTTACCGAAACTGTCCTTGATGATAAGCAGACGTCGACCGTTCTTGGTTGAAGTGTTGACGTGAGTGATCTTAGCGTCACCTCCCATGAAGGTGCTATAGGCAGCACCACTACCATCGGGATAAGAATAGAAGTATTCTCCAGCCACCTTAGGACCTTCTCCAACTGTCTGGAAATTGCCGTTAGTCTTGAAGTGGATATAGTCGGTAGTGTAAGTCACACCACGAGGAACGTAGTAAACGAAATCCTCAGGAGCATTTTTAACTGAGATATCACGGCTAAATCCGTACATTGTACCCACGAAGTTGTGAATTACCTTCTTGTCATAGCTGTTAAGTTCCTTGAAGGGCACATTGGCAACTCTTGCGAAGGCCTGAGCAGCATAGAACGCTCCAAGTGGTGCCCAGTGGTGGTCGGTGCGCAGATAAATAGGCTCCTTGACATGAGCAGCAAGAGCTGAATAGGCGTTAACCACCTTCACAGAGTCGCTAAGTCGGTTGTGGATAGCCTGAATTGTAGGCAACTCAGGCTTAGTAGCCTCTTTAGCAGCATCGGGACAATAGAACTCACCTGCTGTTGGAACAAGCATACAATAAACCTTGACGTTGGGAAATGTCCTTTGATACTCGTTACAAGCCTTAGCATAGTTGACACCGCCTTCCTCGGCACCGCCATAAGCCATAAGAGCTCTCACATTAGCCCCCTCACCAGCAATAATGATGCCATGGTGTGCAACCTTAGCGTTAGCATTGGCGTTAACCTGGTTGTCATATTCATCAATATTGCGGTTGCCTGCAGCAGCGATCACATCGGCGCCCTCGGTCAAATTCTTACTGTCGGCAGCATGGAACTTGACTTTGCTCTGGTTGTTATGGAACATTCTGAGCTTAGTGTTATCACTAAACCACATGCTCATTGTCATGAAATTGTCGCGGTAAGGCTCGCTGTCGCTGAACCACTGCGAAACACTGTTGGTGAAGGCTCCCTTAGCGAGGCTTTCAAGAGTCAGAGTAGGGAAAGTCGCCAGTTCTCGCTTTTCGAGTGCAGAAAAAGTACTCCTTGGCAGCATAGTGAAAAGCACTGTAAAAGCTGCATATATAGTGAGAACTATAATTAGATAAGAATAAGTTCTTTTCTTCATTGCTTTTTAGAACTAAGAGTTACTGATTGAGATATTTTCGCAGATTATTAGAAGTTCTTTCAGGAATGAGGTGTGTGATATTGTTTGCAAAGACAATGTCGGTAATGTTGTTGTCCTTGACATATTTTTTCATGTTCTTATTGAAGTATCGGCAGTCGATTACATGAATTTCCTCAAACGAATAGAACAAATATCCTGGCAGTGCATTACCGAAGCTGTCCTTAAGAATTATCAAGTGACGGCCATTGCGTGTTGAAGTTTGAACTTTCACAATCTTGGCATCACCACCCATGAAAGTGCAATAAGCACCTGTACCCTTGAAGTTATAGAAAAACTTATCTTGTTTTGGTGCAGCTTCGCCTGTTACTTTGAGTCCGCTAGTCTTGTAGTTGATGTAGGTGGTAGTGTATTCCACATCGCGAGGCTTGTAGTAAACGAAGTCTTCGGGCGCGTTCTTCACCGAAGCGTCTTTGGTGTACTGATACATAGTACCAACATAGGGCGAAACGGTGTCGGTGTCGTAGTTAGAGATATCTTTAAAAGGTACGCCAGCCACTTGCGCCAGCTTTTGTGCGGCATAGTATCCGCCAAGAGGTGCCCAGTGGTGATCGGTTCTAGAATAAATGGGCTCACTGGCGTGCTGTGCAAGGGGAGTGTAAACATCCACCACATAAACCGAATCACTGAGGTGCTCAAACAAGCCATTGAAAGTAACAGTCTCGTCCTTTGACCAAGTCTTTGCGACATCGGGAGTGTAGAAAGCAGCAGCGGTTGGGATAGGCATCATGTAGACGTTAACCTTGTCGCCAAAGATTCGCTTATATTCGTTGGCCACATCGGCATAAGCATAACCACTTGTCTTAGAGCCACCAAAAGCGCTGAAAGCTCTCACATTTTTTCCTTTACCAACAACGATAAGTCCTCCCTTACCAGCTTTGTGAGCAGGCCAGTCGGCATTAACAGTGTTAGTGTATTGATAAGAGATGCGTCGGTCTTCCTTCTTTTGGTCAACGCCTTTAGCCAAAGCATTAGAGCCCAAGAGGGAAATCAAAGTTACAGCAGATATTGTTATGAGAGTATGTCGTTTCATTATGTGTATATATTTTTAAGTTTTAGAATCTAGTATATAGGAATGGGTTGTTGGTCGCACCCACGAGCAGGGCTACACTAAGTACGAGAATTACCACTGCTGTAACAATGCGTGCTACAGTAAAGATATTCTGCTCAAGAGCCACATTGCCCTTGCAGAAGCGCGTTGTGAGGTTGCATGCCTTCTCTCTAATTGGCATACAGAACAGAATGGCGACTACCCACAGCCAGAAGTGGTCGAAGATTGCAGCCTGTGAAACGAAGTCGAATTTCACGTCGGCGAAGCCAAACAGAGAAGAGAGGAAAATCTTCAACTCTCCAAAGTCGACGAAATAGAATGTACCCTTAGCAACAAAGAGCACCATGAGGCTGTAGATGTGAAGCAGGAATTTAGGAGTTTTTGGCTTGATGTAAGGCAAGAGAACATATTTCTCAAAGAGAACGATAACACCAAAGTAAAGACCCCAAATCACAAAGTTCCAACTTGCTCCATGCCACAGACCGGTGAGCGCCCAAACCACACCAATGTTAAGAGCCTGGTGCCTGCGATTACCACCCATAGGGATGTAGACATAATCGCGGAAGAAGCTACCAAGCGAAATGTGCCAACGGCGCCAATAGTCGGTGATAGTTTCGCAGCAATAGGGGTGATTGAAGTTTTCCTTGAAGTGGAATCCCATGCATCGTCCCATACCGATCGCCATATCACTATATCCCGAGAAGTCGAAGTAGATTTGAAGCATGAACGCCGCACATCCAATCCAAGCTCCACTAGTAGACATGTCGTTGATGCCATCACTCAAGAACTGAGTCGAGATAATAGAGAGCTGGTTTGCCATAATGACTTTCTTACCAAGACCAACAAGGAACCTGAATGAGCCATCGGCGAAGTCCTGAGCGGTGACGTGGCGATTGTTGATTTCGCTCGCGATAGTCTCATAACGCACAATAGGACCTGCGATGAGTTGCGGGAACATAGAGATGTAGAGCAGCAAGTCACGATATCGCTTCTGAGCAGGCGACACACGACGATACACATCCATGATGTAAGAAATAGCCTGGAATGTGTAGAAGCTGATACCGATTGGCAACGCAATGTTTGGCCTTGAGATAGGGATACCCAAATCAATCAGGATTTGCGACAAGAAGCCCAAATACTTAAAGATGGCAATGATACTAATATTGGCAACAAGACCAATTACCAAAGCCGTCTTTCGTTTCTTCTCGTCTTGTTGTGAGTCGATAAACCTACCCACAAGGAAATTGACGAATACACTGAAGAGCATGAGGAACACATAAACCGGTTCGCCCCATGCATAAAAAATAAGCGAGTAAATCACCAGCGTCCAATTCTTGCAGGTGTTAACTTGCTTTACAGAGTTTGAAAGATACTTTTTGTCAATGAATGTCGCCAGCAAATAGCAAAGCGCGAAAGCAGGAATAAAGACAAAAAGAAAAAATAAGTCAGAAAAAACCATATTGTTTATAGTAAATTAAATTCTCAGTAAAAAAATATGTATCTTCTTATTTGCTAGTTTGGTATAAAAAAACGTGCAAATTTAGTGGTTTTAAGCTACTCACAAAAAACTATAGTGTTAATAATGATAAAAAAGAAAATAATCATATTTGATTTAATAATATATATATTAAAAAAATCGGCAGATAAAATGTGGCGAAGATTGGCAAGAAATGACTAGGAGTAGCAAGGAGTGCCAAGGAGCTAATAGGGTTGATCGAATAACAAAGAACAAGGTACCGGTCCAACCACCATTCAACATCTAAAGATGTCGCTCGATGACAAATAATAATTCTCAAACAATCAAAATTGGGTAAAATTAAAATGGTCCAAATATCGCCAAACTGTCAAAAAACGATTTTAAATAACCGCGTGAGAATCGAAAAATAAACGGCAACTCAAATTACTGATCGGTTTATAGTGTAGTGGGGGAGGGTGGATATTGGAGGTTCAACAGAACGAGTCTCACACATTAGATAAAAGCAAAAATTATGGACACAATGCAACCACAAATTGTTAGACAGAGCCAGGGACACAAAAGCAGAAAACACCCAAGAAGGAGTTAATTGACCTATTTAAGACTTCAAATTAGCCAAAAACAGTCAATGGTAATGGTAAAACAATAGGTTCAAGGTCAAAAAGAGGTGTTATTTAAACTTTTCTTACCCATTTTCAAGTCATATATTCTCAAAGTATATCGGTTATATAAAATTACTGATAATTAGTTAATTCCATATGAATAATAGAGCTTTTTAAATCATTTTAAGCCTCTCAGAATCCAAAATCCATGCTTATACCCATCAATTTCCAGAAAAACGCCCGAGAAAACAAAAACAGCCCCTGAATGGTAACTTTACCATCGCGAGTTTACCAAAGTGAACACAACCATATAGGCACCATTTTGCAAACGCGAACCTGAAATTTGATTCTTCAAAATCCAAATTTTGACAGATTGGACCAATGTGTTTTTCGCAATTTACATTCTTAAAGTTTACAAATTTAAATAAATTACGATTTAAGCTTTGTTTACATTTGCCATATTGTGGTGAAAATCAACATTTTGACTATGCCTATATTTAGTGTTAGCTCACACTTTTAGCACATTTTGGCCCAGCACCCGCACACCCACCGAATTACAACATTGCATCCTATTGATTTTAAATGTGTTTACTCTATATACCTAAACCTTTTGTTTAATTTTACACAAAGGGTATCTATAATGCAAATCTAAATGACGTTTTTGTGAATTTAAAATGTAAATTCAAAGATTTTCGTTTAAAAATTTGTTTTTTTCAACAGCTTGTTCTAAATTTGCAAACGCAAAATTTATAATTGTTAACCGCATTATGGACATTATTTCGCGCTTAAAACTGTTCTTAGAGCAGAATGGAATATCCAATTCGCAATTTGCCGACACTTGCGAAATACCTCGCCCTACTCTCTCGCAACTCCTGAATGGACGAAACAAAAAAGTGAGCGACGAGGTTATTTCCAAGATCCATATAGCCTATCCTGCTCTTAATATTATGTGGCTGATGTTTGGCGATGGTGAAATGTTCGTTTCTCAGGACGCTAACTCGTCGGGAAATCCAGCTTCACAAAACTTGTCCAAAACTCCACAAGCGCATGAAGGATTCATGGGAGGCGCCAAAGGCCATATTCAAGGTAATGGTTCTCAGCGCAATCAGCGCACCATCAGTTTTGGCGATGGAGATTCGGCATCAAATGGAGGTGCTGCTGCACTTAACGATGCACTTAAGAGCATTGCCAAAAACGTTAGCCGAGGAAGCAATCCCTCCCCTACTGGCCAGCGCCAAATTGTAAATATCATGATTTTCTATGATGACAATTCCTTTGAGTCGATTACTCCAATGCGATAAAAAAACGATAACTTCAGCAACAAAAAACTACTATACGCAACATTTCTTCAAGCCGTCAGTTTTTTTCACAACTGGCGGCTTTCTATATTCTATAAAATGAAATTGCTTATTTGCCGGGGGGCAAATTGGATTATTGTGATTACTCTACCCCTTGCCCATCGGCTAGTCGCTGGCGCACTACCTCATACATCATGATACCACCAGCAACCGAAACGTTGAGAGAATTAATATTGCCAAACTCAGGAATTGCCACCAAAGCATCACACAAATTCATCACTTCACGAGATATTCCTTTTCCTTCGGAACCCAAGACCAGAGCTACGGGGCCAGTGTAATTCTCCTGCGTGTAGTTAACTGAATTCTTGTCGCTGGTGCCAATTATTCGGCATCCACTATCATGAAGCAGCTTTATGGCTTCCTGTAAACTCTTCTCACGACACACAGGCAAATAGTTGAGAGCACCAGCCGAAGTTTTGACTGCATCACCATTAACGCTCACACTACCCTTCTCGGGAATAACTATTGCACTCACACCCGCACAATCACATGTGCGAGCTATCGCCCCGAAGTTGCGCACATCGGTAACTCCATCGAGAATCACAAAAAACGGATTCATACCTTCATCGTAGATAGCTGGCAGCACTTGCTCCACCTTGTAGTAGGTCACTGCAGCGAGCATCGCCACAGCTCCTTGATGGTTCTTGCGCGTGAGTCGGTTTAGCTTTTCGACGGGCACTCGCTGAATGGCAATATCTCGCTCTCGAGCCAGATTAATCAGTTGTCGTGCTAGGTCACCGCTCAGGTCTTTCTTGAGCAGTAGTTTGTCGATTGTTTTACCAGCCTCGATGGCCTCGATAATAGCATGAAGTCCGAATATTGTGTCCATATGTGTCGTTATTCGTTTATGGTTTGTCGTTGATTAGTGCACGTGCGTTTTCAAGTGCAGCCTGATTGACCTCGCTTCCACTTAGCATGCGAGCAATCTCGGTTACGTGCTCCTCATCATTTAAGCGCTCAACACTAGTAACCGTTTGCGTGGCAGTATCGGTTTTGAACACACGCAAGTGGCTATTGCTATGTGCAGCGACCTGTGGCAGATGAGTGATGGCAACTACTTGGATGTGGTGAGCAATATCACCCATCATGTCGCCAATCTTGTGAGCAATCTCGCCCGAAACTCCAGTGTCCACCTCATCGAAGATAATTGTGGGTAGACTCATTGACTGTGCAATTACCGACTTGATGCAAAGCATCAGCCTCGAAATCTCACCACCCGACGCAGTTTCCTTAACGGGCATTAGAGCCTGATTCTTGTTGAACGCAAAGAGAAAATCCACATTATCACAACCACTTGCATTAATCTCAACATTCTTGAAATCAACATGGAACTGCAAGTTCTTCATACCCAAATTCTGCGCCAACGGAATTAGCTTAGTAGAAAACTCCGTTGCCGCCTTCTTGCGCCTTTCGCTGATTACTTGTGCTAGTTTCAGCGCCTCGTTTCGTTGACCATCAAGTTGCTGTTGCATAGCATTAATGCGCTCCTCACTGCAATCAATGGCTTCAAGTCGTTCTTGATATTGAGCCTGTAGTTCCAGAAGCTCGTTAACAGTTTTGACATTGTGTTTTCGCTCAAGAGAATAAATCGCGTTGAGCCTGTCCTCCACCTGCTGCAAAGCCGCCGGGTCGTTATTTAGATTCTCCTCAATAGACGAAATGCTCTGTGCAATGTCCTTGAGGTCGATGAGAGAGTTTGCCACTCTCTCACTCATACCTGCCACCTCCTCGAGATTTTCCTCGGCAGCGGCAAGAGAATGATGCACGTCTTGCAACTGGTCGAGCAATGACTGTTCCTCACCATTGAGAATATTAATCACTTTCCAAAGGTCTTCCTTGAGACTCGTTGCATTGGCAAGTCGACGTTGCTGCTGCTCGAGTTCCTCATCCTCACCAGGCTTGAGATTAGTTTCCTGCAACTGGTTAAGCTGGAATCGCAGGTAATCCTCTTCACTGCGATTGCGATCATAATTGTCGCGGAGCTCGTTGAGCTTTCGCTCTGTATCTCGATAATTATTATAGATGTCGCTGTAAGAATTCAAGTCATCATAATGACCTGCAATGTTATCGAGAATGGAGAGTTGGAACGAAGGTCTTGAAAGCAGCATGTTGCTGTGCTGCGAATGTATGTCAACAAGCCGAGTCATTAGCTCCTTGAGAGTTGCAAGCCCCACTACCCCATCGTTGACAAACGCCCTTGACCTTCCATTAGGATTTATCTCACGTCGTGCAATTAGCTCGTCCTCATAATAGTCAATGTCGTTTTCCTGAAAGAAAGACTTGAGGTTATAATCCTTAATATCGAAAACCGCCTCTACCACCGTCTTTCGCTCCTTGTTTCGAATTGATGACGAGTCGGCTCGCTCACCAAGAATTAGCGACAAAGCTCCGAGAATAATAGATTTTCCTGCACCTGTCTCACCAGTGATAATAGTGAGTCCTTGGTCAAAAAGAATCTCAATCTGGTCGATGAGAGCATAGTTGGAAATAGACAATCGCTTTAACATTATTCTAGGAGTAGATAGGAATGACTAGGAATAGATATTATAGGTTTATCTTGATTCAGTGTTCTTGATTCGCTTGAGTCGTTCGGTTTCAGTTGGATAGAGAGGATAGAGAGTTTCATATACCTTCTCTTTCTCAGTACTATTAGCCTTGGAGTAAATATTGACAAGTTCGTCCATCTTTGCATCTTTGAACATCGACAGACAAACCGACATGGGAGCCACATCATAGATACTCTTTAAAACATCAAGTTGCTGAGTGATTGTTGCTCTACCTTTGTCAACACTTGTAACCATTTGATCCAGCCCCAGGCGATGGTAATTGTAGAACACCTCACGTATGCCCGCAGTTTGCTTATCGGTGAAAGCACTTAAAATAGCGCTTCGGTTCTTACTATCCTCAAAAGCTTTCCAACCGCTCTCACCACTACCCTGTGCCATGCGCACAATGTTACCAAGTTTCTCATAATAGGGGTCTCCACCGTTAAGCGAGAAAGAGTCAAAATCTAAAGCGATAACAAACAGGGCATAGAAGTTCAATATTGCAGTCAAGTTACTTTGCATTTCCTGCTCGTTGTATACCAATTGCTCATTATTGTCGTAGTTAAACTCAATTTTTGTGTCCTTGAAGTTTAGCAGTGTGGTGGTGTAAGTGCTATTATATACTGGCCTCGAGCTTTGAATTTGAAGGTCACCTTTCATTCGTCCCGACGACTCGTCATACTCAGCAACAGTCAAGAACATCTTGCACTCAATTTTCTCATTAACGGCAAACTGAGCATCGGTCCACACCGTGGTGTTGAGATACTCGTTGACTGCCTCCTTGAGAGTGTTGAAAATATCCTTGTTGGCATTCTTCACCTTCTTGGAATCAACCTCAAATGTGCAGTTCAATTCTTGAGCGGTTGCCGCAAAAGAACATATCATCGCTAATGTGACCAATATTATCTTAGTAAAAGTTTTCATTTCAAGCTTTTTTCGTTATTCACCTAAATAAACTTATTATTATATAATAACGTATTCAGTAATAAAAAATTGTCTATTGTAGTTGAGCAATCTCTCTAGCCAAGTTCACGCTTTAAGTAAGCTGCTGTGAGCGATTTTTTCGACTCGGCGACCTGTTCGGGTGTACCCGCCGCAACCACTTCTCCCCCACCTCTACCACCTTCGGGGCCAAGGTCGATGATATAGTCGGCACATTTAATGACATCCATGTTGTGCTCAATTACAATTACAGTGTTACCCTTGGCAACGAGGCGGTTGAGCACAGCCAGCAGAATCTTAATGTCCTCGAAGTGAAGGCCAGTAGTTGGCTCATCGAGGATATAAAGAGTTTTTCCCGTATCCTTCTTCGACAACTCGGCAGCAAGTTTCACTCGCTGGCTTTCACCTCCCGACAGCGTGCTCGAAGGCTGCCCCAACTTGATATATCCTAAACCAACGTCTTGCAAGACCTTGATTTTGTGCAGTATGTTAGGCACCGCCTCAAAGAATTCAACCGCTTGATTGATAGTCATGTCGAGCACATCGGCGATAGACTTGCCCTTGAATCGAACCTCGAGCGTCTCGCGGTTGTAGCGCTTGCCACCACAAGCCTCGCATGGTACGAGCACATCGGGAAGGAAGTTCATCTCAACAGTCTTATAGCCATTTCCCTTGCACACCTCACAGCGGCCTCCACTAGTATTGAACGAGAATCTTCCAGGCTTGTATCCACGAATTTTAGCTTCGGGCAGATTAACAAAAAGATTGCGAATATCGGTAAAAATATTGGTGTAGGTTGCGGCATTAGAGCGTGGTGTGCGTCCTAACGGCGACTGGTCGACAGTAACAACCTTGTCGATGTTCTCCAATCCCTCGACCGAGTCATAAGGTAATGGCTCGGTTAATGAGCGATAGAACCGCTGGCTCAAAATGGGTTGAAGAGTGGCATTGATTAGCGATGACTTGCCGCTTCCACTCACACCAGTAACACACAGCAGCGTGCCAAGAGGAATTGTCACATCCACACTTTTGAGATTGTTGCCGCGACAACCACGCAAGGTGATGAACTTACCGTTACCACTACGTCTCTGTTCGGGCAGCTCGATTTTCTCGCTACCGTTAAGATAACGAGCCGTCAAGGTATCGGCTTTCATCAGCTGCTTGGGAGTGCCAGCAAACACCACGTTACCGCCTCGTCGTCCTGCCTTAGGCCCAATATCGACTACATAATCGGCCTCGAGCATCATGTCACGATCATGCTCAACCACTAGAATGGTGTTGCCATCGTCGCGCAGATGCTTGAGAGAATCGATGAGTCGCTGATTATCTCGCTGGTGCAAGCCAATGCTCGGTTCGTCGAGGATGTAGAGCACATTCACTAGTTGCGACCCAATTTGTGTGGCAAGCCTAATGCGCTGGCTCTCACCTCCTGAGAGAGAAGCACTGCTACGATTGAGCGACACATAGTCGAGTCCAACATCCAGCAAGAACGATAGCCGGCTGTTTATTTCCTTCACCACTTCCTCGGCAATAGCCCATTGTCGCTCGGGCAAATGGTTGTGCAAATCGAGCATCCAGTCACGCAGCTGAGCAATGTCCATCCTTGCAAGCTCGGCAATGTTCTTTCCACCCAAACGGAAGTGCAGTGCAACCTTATTCAGACGGTCGCCATGACACTCAGGACAAATCGAGCGCGAGAAAAATTGTCCAGCCCACTTTTGGGCCTTAGAAGTGGCATTCTCGCTCTGCTGCATCTCGATATACTTCACCAGTCCATCATAAGACAGGAAGTAGTTGCTCACACTCATCGTCTCGTTCTTGATGTTGAGCCTTTCCTCGGTGCCATTCATAATGTCATCGATGGCCTCCTCGGGGATGTCGCTGAGCGGCATGTCGATTGATGCACCATATTTCTCGCAAATTGCTTCAATCTGCCAGAAAATGAGTGAATTCTTATATTTTCCCAATGTTGTTATGCCACCATTGCGAATTGACAGCGACATGTCGGGCATAATTTTGTCTCGGTCAATAATGTTGACAAAACCCAATCCCTTGCACTTGTGGCAGGCTCCCTGAGGTGAGTTGAACGAAAAGCTGTGCGGAGCAGGCTCGGCATAGGATAGCCCAGTAACTGGATCCATTAGCGAACGACTATAATGCTCTATCTTGTCGGTTTCGGAATCCATTACTATAAGTTGACCATCACCCTGCTTAAAGCAGGTGTTGATAGTATCGCGCAGCCTCACTTCATCTTTTTGCGCCACCTTCAAACGGTCGACAACAAGCTCCACATCGTGATTGCGATAACGGTCGAGCTTCATTCCGAAAGTTATTTCGCGCAGCTCACCATCGACACGCACATGCAGATAACCCTTCTTGCGCAGTTGCTCAAAAAGGTCTTTGTAATGTCCCTTGCGGTTCTTAACCAATGGCGCAAGTAAATAGATTTTCTTGCCATCGTAGCGTTGGAGAATGAGGCTCAGAATTTTGTCGAGTGAATATTTCACCATCTTCTCACCCGAGAGGTAGCTATAAGCGTCACTTGCCCGTGCGAAAAGCAGACGAAGATAGTCGTAGACTTCGGTAACGGTTCCCACTGTGGAGCGAGGGTTCTTGTTGGTGGTCTTCTGCCCTATTGAAATCACTGGACTAAGACCTGAAATCTTGTCAACATCGGGACGCTCGAGCACGCCAAGCATGTTGCGTGCATAGGAAGAGAACGTCTCAAGATAACGTCGTTGCCCCTCGGCAAAGATAGTATCGAACGCCAACGATGACTTGCCGCTACCACTAAGCCCTGTAATTACACTGAGCTTATAGTGCGGCAAGTCAACGTCTATATTCTTTAGATTGTGGACCCTGGCGCCTTGCACCTTCACACAATCCTCTTCTTTGCCATTATATTCCATTAGTAAAAAACATTACATAAATTTAATCAACAACCCAGTTGCGATTGAACACTTCGTTTCCAGCCGTGCTGCGATAAAGCGAGTCATGTTTTGGTATCTTAACCTTATAAACCTTGCCTGAATCGTTGGGAAGGCGAGTGCTTCTTATCCAAGGATTAGCTTCACGCAACTGTGCATAGGTGATGTCATGCCCCTGGGCCCATGTTACCCAACTATCGACTGGAGTGTCGACCGTCTCAATATCGTACTCAATGGGTTGATATAGCTGATTTTCTTTTATTTGATATCCAAAACGCTTGGGGTCGCTTAGGAAAATCTTGTAGGCAATAATTCGGAAATAGTATCTAGACGTTTCTTCGTTGAGCCTGAGGTCAAATACATTATTTACCTTTTGTCTCACTAACGAGGAGTCGATTCCGGCCATTCCCACATTGTAACCTGAACACACTGTAGCCCAATTACCAAATTTAGAATAATACTTTTTCAAAAATTTGCAAGCAGCCACAGTCGACTTTTCGATATCATACCTCTCGTCAACAAATTCATTGACCTCCAATTCATAATCTTGGCCTGTTGATGGCATGAACTGCCAAATTCCGGCAGCCCCTGCAGGTGACAATGCTTTGATGTTGAGTGAGCTCTCGGCTACAGCGAGATAAACCAAATCTTCAGGCATGTTATTATCCTTGAGAATCTTAGTCAGTATTGGGAAATAGCGATTTGCACGTTTTATAATGAAGGTTGAGTTTGTTTGCCCATAGATAGTGCCTGTTAGTTCACGGTCAAGACGCTCGGCCATGTCGATGCGGTCAAAAGCCACGTTTTCGCCACAGAACTTCATACTATCCGGAATCTCGGGTGCTAGCACTGATGCTAATTTTCCATCGAATTTACTAGAGGCCCGCTCGTTAGTTATTTCTATTTTCTGGGGCGTAGAATAGGCAATATCATCGGTGGTATCATGAGAACTTGCACAGCTCTTAGGTGCCATCAGGATGAGTATAATAAGTTGAGCTATAGCAAAAAATGCAAGCACTGCAATCAAAATGTTGCGAAAGGTAGCCCCACCCTTGGGTTTGGGCAGGTTATTTTCATCTCCTGTGATGTTATTATCAGCCACAGGAGACTGGTTTCCTTGAGCGACAGTATTGCTAGATGCGGCAGGGGGCTGAAATGGAGGCGGCTGACTTCCCGCTACGGGGGGCTTGTTCTTGTCGTTGGGATTCATTACTTATAAAAGAAAGAATGATAAAAACAAAAACTTAAAATTAGTCGACCACCCAATTGCGATTATAAACTCGGTTGCCAGCGCTAGAGCGGTAGAGTGAATCATGCTTTGGAATCTTCACTTTGTAAACCTTTCCCGATGCATTGGGAAGCTTTGTGCTGCGAATCCAAGGATTGGCATCGCGCAACTGAGCATAGGTTATTCCTTGCTCCTTGGCCCAAGTTATCCAATTGGAAACAGGAGTATTCACTTTGATAACATCATATTCTATTGGCTGGTATAGCTGGTTGGCATGTAGCCTGTAGCCATAGGCTTTGGGATTCTCGAGGAAAATCTTGTAGGCGATGATGCGGAACACATACCTTGAAGTCTCGGTAACAAGCCTGAGATCAAACGAATTTCTCACCTGTTGTTTCTCGAGCTCACTGGTAATTCTTCCAGTTCCAGCATTATAGCTAGCACAGACTGTAGGCCAATTGCCATATTTAGAATAAGCGTTTCTCAAATATTTACATGCAGCAACAGTCTCCTTTTCGGGGTCGTATCTCTCGTCGACATCATCATTGACCTCCAAGCCATAATTCTTACCTGTTGATGGCATGAACTGCCAAATTCCAGCAGCTCCTGCAGGTGATAATGCATTGATGTCGAGCGAACTCTCGGCCACAGCAAGATAGATAAGATCTTCGGGCATGTTATTCTCCTTGAGAATCTTAATAAGCTCTGGGAAAAAGCGGTTTGCGCGCTTTATGATGGTGGTTGTAAGAGTTTGTCCATATATAGTGCCCGTGAGTTCACGGTCGAGACGCTCGGCCATATCGATGCGGTCGAAGCTAACTTTCTCGCCACAAAACTTAACTGACATGGGTAGTTCGGGGCTAGTGACCATCAAGTGTTCAATATCTCCTCTCTGAGCATAGGCCGACATTGCCGACAGACACACAACAGCTATTATAATAAAAAGATGTTTTAGGTGTTTCATATGATAGTTGTGAAATTTTATATTATTAAAAAGAGTGCAATGGAATTAAGAGGTGGGCAACAATTACTTATAGTCCGGGATCGTCGAGAGGGCTATTAATATCTCTCCTCTCGTAACGCAAGATGTTGATGTCGCCACTGAGCTTGTAGTCCTTACCATCGCTGCCTTTGGCCTTAATAACATAGAAATAGACTCCAGTGTTCACTAACTTGCCTCGGTAAGTACCATCCCATCCGTCGGAGGGGTCAGTAAACTCCTTAATTAGATTACCCCATCGGTTATAAATCCAACAATGGAACTCAACTATCGATTTATAGGAAACTTTCCAGATATCGTTATCGCCTTCGGTGGTTCCTGGCGAGAAGAAATTTGGGCACATCAATATACTTTCGCCGATGTTTACTGCAATGGGGTCACTGTAATATTCGCATGAGCCATCGCTATTGGCGGCATAGAATCTCCAATAGGTAGTTCCCGCATCGGTAAAAGTGTATTCCACTTCATCTTGCGAGAAGTTCATCAGCAAGTCATTAAACTCGGGGAAGCTGCTCACCTGCCACTCCTTGTAGGAAACAGCATCGGTACAATAAGCTTTAAAAGTGATTGTTACTGGTGCTGAGCCTCCGAGCCCAGCGCCTTGAATATTCTGCTCATTGTCATTTTCTCGCTCTTCTTGAGTTGTTACTATTTCTACGTTAATAGCCTTAGTCTGGAAAGTTCCTGTTGTTTTGCTTTTCTTCTCGTTCCAGAACTCAAGAAACTTGTCTCCACTGATAGTGAATTGAGTGTCGCAATAAGGAGCAGGAACAGCAATAGTGTTCTTTAAGAACCTCTCTTCCTCAACCACCTGTTGCTCTTTCCAAGTGGAGTTTTCACTATCCCACTCAAGAGTGTTATAGGTTATTTTTATTTCACGGTCAAGAGTCTTATTGCCATCATACTTAATCTCGGGGCCACTGCCGTCGATGTGCAGGATTGCTGTTCCACAGTCGCTTGCATCTTGGTCGGCTTCAGCACTGTTGAGATGAAGTCGGCATTTGCTGTAGTCGATCACCCACAAATAGGTAGTTTGAGATTCGCCTTCCTTAATGATGTAACCCCTATCAGCCCTCACCGGATTCAAAGAAGTAACATTGCCATTGTGGTCGACATCTATATCGTTGTAAACCCTCTCGCCCAAATCGTTGATGACTATTTCTTGCCAGCTCACATTGTCGGGGTCGGTGCTGGCTGTATAGTTCATCGACACACCTTGTGCCGAGTATAACACATAAACAGCCATGCTGCCTGTGTTGGAAGATTTTCCTTCAACATAGACTGGCTTACTGTTGCCTTCAAAGCTAACTTGTGCCACAGCTGATGACACGCACATGGCCAAAATGGCCATTAAAAGATATTTAGCATTTTTCATATACTTAATAAACGTAATAGCAATGCTAAAAATTGTACCTAAAGCATCCTGGCACACCATTGCTTAAATCACAAACATTATTCGAGCTCAAGAGAGCCTTCAGGTTGGTCCTTTGGATTCTCCTTTGAGTTCCTAACAAAATCAACGATGTCCTTCACCGTTTGTATTGAATTAACAGTCTCCTCGGGAATCACAACGTTAAACTGCTTTTCTACATCAATCAGTAATTCAACCACACCAAGAGAGTCAAGTCCCAGGTCGGTTGTCAGTTTGGACATAGGCTTAACCATCCATGGTTTGAGATTTGCTTTCTTGGCAGCGAGGTCGATAACATTGTTATAGATGGTATCAGAAGCATGAGAAGGTTTCTTGGGATAACGTGGGGGACCTCCATAGACCTTAGGCCTTCGCACTCCATACATGAGCTTTACTTGATTGTCTCTCACGCGTGGAGGAATTTGAGCGATGAGATCGTCGAAGTCCACACTTTGCCCATCGATTCTTACTTCATCGGCAGCTGTAAGCTCCACCTCGGGATTACTGCTCGGTTTTGGAGCATCGGGTGAGGGCGTTGCCGCCATAGCGCCAGTAGTGACACCAGCGGCCACCACTGCTCCAAGCGCAAGTTTGCGTTTTTTATTATCTTTGTTCATAGTGTTCTATATTATAGTTTTACATTCTTCAATCGGTTGTAGTGGCAAAGCATCACGTCGCCATTGCTGTCGCGCAGATGGAAGCCGTTGCCCTGACAAAAACGGAACATGTCGCAATCGGTGCAAATGCCGCGCTTCATCCACTGGCGGTTGCGGTAGATGTCAAAACGGTTGTTCCACACATCCCAGAAGCTGTCGCGGTAGATATTGCCCTGCTGATAGTCGCTTCGAATACTAAGGCATCCCGAGATGCTTCCATCGGCACGAATGCTCGCAACTGTCAAGCCTGCTTCGCATGTATAGAAATAGTCACGCACCATTCCTTCGTAAGGTCCCAGAAATCCCTCGCAAGCATAATTGAGGTCAATTTTCCCTTCCAACCGCGTCTTAACGATAAAGTTCAGCAAGTCGCGGAACTGATAGTCGGTAAGTTGCAGCTCATCAAGTCCTGCCGCCCTTCCCATGGGAATGATAGTGAAGCATCGCCATTGCTTCACACCGGCATCGATAAGCAATTGCTTTATCTCGTCAAGGCTATTGATGTTGCGTGAGTGAACGCAAGTAATCACGTCCCATTCGAGGTCTTCAATGCGTTGCATTTGCTCAATGGCTCTCATGGCCCGGTCGAAACTTTGGTCATTATTACGAAGCCAGTTGTGCTGGTCACGTGTGCCGTCAATGTCGACTGCCATACTATCGATACCTGCTTCGGCAAGACTATCCATCATTTTCTCGTCGAGCAAGTGACCGTTAGTCACCATGCCCCACTGGAATCCACGTCGCTTGATTTCACGACCGCACTCCACAATGTCGCTCCTTACGAGCGGCTCACCTCCCACAGTTTGAACTAGAACAGTAGTGGGATCGATGTGAGCGGCAATCTCATCCAGCACTGGCAAGAAGTCATTGAGAGGCATCTCGGTTCCCTTCAAATCCTTAGCACAGTCGCTGCCACAGTGCCGGCATGACATATTGCAACGCAGTGTACACTCCCAAAAGAGTTGGTCTAATGGATGCTCGCGGCACAGCTGCTCATTTTGCTGTCGCACCGCTTCGAGTGCTATTTCTTGTGACGTAGTCATTTAAGAAAACAAAGATACAAAAACCACTCATCACACACAAAAAAAACACCATTTTTTTGTTTTTTTAAAAAATTGGTGTTTAGCGTTTTTATACCATTTGTTCGGGGAAGAGGTCGAGGAAACAAGCCGGGAAAGGCGTCTCGAATTCCAGTTCCTCGTGAGTGATTGGATGCAAGAAAGCAAGTCGGAAAGCATGCAGCCCTAGCCGGTTGAGCGAATCATCGATGCTTCCATACTTATAGTCTCCCACTATGGGATGCCCCAGCACCTCCATGTGGACTCTAATCTGATTCTTGCGGCCCGTATTGAGATGCAGTTCCAAGAGCGAGAAATCGTCGTTGCGGTCGAGAAGCCACCAGTCGGTGCTCGCCCACTGTCCACCATTGTTGAACGGGCTGCTAACCACCTTGCGTGAAGGAGTGTCGCGCAGCCAGCTCTCGATGTGCCCATGGTCGGTTTCCATAGCACCCTCAACAACAGCGACATATCGCCTGTCGCGCACGTGAGCGTGCCAGTTTTTCACAAGAATCTGCTGAACTTCAACGCTTTTAGCATAGACCATTACTCCCGAAGTGCGTGTGTCGAGACGATGCACCACATGTGCTGTGCATCTCTGCTTGGTGTAGGCAAAGTACTGGTCGAGAAGAATTTTCATATTCAAGCTACCTCGACCAACACCCATTGAGAGCACACCATCGGCCTTGTCGACCACAATGAGATATTCGTCCTCATAAAGGATGGCGAAGAAACGGTCGAAGTTCTTCATGGGCATAAATCGAGGATTTTTGGTTACCTCAACCACCATATCGGGCTTGACAACAAAGTTGTAAAGTTTCTCAACTTTACCGTCAACTTTAACCATTTCGTGACTTAGCAACCCTTTTGCCTTGTTACGACTTATTCCGTCCATCTTCTTGAGAATAAAGTCAAGCAACCCCATCTCCTCGTTAGCGAGGAATGTGGTCACTTTCATCTCAGAACGTGGCACCTTAGGGCCGTTAAACCTAAACCGTCTATTTTTCATGTCTCAATAGGAATAGCTAGGAGTGGCACTCACCACTTAATCTAATCAAACATGTGACGAAGGCGGCTGAAGATGCGTTCTTTGGTCGAAGAACTTGGAGTGAACGCCTGCGAATCTCTCAGAGCCTCGACGGCACGTTTATCGGATGCGTTCAAATTTTCAGGTACATAGACCATAATGTTTACTAGCAAGTCGCCATTGCCATATCCATTGATAGAAGGAAGTCCTTTACCTCTGAGTCTCAGAATCTTGCCAGGTTGGGTTCCAGGCTCAATTGTTACCCTGGCACGTCCATTAATGGTGGGAATTTCGACCTTACCACCCAATGCTGCAGTAGGGAAGTCAATCATCAGGTTGTAGATAAGATCCTGGTCGTTGCGAATGAGATGCTTGTCCTGCTGTTCTTCAATAACGATTTGAAGATCACCAGGCACGCCTCCACCAGGAGCATCATTGCCCTTACCACGCATAGTTAGCATCATCCCTTCCTTCACACCGGCAGGGATAGAGATATTAACAACCTCTTCTTTCTTAACAAGACCCTTGCCGCCACAATTAGGACAACGCTCAATAATTTTCTTGCCCGAGCCACCACATGCACTACAAGCGCTTTGAGTCTGCATTTGTCCAAGAATTGTTCGACGAATTCGGATTTCAACACCCGAGCCCCGGCAGTTAGAACAAGTTTCGAGAGCAGTTCCATTTTTAGCTCCAGTTCCGTTACACGAAGAACACGACACCTGACGTGGAATCTTAATCTTCTTTTCGGTTCCCTTAGCCACATCCTGCAATGTCACTTTGACACGCACACGCAGGTTAGTGCCATAATTCACCGACTGTCCATGGCCACTGTCGCCAAAGCCGCTGAATCCACCGAAACCGCCAAAGCCACCAAACAGGTCGCCAAACTGACGGAAGATGTCCTCCATCGACATGCCACCACCTGAGAAGCCACCTCCTCCCATCTGGTCATAGCCTTCAGGACCGAGTTGGTCGTAACGAGCACGTTTATTGGGGTCGCTGAGTACATCATAAGCCTCGGCAGCCTCTTTAAACTTCTCTTCGGCCTCCTTTTTCTCGGCCTCAGACTTTCCTTGCTGACGGTCGGGATGATACTGGATGGCGAGTTTGCGATATGCTTTTTTGAGTGCATCGGCATCGGCATTGCGGTCAACGCCAAGCACCTCATAAAAATCTCTCTTTGCCATTATTTCATTATTCGTTTATCTTTGTTAGGTTTTTTCTCAATTTCCAGACATTCTAGAAATACTAGATTGTTTAGATTCATTTGAACACTGGAATCACTGGAATCACCGGAATCACCGGAATCACTGGAATCACTACTGCCCTACTACCACCTTAGCGTGGCGCAACACTTTGTCGTTGATAGTGTAGCCCTTTAGAACAGTGTCGATGACCTTTCCCTTTTGTTCCTCACTAGGTGCTGGGAAAGTAGTCACAGCCTCATGGAAGTCGGTGTCGAAAAGCTCACCGGTAGACTCAATGGGCATCACATTGTTGCTCTTGAGGAACCCTAGAAGCTTGTTGTGAATAAGGTCAACCCCCTCTTTCAAGCTATCGATATCTCCGCCTTGAGCGATAGCGTCGATAGCTCGCTCGATGTCGTCGACCACAGGAAGGATGCCCTCAAGCACCTTCTGCCCTCCGTTTTTCACCAAATCTTGCTTCTCCTGCAAGGTGCGCTTACGGAAGTTGTCAAAATCGGCCATCAGGAAAAGATATTTCTTTTTCTCTTCCTCAATCTCGGCTTTCAATCCTTCGATTATTTCCTCAGAAGTAGGCTCCTTCTCGGTCTCTTCCTCGGGTTGTTCCTCGGACTGTTCTTGTGGTTGCTCTTCTTGAGCAACGTTTTGCTGCTGCTCGTCAACTACAGGCTCTTCGACCTGAGCATCGTTATTATTCTCTTGTTTCTTCTTTGACATATTATATTGTTTATTGTTTGTCGTTAATCAGGTGTCACACATTATCGTGCAGAAACGTCCCCCTCAAATGTTAAAGGGGGAGTTATTTTTAATTTTTTGGTATGCAAAAAGTTTGCCAAACACATTATTTATAATGGTATGACAAAATCGGTGCTATCAGGAAAGACTCCCTTCAATTTTTCTGCCATAATGACATCATTGAAAATTCCAAAAATTGACGATCCCGAACCCGACATTGAGGCATAAAGAGCACCTGCCGCTTCAATCTCGGCCTTTATTTGTGCCAACTCGTGGTAGGTGGCGAAAACACTGGGCTCAAAATCGTTTTTCACTAGCCCACTCCATTTATCAACTCTCATAGCAACATCTTCTTCCAGAACAGAGCTGCTAGGAGCAGGAGTTACTCGAGAATAGGCTACCTTGGTTGGCACACTCACATTTGGCTTGACGAGATATAGAAACAGTCCCTTGAGACTCATGTCAATGGGCTTTAAAATATCGCCAATACCCGTCGCCATCATTGGCCTGTTGTAGATAAAGAATGGGCAATCGGCACCAAGAGTTGCAGCGAGTCGCGCTAGTTCATCCTTAGGCGCACCAATGTTGAACATATCATTCAGCATTAGCATGGTACTAGAAGCATCGCTCGACCCCCCTCCCAATCCGGCCCCATCGGGAATGTGCTTGTAGAGGTAGATGTCAACCTCGGGCACGTTGTAATGCTGCTGCATGAGTCTCAACGCTTTCATAACCAAGTTTTTCTCCACTGGGCAATCTACAGGATTGCCGTAAGTGGTCAGAGTAGACTCACCTCCTTGCGCCGGCACAATCTCGAGGACATCGTTAAGTGCTATTGGGTAGAACACCGTCTCGATGTTGTGGTAGCCATCGCTGCGTCGCTCCACGATGTTGAGACCAAGATTTATTTTTGCGTTAGGGAAAGTTATCATAGTTCTAAAATGGAGAGTTAGGAATTTATTTCTTTCTTGTTGTTGATTTTGTCGATGATGAGGGCGATAGCGCCATCGCCAGTGACGTTACATGCTGTACCAAAGCTATCCATAGTAATGTAGAGTGCAATCATAAGAGCCTGTTGCTGAGCATCAAAGCCCAAAATAGATTGAATTACTCCCAACGCTGCCATGATGGCTCCACCCGGCACGCCAGGAGCTGCCACCATCATCACACCAAGCATAAAGATGAAACCAGTGAACATTCCCAGGTCAAAAGGCATGCCGGTCATGAGCATCAACGCTACCGAACATGCAACAATCTTGAGGCAACTGCCCGAAAGGTGAATAGTAGCACACAGTGGCACCACAAAGCCAGCGATGCCTTCGCTCACGCCGTTCTTGAGTGTACGCTTCAATGTCACCGGAATTGTTACTGCACTCGACGAGGTTCCAAGTGCTGTGAAATAGGCTGGGAACATGTTCCACAATAGCTTGAACGGATTGCGACGCGTAACGAGTCCAGCAATGCAATATTGCAACACAAGCAAGAAGATGTGCATGGCAAAAATCACACCTATAATGGCTATGAAAACGTTGAGCACATGCCAAGCTTGGCCAGTGTGGCTCATCTCTAAGAAAATGCCAAAGATGTAGATGGGCAGCAGCGGAATGAGTGCCACTTCGATAGTCTTTGCAACGATGTCCTTAAACTCATCAAAGCCAGCTTTAAGCGTGTTAGAGCCAAAGAATGCTATTCCAAGTCCCACTGTAAAGGCCGTAACCAGGGCCGACATCACATCGACCAATGCCGGTATGTTGATAGTGAAAAACGGCTCTAGGGCCTTAACCTCAGCAATCTTCTCCACTGCTTGGCCATGGCTGATAAGCAAGGGGAAAATGTTGGAGCTAGTAAAATAGGACAAATAACCCGACAACACTGTGTCACCATAAGCTATTATGGTGGTCAATAGAAGCAGCTTCCCGGCACTCTTGCCAATGTCGCTGATGGCTGGGGTGATAAGTCCAATGATGATGAGGGGGATGAGGAACTGAATGAATTGGCTGAAGATGCTGTTGAATGTAACAAACACCCTTACAATAGGTAGGGGCAGCACCAGTCCAAGTCCTATACCCAGCGCGATGGCAATGATAATGCGCGCCAGCAATGGCAACTTCTTTAGTTTCTTCATATTACTCTAATTATTTATTTTTTCGGGTCTTACGGCTTTTCTTTATTGTATTCTTTGTTGCAGGAACACCATTGACAATGGTATTTATAAGATTTTTGTTAAGCTCTTCGATATCGGTGCGATTGGTTCTAGAATTCAGATAGTTGAGCATGTGCCTAAGAGCATCTTTGTCGAAGACCGAGAGCATGCCACGCGTCACAGGTCGCATCGATAGCACAGCCCAGCGATTAGGATTGTCATTGTAAGGGCTGCGAACCCACTTGAGGGTGAATTCATTATCACGGAAGTTGGAATAGAACGCATCAATCTCCTCTACAAAAGGTTCATTAAGCTCGACTACCAAGTCGTTGCCTTGAGGCTTCACCCACCACAATAGCGGTCCGTGCAACGAGCCATGACCACCATAGCCCGAGGGCATCGACATCAAGAACTCATACTCGTTGCGCGAAGTCTCCTTGCCATCGGCATAATAGTGCGTCACGCCATTCTCATCTACTTGTTTAGAAGGCATGGGCATGTGTACACGCTTCATGCGCTCGGGCACATATTGAAGAACGAGTTCTCTAGAGCCTTGCTGCTCCCTGTTGCGTGGCTCGTAACTCAGCTCATAATCAGCACCTGGCAGCCAGTTGCTGTCGTAACCTTCAATGGGACCTAGCACAACGGTGTCGCCATTTGCACCAACCCACACGCCATTAATCATGTCTTGCATGTCGGTTTTCACTTCTTCATTTGGGTCACCATTGCAGCGCAATGCCACGTCGAGCACGGGGCCTTTAAGGTTGCGGAACACTATCATGTCCCATTGTCCTGCCTCGCGATGATAGGCAAAAGCATCATTTGGTCTGTAAGTCAACACCTTTCCCTTATACATCATTATTTCATAATAGCGATTGCTGCTATCGGGGTCGTCGCTACCATCTAGGAGGAAACCCAGATGGTCCACTTCATCATTCTCGTTATAGCAGTTAACCACTCTGCAACCTTCAACACCATTGCGCCATTCAATCTCCATGCCTGGCAAGAACACCGCTCTATCACTCTTTCTAAACTCGAGTTTAGAATCGGCAATCATGGCATTTAGTCTACTTGTTTTTTCGCTTTTGTTGACTCGAGCATCAACTCCCATCGTGCAACAAAGGGCTAGCGCAAGCAATATTATCTTTTTCATAATCAGAAAGAATTAGTTTTATCAAGTTGCAAATTTAGCAATTAGTTTGCTCATTACCCCATAATAAAGGCAAAAAAAGAAACTGCCACTTCAGTTTTTCATGAAGCAGCAGTTATTAAATAGTTGTAAGTTTTCAGTTCTCAGTTGTCGGAAAGAAAACTGTGGACCAAAAACTAGTTACGATCCTCGTAGCTCTGGTCGTTGCGGTCGTCACGGCGACGATCGCTATTACGGTTGTCGCGACGTGGGCCACGGTTGTCGTTGCGACGAGGGGCATTGCCACCATTGCGGCGAGGGCCATTGCCACCGTTTCCGTTGCGTGGACCACCGTTGCCACGTGGGCGGTTGCCACCGTTGCCATTGCGGCGCTCCTCAAAGCCCTCGGGCTTCTCCTGAAGAGCACGCATCGAGAGGCGGAACTTGCCGGTCTTCTTGTCAATCTCGATGAGTTTGACAGTAACCTCGTCACCCTCGTGCAAGCCACTAGCCTCCATGTCGGCCAGACGCTCCCAGCTAATTTCGCTGATGTGCAAGAGGCCTTCCTTACCAGGCATGAACTCAACAAATGCACCAAACTCAAGGATGCTCTTGATTGGGCCTGTGTAGATAGTTCCCTCCTCGGGCACAGCGATGATAGCCTTGATGCGCTCAACTGCAGCCTCGATGCTGTCTTTGTTGGCAGCCGAGATTTCAATCTCACCCTTGCCGTCGATCTCATCGATAGTGATGACAGCACCAGTCTCCTCCTGGATGCCTTGGATAACCTCGCCACCCTTGCCAATGATAGCACCAATGAACTCCTTGTCGACAGTCATTGCCACGATGCGTGGAACGTGTGGCTTGTAATCCTCACGAGGCTCAGGAATTGTCTCGTTAATAATATTGAGAATGTGCAAGCGTCCGTCGCGAGCCTGGCTCAAAGCCTGCTCGAGAATCTCGTAGGGAAGTCCGTCACACTTGATATCCATTTGAGTGGCGGTGATACCGTTAACAGTACCTGTCACCTTGAAGTCCATGTCACCGAGGTGGTCCTCGTCACCGAGGATATCGCTCAATACGGCATGCTTCACGTTGCCCTCGTCGGTAATGAGACCCATAGCGATACCAGCCACAGGGCGTTTCATCTTAACACCGGCGTCGAGCAGAGCCAGAGTGCCACCGCAAACTGTAGCCATCGACGAAGAGCCGTTGCTCTCGAGGATGTCGCTAACGATGCGGCAGGTGTAGGGGAAGTCATCGGGGAACATGCGCTTGAGTGCGCGATGTGCCAAGTTGCCGTGACCAATCTCGCGACGGCTCACGCCACGTGGTGCACGAGCCTCGCCAGTAGAGAATGCTGGGAAGTTATAGTGGAGCAAGAAGCGCTCGTTGCGGCGTGTGAGCACGTCGTCGATAAGCTTCTCATCAAGCTTAGTTCCCAAAGTAACAGTTGCGAGCGACTGAGTCTCGCCACGGGTGAAGACAGCGCTTCCGTGAGGGCCGGGAACATAGTCGGTCTCGCACCAGATGGGACGAATCTCGGTGGTCTTGCGGCCATCCATGCGGATGCCCTCATCAAGGATAACGCGGCGCACTGCATCGCGCTGCACGTCGTGGAAGTAGCGGTTAATCATTGGAGTCTTCTCCTCGCGCTCCTCCTCGGGAATGGTCTCGATGAAGTCCTCGAGAATCTTATCGAAGCTGTCGTTGCGCCAGTGCTTGTCGGGGTTACCAGCCTTAGCGATGTCGTAGCATGGCTGATAGCACTCTTTGCGTACGCGCTCCTTAATTTCCTCGTCGTCAACCTCGTGACAATATTCACGCTTGGTCACGCCGAGCTGAGCAGCGAGCTCCTTCTGAGCCACGCACATGGGCTTGATAGCGTCGTGCGCAAACTTGAGAGCTGCGATGAGGTCTTCTTCTTGAACTTCGTCCATCTCACCCTCCACCATCATAATATTGTCGTAAGTAGCACCTACCATCAATTCCATGTCAGCGTTTTCGAGTTGTTCGAAGGTGGGGTTAATAACGAAGTTGCCGTCGATGCGTGCTACGCGAACCTCACTGATGGGTTCCTCAAAAGGCACGTCGCTCACGGCGATAGCTGCACTAGCAGCGAGTCCAGCGAGAGCGTCGGGGCAATCGGCGCCGTCGCTCGAGAACATAAGGATGTGGACGATAGTGTTGGCGTGATAGTTCGATGGGAACAAAGGCCTGAGCACGCGGTCCACGAGGCGTGCTGTCAAGATTTCGTAGTCGCTGGCACGACCTTCACGCTTGGTGAAGCCGCCAGGGAAACGTCCGAAGGAGGAATATTTCTCCTTGTATTCAACTGTGAGGGGCATAAAGTCGGCACCCTCTTCGGCATCCTTAGCCGAAACAACGGTCGCTAACAACATGGTGTTGTTGAAGCGCAATTCAACTGCTCCATCGGCTTGCTTAGCAAGCTTTCCTGTTTCGAGGGTGATCTCGCGTCCGTCACCCAATACGATGGTTTTCTTAGTAGGTGTTAACATCTAGAATAATATTATATAATATAAAAAATCGTGCAAAGGTACAAAAAAGTTACCACTTAACAGTTATAAGTCTAAAGTTTTTTTCAACAAGCCTTAAAAAGCACGAAATTCTATAATCAATTAAGTTTTCAGCATAATAAAACAATGAGACGACATCGCTGCCGCCTCATTGAACTTCAAATGTATAAAAAATTTATCTAAAACTTTTTATTTCAGAACTTTCACAGTGCTTGTAGAACCATCGCTGTAGCGAGTAACCACGATGTTCACACCCTTGAATGGAGTGTCGCTCTCAATACCAGCTGGGTTGTAGTACTTAACTCCAACAGGCTGACAGGTGTTCAGGTTTTGGACAATGCCTGTAGGAATATTATCATAATCCTTAGAAGAGAATTCAACAGTGCCTTCTGCTACATAATAGTCGAAATCACTACCAGTCAATTCACCTGCACGAGGAGCGTTAGCTGGAGCTGGAGTAATAACAAGATTCTTGGTGTCGCCATCAAGGGTCACCTTCATCTTATAAGTGCCTGGCAAAATCTTAAACGACCTTCCCCTGCCTTGCTCACCATCATCTAATTTCAATGTTTCGCCAAAATCACCGTCCTCTACAATATAATTGCCACCCCAATTATATTTTTCAGTCCAAGCTCCAATGCGATAAGCATTAATAGCATCCCAATCATTGCCAAGCTTAGTCGTGAATCCGAAGTATCCGTAACTGTCGTTATCGGCTACGGCTTTAGTAATGGTCACATTACCAGTGTAAACCTTGCCATCGGTTGAGTAGAGATTAGCGATAGATTGCGATGTCCACCAGTGGATAGTTTTGCCATCACCAAGAACATAGAGCACCTTTGGCATTGATTCGCCTGGCTCTTTATTTGTCAATGGGTTGTCGCTGCGTGTAAAGTAAGCGCGAACCTTAAACTCTGCCTTGAGTTCATCAAGAGAACCATATTGGTCGTTATCACTAAGTTTTAGGCGCTCGGCACCAAATGTTGCACGTGTCTCACCTTCAACTGCATCGGCAAACAATGGTTCAGGTGCATTGGTGTCACCTGGATTCTGAGCCTTGGCAAATGACACTGAACGCTCACCAAGCTTAGGAGCATTTTGTTTCTTCAGATTAGCCATACTCATAGTCAGGAAAGTTCCATCATTTTCAGGCAATGTCAGCTGATCGCCGTAGTTGATGTCTTCATAGAGATACCATCCATTCTCGTCTATGCCACTGATGCGTGCAGCACGTGTCGGGAACTCATCGGTGTTCTCTTTCAAAATATTATTGGTGTTATCCACATTACGCCAAGCACGAACCTTATAAAGTTCATAGCCTTCGGGCACATTCAGAGCCTTGAAGCTCAGCAAAATGTTGTAGTAAGAATACCACTTATTTCCATCCTGCCATTTTGATTCACTCATCAACGGATAGGTCTCACTTGGAGTAACAACCTCAACATCAAGCTTACCCAGTGCGGTGTTGGCACGTGGGGCACCATAAGTATTGTTATCTATACGCTTTGTATAAACTACAGCCTGTGGCACGTAGTAGTAAGCGCCGCCATTATCTTTAAGCTCTTTATCTTCAAGCTCAACATTTGTGACATTCATGCCTTCGGCAGCAGCGACGTTACCTGTTATCTTGTAGCTGTCCAAACCAAAGGTGGTGCTATAGCCTTCATCACCCTGATTTTGCACATCGCCAAAATAGGTAAATGCACTAGGCACTTGACCACTCTCGGCCCAACGGCAAATCTCATAACGCCAAAGCTCCGACAGAGGTGAGCGCTCAGCTGTTATCGCGTATTTAGAGTTATCAGGTATTGTGACGCTCATATGATCATCAGCCAGAACATCATCAAGTGTGAGAGGTTTGTTTACGCTAGGATCGGTCTTGAACACCTTGAAGAGTCGCTGATTAGAGAACACATCTTTACTCTTAATAGGTTGATTGTTCTCATCAAGTTCATCTAAGTCAAAATACTCGGCAGCCTCAAAGTAGGCACGATAAACATAACTGTTGGGGTGAGCATTCATCGATACGTCAACCGAGAAGTTGTCGAAGAAATGCCAGTTTCCAAATTCCACAACACCTTCTTGCTGACCAGTAGGATAAGTAAAGGTGAAGTATTCCTGATTTTCACTTGCTCTAGAGCCTGAGAATGTCTCCTGTCCGAAGTAGGTCATCTTAACCTTGATGGTGCTATTGGTCTTCTCAACAACCTCGGCGGTAGCAACAACTGTTGAGTCGCCAGGAGTAATAACATGGTTCCAACGTGAGAATTTGATGACGGTACCCACTTTCAGGAAGTTGGCTGTCACACTAGTTCCCTTGTTGTTGGCAACGGCAATCTCGTTCCAATAGTTGTTCTTCTCGTTTTGGATATCGAACTTACTGGAGTTATCAGAGTCAATCTTGAGGGTCATACGCACATTCTTGTCATAACCAGGAATCAAGTAACTCTCGGAATTACTATACTGAAGCGAAAGCCAGTGATCCTTATCCTGACCACGAACAGCATAAGTAACCTCCTTACCAGTGGCATCCATGGGCACATAGTCATAGTAGTCGAGTTCGTTCAAACTGTAGATACCCGACATAGTTACAGGCACATATTCATTGGGGTCGGTTGTTACATTGCCATTGGCATCAAGATATTCACCCATGCCATTCACACGGTAAACGGGCTGATATTCTGTCGAGCCATGAGCATCGGTCACCACGCGCCACAGGCTGAATTCCTGCTCCTCGGCGGGGAGAAAAGTACTCATATTTGAAAGCCAGTTCAACTCAAGCTGATAAACATGTTGCATAACACCGTTCAGTTCAACTTGCTCACCCTCGATAGGATTAAGGTGAATCACATACATATCCATGCGGGGAGCATGGTCTTGGTTGTAATATACAAACTGTTGAGCGATTGTTTCGTCATTGGTAAACACAGCATTGTCGCGCGACTGAGTTGAGCCATCGGGATAGGTAGTATTTGTGTGATACAATAAGCGATAGTCGGGCACGAAGAACAACAGGTCACGAACGTCGGGGGCGCTGGTCACAGGGTCGTTGTCGCCAAGCATCTTGAACTCATGGCCTTTGCCCGTTCCTGTTGTTTCATCAATCTTTTGGGCCTCGGCATAGGGCACAGTAAGGCAGTCATGATATACTGGAAAACCAGTCTGATCAGTGCCTGTAGCATCAAGACCTGTTACGAGTGTTTTATAGATATCGGCTTTAGCATCACCATTAGTTGCCATTGCAGGGCTGAATTGCTCAAACATATGGTAGAATAAAGGCTCGGCATCTTCGTCATTATAACCAAAATAGTAAGTAGATTGATTAGCATTACGATAAAGTCCAAAGTGTGGCTCATCACAATAGTTAAAGCTTCCCCATGTGGATACATAAGAGTTCTTGTAATAACGCGACTGACCCTTGGAAATAATAAAGAAGCGGTTTATCTTATTAGCATCAATCTTGAACAAGGTGCCTTGGTCAATATTTGTACCAGTACGTTTGGCCTCGGTGAGCAGACGAACCGATTTGACGGTTTTCAGCATATACTGCACCAGATTCTGGTATGGGTCTGACGAGAAGGTTTTATATGCGTTGTTGGTAGCATCCCAAATGTCAGATGTCTTAAAACCATCTTGCATTTCAACCAGCAGCAAGGTGTAACCTTCTTGATTGGGCCTATAATCAGTTGGGTCGAAATAAGCATATTGAGTTTGATGATAGCAGCTTTGAGAATCTCCATCCAATAAGAAATTCATATAATGCGAAGAACTTGTACCATCACCTTGAGGGAAAAATGCTGTTTGAATCGTATTCTTAGGGCTTATGCTCCATCCTGCAGTGTTATCATAACCAATTCCACCTAACAACTCCCTGTAATAACCACTTGCAATTTTTTCATATGAAGTACTTTCCACTGTCACTGAGCCCACTGCCGAATAACTTACTGATCCTTCTTCCTGACCTGCAGCGGTATATCCACGATAATAAGGTCCAGGAAGATTTTGGTTAGTATAGACTGCGCGAAGCAGGGCAATGGCATGACCTGCCGAGAGCTCGTCAGTTACCTCAACCACGTCGAGCAAAGTGCCTTCATTGGTTGGATTAGCCACATTAATAGGATACTTGTAGGTAAAACCTGGCAGTTCTCGAATCTCATCGGCTGTGAGGGTAACCATTTCCTTGGTTTTGATTTTTGTGAGCACCATGTTCTCATGATAACCATAACCATTCAAAGCGTTACTTCCAGATGTGACTTGCGACTCATTAATATAATTGTTAGCTGTCTGAGTTAGAATTCCATTGGTCGCATCATAAGAGAAAGTGACACTGTTAATGGCTTGATTTCTTTCACCAACAAAATAGTGGTGATCTCCATTGCTGTCAACGCCATAATCTTGTCCTGAAGCAAATGTAACAGTTGTGCCACTGATAGTTCCTTCAATCCAACCATCGCGCACATACTTACTCAAGCCTTGAATATAGACTTTCCCATTAGCTATGGCAACATTCACGGTGTTAAATCCAAATGTTCCTAGAATCCAACCGGTTTCGCTGCTGGATGTGTAAGCACCGTTGTCGTACCAGTCGGTCTGAATCAACCATTCCTCGGCGGTCACACCGCTAGGTGGAGCTTTCAATACAACGCCAGGTCCTACGGCGGGAGCATTCATCTTGCCTTGTGCCTTGAGTGCAACAGGAGATTTCAATTCCTTACCAGTAGCAACTTGTGGCTTGCTTGTCTTTGGTTTAGCAACCTCTGTGGGCTGAACGCCAGTTGAAGTTGCAGGTTTAGCACAATCAAGAGCCTTGTGGTTATGCCTAACTTGATTTTCAACTTTGCGTATACCTTGATCAGGACGCCCATCATGTTGCGTCACGTTTTCTTGTGCAGCCGGGAGCAGCGTCACAGCATCTTGTGCCGCTGCTTGCTGCCACATGGGCCAGGCGACAGCGGCGATTAGTAGTAATCTCAGAATTCGTGTCATAATAAAAAATTTTAGATAAAGTTTTAAATAATATATTTTTTCCTTCTATATGCTTTCAAGTGGTGCATAATTATACACCAAAACATACACTATAAAAGTGCACATTAAAAAGTGTTGCCTCAAACTTGAGTTGATGATTACAATTCTATGGCTTAAATTTCTGACTCCTAAATAGTTTGGTTCATTTTTCTGTCAGCAAATCTATTATAAAAACCATCTTTGGGCTCAAGTAGCAAACACATTAGGCTTAATTTCAATGCAAATTTATTACAAATAATTGAAATGACAACCATTTTTGGTAAAAAAAACACCAATAATAATAGGTTTAACAAAATTTTTATTGTCATTTACATTAATTAACACTTAAGCCTTAAATTTTAGTTTTATCAACAAAAATCGTCACAAAAGAGGCACAAATAATTCTAAATCATAATATTTAGACACAAAACCCACCAATTCAAGCGGTGGCCACTGTAATCACGCCAATGCAGAGAAGCACATAAAAATACCATCTTGACATAGGGCTTAACAACCCATAAGAATAATATAGCACAACATCTCCGTAATGCTTAAAAAGATGACAGAGATGTTGCGCTAGCTATATGTTCTTGCTGAAAAAACGAATTACTCGACCCAGAGGACGAGCCCCTTGAGGTACTCACCTTCGGGATGATAGATGTTGATGGGGTGATCGGCTGGTTGGGTGAGCTGATGCAGGATGCGCACCTTGCGGCGACACTGCGCTGCCGCACTGAAGACGGCAAGCCTAAACTGCTCTTTAGATACCGCCTGTGAGCACGAGAAGGTGAATAGCACTCCCCCACTCTGTATCTTGCTGAGCGCCTTGGCGTTGAGGCGGCGATAGCCCACGAGGGCATTCTTGAGCGCGCTCTTGTGCTTGGCGAATGCTGGTGGGTCGAGGATGATAAGGTCGTAAGCGTCGCGCTCCATACGGTCGAGATAGTCGAAAGCATCCTCGGCAAACGCTTTGTGACGTTCGTCACCTGGGTAGTTGAGTTCGACGTTGCGCTCGGTGAGCATAACAGCCTTGCCCGAACTGTCAACCGAATGAACAAGTTTCGCTCCTCCACGCATGGCGTAGAACGAGAATCCACCAGTGTAGCAGAACATGTTGAGCACACGACGGTCTTTAGAGAAACGTTCAAGCAGGGAGCGATTCTCGCGCTGGTCAACAAAGAAGCCAGTCTTCTGCCCACGAAGCCAGTCAACGTGGAACTGGAGACCGTTCTCCATTGCCACATCGGTGTCGAACTCGCCAATAAGGTATTGGTTCTCAGGATCGAGATGTGCCTTGTAGGGCAACGTGGTCTCACTCTTGTAATATACATTTTTAATAACACCTGCGGGCAGCTCTACTAGAGCTTGAGCAATCACCTTGCGTGCAAAATGCATGCCTGGCGAATGAGCCTGAATAACTGCGGTTGAACCATAGACGTCAACCACCAATCCCGGCAAGAAGTCGCCCTCGCCGTGGATGAGGCGGAAGGAGTTGTTGTCGGGGCGAATTAGATTCAGGGCGCGGCGCACGTTCCACGCCTGCTCGAGTCGGTCGCGATAGAAAGCTTCGTCGATAGCTGTGTCGCCCCAAGCAAGAATGCGCACCATGATGCTGCCCACCTGGAAATGACCGTTGCCAATGTGAGTGCCATCGTTAGAGAACACCGACACAAGGTCGCCTTCTTCGATGGTGTCGTCGGCAGTTGCTATCGCACCCGAAAACACCCATGGATGGAATCTTTTTAGCGACTCTTCCTTACCACGTCGCAGGGTTATCTTTTTGTAGTTCATAGTTCTAAGTTCACAGTTAAGAGTTGTTGGTTCTTAGTTTTCTTGACGCAGTCAATTGTACATTATAGTAGTGGCTTGATAATCCATCGGTAGATGTCGTTACCGTTGGCCCAAAGCAGGAGTGCAATGAGGATTATCATACCCACCAGCTGCGCCCGCTCCATGAACTTGTCGCTTGGTTTGCGGCGGAAAATAATCTCATACAGTAGGAACATCACATGACCTCCATCGAGAGCAGGAATGGGAAGTATGTTCATGAATGCAAGTATTACCGACAGGAAAGCTGTAAGGTCCCAGAAGCTAACCCAGTTCCAAGTGTCGGGGAAGATACTGCCAATTGTACCAAATCCACCCAAACTTTGTGCACCTTCCTTGGAAAACAGCAACTTAAGGCTGCTTACATAGTTAACCATCTTGGTCCATCCCATCTCGATGCCTCGAGGTATCGACTCAAAAAAGCCATAAGCTTTAGACTCCACCTTGTAGATTAGTGGCGCTGGGCGCAATCCAATTCCTATCTTGCCGGCATCGCTCACGGCCACATTGGCACTATCGAGCTTGCCGTCACGCATGAGCGTCATCTTCACAGTCTTGCCCTTATGCTCTATAAGCTGTGCAGTGAAAATACCGAAATCAGCAACATCAACTGTATCAACCGTCAAAATCCTGTCTCCCTTCTTAAGCCCAGCTTTATCGGCTCCGTCGCCAGGCAACGTCGACTCAACAACTACCGGAACGCGATAGTCAATAAAAGGCTCACCACGCTTAGCATCGGCCTCAGCATCAAAGATGAATTTTTCAGGAATGTCAATAGTTACGGTATCGCGACCATTGCGCAACACTTTTACTTGCTTTGCCGTAGTCATTGCCTGCACCTCGTCGCTATTGAGGTAGTAAAGTTGTCTTTCATCGGCGCTAAGAGGGATGTCTCCATCTTTGAAGCCAATCTTCTCGGCGCTCTGACAGAAGTTCATGCCCATCTCGGCATTCTTGTAAGGAATATACTGCTCTCCCCAGTAGTAAACCATTCCGGCATAGATGATGATGGCGAGCAAAAAGTTATTCACTACACCACCAATCATGATGAGCAATCGTTGCCATGCCGGCTTTGAGCGGAACTCCCATGGTTGCTCAGGTTGCTTCATCTGCTCAGTGTCCATCGACTCGTCGATCATGCCTGCAATCTTGCAGTAGCCACCAAGGGGCATCCAACCCACGCCATACTCGGTATCGCTTTTCTTGGGTTTATACTTTAAAAGGCTACCATCCCAGTTAATTCCGAGTTTTTTGAGCCCGATATCGAAAAATAGATAAAACTTCTCAACTTTTACTCCAAAGATCCTTGCCCACATAAAATGGCCCAACTCGTGAATGAACACGAGCAGTCCTAATGAGGCAATCATCTGTAAAGCTTTAATCCAAAATGTAGCTGTCATCATATAAATTGAATCATGTATTAAAAAGAGGGAATCAAACTCTTGGCATAGCTGCGCGACTCGGCATTGCTTTGCACATAGTCGTCGTAGCCTGGACTGTCGATAAAGGGAGCCCAAGCCATTGTTTTCTCTATTGTATTGTAGATGTCATTAAAGCCAATCTTGTCGGCGAGGAAAGCCGCTACTGCTATTTCGTTGGCAGCGTTCATCACGCAAGGCACGTTGCCCCCACGGCGTGCTGCCTCATAGGCAGTGCCCAGTAATGGAAACTTCTCGAAGTCGGGTTTCTCAAAAGTTAGCAATGCATAGTCGGCTATCGTCATGCGTGGCTCGTTGGTCGCCAAGCGTCCCGGCAGTCCCAGTGCATAGCGAATGGGCAAGTGCATGTCGGGGAGACCAAGCTGAGCCTTGACCGAGCCGTCGACAAATTCCACCATGGAGTGCACTATTGACTGTGGATGCACCACGATGTCGATGCGTTCCTGAGAGACGCCGTAGAGCCACTTAGCCTCAATCATCTCGAAGCCCTTGTTCATCATCGTGGCGCTATCGATGGTAATTTTTGCGCCCATCGCCCAGTTGGGATGCCGCAGAGCGTCGTCCTTAGTAACGGTTGCAAGCCTTTCGCGCGGGAAGGTGCGGAAAGGTCCACCCGAAGCAGTGAGGATGAGTTTCGACACATTCTTCATATCCTCACCCACAAGGCACTGATAGAATGCGCCATGCTCACTGTCAACGGGGTAGAGCACCGATTCAGAATCCTTGAGCAGCTCATTGATAAGCTCGCCAGCAACCACTAGGGTTTCCTTGTTGGCAAGAGCAATCTTCTTACCGGCCTTGATGGCTGCGATAGTCGAAGCGAGACCGCTATATCCTACCATGGCGGTGACCACGGTATCAACTTCGGGAAGAGCTACCAGTTCCGACACCACGCTGTCGCCAGTGTGCACCGCGATTCCTGTGCCGTCGAGAACTTGAGTCACTTTCTCAAAGAGATCCTCGCTAGCAATCACCACATTGCGAGGTTTAAACTGCATAGCTTGCTCTATGAGCAAGTCGGCACTTCGATTAGCCACCAGCAAGTCCACCTCAAAAAGATGTGGATACTCGGCCACGATATCAAGCGTCTGCCTCCCAATCGAGCCAGTGCTTCCCAAAACTGCTATTTTACGCTTTTGTTCCACAAAAATTGCTTTAAAAACTTACAAAGTTAAGCATTTTAGTTGTCTCAACGAAATGTATAGTTATTTTTAACGATTTCAAACAATTTTTGAAGTCTAAGCCAATAAAGAAAGTCCGACAAGGTCTGACAGCGTCGGACCAAGTCGGACTATACCCACTTATGTGTTATAAGTAATATTTCTTAGAGAGCGAGACGCAAACCTATGTCGTCATCACCAAAGAGGGTTGGTGATTTGAAACGCTTAGAAATACGGCATTTAATGGCTTTGCTGTACCAGCTTCCACCACGCAAAACTTTCTCACCACCTGTTGCTGGGCCTGTTGGGTTGACCTGTGCCTCGGCACTGTAATCAGCATACCAGTCGCTACACCACTCCCATACATTACCGCTCATGTCGTAGATGCCAAGCTCGTTGGGAGCCTTTGTTGCAACAACATGAGTTTCTTCCGAATCGCTCTTATACCAAGCCACATCGTCAATATTGTTGCTGCCAGCATAGAGATAGCCTTGACTCTCGTTGCCACCGCGTGCGGCAAACTCCCATTCGGCCTCGGTTGGGAAGCGGAAATTCAAGCCAGTCATTTCGTTAAGTTTAGCTATGAAATTCTGACACATCTCATAATTGACATACTCAACAGGGTATTGCATGTTACCTCCATGGCCACTGTAGTTCCACCCCATAACAGCATACCAAAGCTCTTGAGTAACCTCAGTTTGACCAATTGAGAACGAGCTAACCGTCACTTGATGTACTGGTCCCTCATTATAGTAATCTTCACCACTTTGGTAATCAGGATTACCCATCATAAATGTTCCTCCATCAACATTTACCATCACGAAAGTCACACCATTGACAGTGTACTCAGTAGTTTCAAATGGAAATCCATTGAGCATCACATCATAGATTGCTGTAATGTCGGCAGCGGTAACGTTTCCGTCGCCATTCACATCGTAGGCGGTTTCAGGATAAGTAGTGTCGTTGATGAGCATTTTGTTATAAACCGCAGTGATGTCGGCAGCAGTGACTTGACCATCTCCTGTCACGTCCCAGCCTTTAGCCAACATGGGCATCGAGAGCATTAAAATAGCCCCCATTGCGAGTAAAAATCTTTTTGTGTTCATAGTTGATATAATTAATTTGATTTCTTCCAAACAATAATATTTTGAATTCACAAAGTTATTACAAATCGTGTAAACCACAAAATATTTACATTATTTCTTGCTCAGGCATGTAGCAGTCCGGGCTGCGAGGCGAGCGTTGTTGAGCACAAGTTGAATATTGGCATCCAAGCTGTTACCTCCAGTGATATCTTTGATTTCAGCAAGCAAAAATGGGGTTGTAGCTTTGCCTTTGATGCCCAATTCCACACTCTTTTTCACAGCTTTGTCAATAGCCTCATTAATGTAGTCGGGGTCAAGCGAATACTCTTCGGGAATGGGATTAGTAACAAGCATACCGCCAGCGAGCCCCATATCGAGTTTTGCGCGGAAGGCAGCGGCAAGCTCCTCGGGAGTATCGATGCGGTAGTCCACCTTAAAACCACTGGTACGGGTGTAGAAGGCAGGCAACTCCTCGGTACCATAACCAATCACTGGCACGCCCTTAGTCTCGAGGTACTCGAGGGTTAGACCAAGGTCCAATATTGACTTCGCGCCAGCGCAAATCACCATCACTGGAGTTTGAGCCAGCTCTTCAAGGTCGGCACTGATGTCCATGGTAGTCTCAGCACCACGATGCACACCGCCAATGCCGCCTGTGGCAAACACCTTAATACCCGCCATTGCAGCGATTATCATGGTTGTAGTAACAGTTGTAGCTCCATCCTCACCACGTGCAATGAGTACTGGAAGGTCACGGCGCGATGCCTTGGTCACAGCCTGTCCCTTCTTGCCAAGGTACTCAATTTCCTCGGGTGTGCAACCCGCCTTCAACTTGCCGCCAATTATGGCGATAGTTGCCGGCACAGCGCCGTTGTCGCGGATTGTTTGTTCCACCTTGAGAGCAGTTTCCACATTCTGCGGATAGGGCATCCCATGAGAAATTATTGTAGACTCAAGCGCTACGACAGGTTTTCCTGCCTCAAGCGCCTCTTTTACTTCCTGAGAAATAGACAAGTATTTATTCATATTGCTGTTAGTTTTTAGTCGCGATGCAATCGCAACACGCTAGACTTATTATTTGGCTGTTAATTGAGATATTTCAGGATTTACTGCAGTTGTAGATTGGAGAGCGAGTGCTGCTGCCAAGATGCCTTGAGCGCATGCATCATTCATAGTGGCACCCCCACACTCGGCATGAACAACAGCAGCCATGAAAGCATCGCCTGCACCCGTAGCGTTCACCACTGTCACAGCCCGTGATGGCTGCAAAATGCCGTGACCACCATCGCTGCAATACACGCCTCTTGCACCCATCGTAATATAGATGCGGGTCACTCCTTGGCTGATGAACCATCGCGCCATAGCCTCTACATCGCCTTTGATGCCCGAGAGAGCCACAGCCTCGGCATGGTTGACCTTGACGATGAGAGGTTCATGACGATTGACACCTAACACCCGGTCAATCTTAACGGCTTTGGCAGCCGAAGTGGCGTCAATATATAAAGGTGCCTTGCAAGATGTGGCAAGGTATTGCAGCACATCACCGCTAATGTTACAGTCGGCCACGACGGCCACGCTGGCATTGATACTTGCGATGTGGGCTGCCAACATTTCAGGGGTGAGATGCGACATGAGTTCCATATCGGCCGCTCCAGCCTGCATTTCTCCGTTGTGATCGTTGACGCAGATGAAATAGTTGCTCCTTGCTCCCGCAACCTCAAGAATAGGGTCGACGGTCATGCCAACACGGCGACAGTCGTCACGCAAGGAAAGGGCTATGCTATCGTCACCAAAGACGGTAAACAGCCTGACCTCGTCACCCATGAGACACAAGTTGTGGGCTATATTGCGTCCAACCCCACCAAAGGAAATTTCAACCCTACTGGGATTAGAATCACATGGCACGTAGCGTCCTATAGGACTGGCTGTAATGTCGATATTGGCAGCACCTATTACTGTAATCATTTTCCTTTATAAATTATGAATTATGAATTGACAAAGGGCTTCGGCGCAGCGCTCACCGTCGATAGCACTCGAAACTATACCACCGGCATAGCCCGCTCCCTCGCCACAAGGATATAGGCCTTTCACTTCTATGTGATGCAGGTGTTCGCTGTCGCGTGTGATGCGCAAAGGCGAAGATGTGCGGGTCTCTACACCAATAACTATTGCCTCATTGGTCAAGAAGCCCTTAGCCTGACGGCCAAAGAGTTTAAAGGCCTTAGTCAAGCGATGACTAATGAACTGCGGCAACCACTGGTCAAGGCGCGAGGGTTGCAAACCTGCTGCATAAGACGAAGGTGGAATGAGTTTCGATGGCTTTCCCTGAACGAAGTCGAGCATGCGTTGGGCTCCGGCACACTGGCTGTTGCCAGCCATTTGATAGCATCGCTCCTCGAGAGCTTCCTGGAAACGCATCACACGCAAAACTCCATATTGGTGAAAACGTTTTGGCACATCGTCGGGACGCACTTCAACCACCATTCCACTATTGGCCCAATAGGTTCCTCTAGTGCTTGGCGACATGCCATTCACCACGAGTTGTCCTGGTTGACTGGCCGCTGGCACCACAACTCCACCGGGGCACATACAGAAAGAATAAACCCCTCGGTCATTAATCTGCGTCACAAAGCTATACTCGGCAGCGGGGAGATAGTCGCCCCGACCACCTGACTTGTGATATTGTATTTGATCAATAATGTGCTGAGGATGCTCCAAGCGCACCCCCACAGCAATGCCTTTCTCCTCCATTGAGATATTGGCCTCATGAAGCATCTCATAGACATCGCGTGCCGAGTGCCCTGTGGCCAGAATCACAGGCCCGTGAAATTCTTCACCTGTAGAACTTTTAACACCAGTAACCTCACGAGCATCACTGACAATCAGTTCAGTCACTCTTGTGCCAAAATGCACTTCACCACCACAGTCAAGGATAGTGTTGCGCATATTCTCGATGATTCCGGGCAACTTGTCGCTACCAATGTGGGGATGGGCGTCAATAAGAATGTCCTCGCTAGCTCCATGCTGATGGAAAATACCTAAAATGCGGTCGACCGAACCACGCTTTTTACTACGGGTGTAGAGTTTTCCATCGCTATAGGCACCTGCACCACCCTCGCCAAAGCAGTAGTTGCTATCGGGGTCAACAATGCCCTGACGGGAGATTGCCGCCACATCGATGCGCCGGTCGCGCACATTCTTTCCACGTTCGAGCACGATGGGCTTCACGCCTAGTTCAATGAGTCGCAGCGCTGCAAAGAGCCCACCAGGTCCAGCTCCCACTACAATGGCTTGACGGTCGCCTTTCACACGGCGGTAAACTATAGGCGGCACCAAGTAGTCGGCCTTCATAGGCTCATCGATGTAGGCACGCACCTTGAGATTTACCATCACCTTTTCCTTGCGAGCGTCGATTGAGCGCTTGATGATGCGCACTCCACTCAGTCGCCGGCGCATGATGCCTTCTTGCTTAGCCACAACTTCCTCGACAGCGTCGAGAAAATGTGCAGTGCGTGGATCCACACGCAGTTGTATTTCTTTTATCATATAATATTGAGTATTACTGAACAAGAAAAAAGGGAAGGAAGGCATTAACTCTCCACTCTCACACTTTCCTCTCCACTATCTAAAACAGCTTAGCGAGATTCTCGCTCATCATTTTCACCGACATAGCTAGCAGGATGATACCAAAGAACTTGCGCAAGAAGAAAATGCCTCCCTCGCCCAGAAATTTCTGTATTTTATCGGTAGCCTTTATCACAATAAACACCCAAACCATATTTATTGCCAAGCCAATAAGAATATTGATATCGGCATACATCGCCTTGAGTGAGATGAGAGTGGTGAGCACACCAGCGCCCGCAATCAAGGGGAACACCATGGGCACAATAGTGGCTCCACCGCTGGGAGCATTGTTCTTGAAGATTTCTACATCTAGAATCATCTCGAGAGCCATGAGAAACATCAAGAAACCACCGGCAGCGGCAAATGACTGGATGTTGCAGTTAAAAATCTCGAGAATCCAATAGCCACCATAGTAGAATCCTACCATCACAATGGCCGAATACAATGTTGCTTTCCAGGCGCTTATCTCACGCCCTTTAGAGCGCAAATCCATAATAATGGGCACCGAGCCCACTATGTCAATGATACTGAGCAACACAAGCGCCGAACTTAATATCTGTGTGAAATTCATTTTTATTCTAATGCATTATGCTTAATGCACCATGCACAATTAGTTTAAAGTTTTTATATAATAAAAAGTCATTATTTCACCTCTATGCCAAGGCCAGGATGATGAGTTGCGCCGTTATTACACGCAGGAACATCGTGAGTGGGTACACGGTGCTATAGGCTACCGCGGGAGCGTCGTTACCTGCCGTTTTGTTGGCATAGGCAAGGGCTGGTGGATCGGTTGTGGCACCAGCCACCATGCCCATAATGGTGCAATAATTCAGCTTGAACTTTCCACGTGCCACGAGAGTGACTATGAGTAGTGGAATGAATGTTATCAAGAAGCCATAGAGCACCCAGCGCGCTCCCTGAGCGTTGAATACCGTCTCGGCAAAGTTGCCACCGGCTGCAATGCCCACACTGGCAAGGAAGAGGCAAATTCCCAGCTCTCGCAAAAGCAAGTTAGAGCTACTGCTTGTATAGGTGATGAGTTTGAGTTTATAGCCATATCTACCGAGCAAAATCGCTACAATTAATGGTCCGCCAGCAAGACCAAGCTTCATGGGCACGCTCATTCCTGGCAACATCAGTGGGATGCTACCCAAGATAATACCCATTACTATGCCAATAAACATTGTGAAAATATTAGGATGGTCAAGGGCCTTTACCGAGTTACCCAAATAATTGGCAAGGCGATCAATGTCTTTAATGTTGCCTACCACGGTGAGACGGTCACCTACCTGCAACGCAAGGTTAGGGCTAGCGAGCAAGTCAAGGCCAGCACGGTGCACGCGTGTAACATTAACTTTGAAACCCATACGAAGTCGCAACGAACCGAGTTTGCGACCCGAGAATTCGCTTTTGGTCACTACTATGCGACGTGCTGTAACAGGGTCGGGGTCGGCCTTCCAGTCCATCTTCTCATGAGGACCAAGCACGGCGTCAAACATCTCCTCATCCTGCTGGCTCATAACAACGAGTAGCAGGTCGCCTTCCTCAACAATAGTCTCACTAACAGGAATGTGGACGTGACCATCACCCTTACGGATGCGCGAAATGATGAAATTATGGTCAATAATCTGGTGCAAATGATGGATGGTAGAACCAATTATCAGCTTGTTTGTAACCTTATAAGTTACAAGATGAGGCTGAAGCTGGGAATTGGTCTTATCATCTTCTATCTCTTTCGACTCCTTGTCAACGCCAATCTTGAAAATTACCTTAAGGACAATAAACGATAGGATGATTCCTACCACACCAAGGGGATAGGCTGCGGCATATCCCATTGACATCGACTCATTCAATGCACTGGCGGCATCGCCTTGGGTCTCAATAAGCGTTTGCTGAGCAGCACCAAGGCCAGGGGTATTGGTAATAGCACCCGATAGGATTCCCACCATGTCGGTAATACTCGTATCGCCAACGCCAAAGTAAATGCCAAGTGCAACAGCGATGTTAAGCACAATGATAGAAATGGCCAAGCAATTAAGTAGCAAGCCGCCATGCTTGAATGAAGAGAAGAACGATGGACCCACTTGTAGACCTATCGAGAAAATGAACAGTATGAGTCCAAACTCTTGAATAAACTTAAGAGTATTCATGTCGACCTGAAGCCCCAGGTGTCCGGCAAGGATTCCCACAAAAAGGACAAAAGTGGCACCAAGTGAGATTCCTTTGATTCTCACCTTACCTAAAATTACTCCCAAGGCAATAACAATGGCGTAGATAAAAATGGAATGAGCCACGCCAGTGCCAGTCAAAAGTTCTGCAAACCAGTTCATTGAATCAAGCTTCATTTATTCTTTTGTGCTACCGTTTTTGATAGCTAACAATTAATCTTTCTTTTCAAGTTGCAAAGGTACAAATAAAATAATTATTATTTGTTAGTTTTGACTTATTTGTTTTCATTCATAAGTCAAATCACTGAATAATAGAATGCCAGCAATTATTATGTTTTACTATTTTAATTAATTCAGTAATCTATCAACAAAAAACTGATTTCTGATATCTAATTAATGATAACTAAAAACTTTTTTGTAATTTTGCAGTTTGGAAATCTATAAACACATATAAAATTATGTCGATTGAAAATATACTTTCACAAGCTACCGCACAGGCGGTGAATGAATTATATGGCTTAACAGTTGAGCCACAAACCATTGTACCTCAAGCAACACGCAAGGAGTTTGAGGGAAACCTCACCATCGTGGTGTTCCCCTTCCTGAGGGCATCCCACAAGGCTCCCGATGCCACAGCACAGGAGATTGGTGAATATCTCGATACTCATTGCGAGGCTGTTGAGAAATTCAACGTCATCAAGGGCTTCCTCAATATCACAATCAAGCCCTCGTTCTGGGCACAACTGCTTGACAACATCTGCCGTGACGAAAATTACGGTTTCAAGCAAGAGACTCCCGATAGCAAGCTTGTGATGATTGAATACAGCTCGCCAAACACCAACAAGCCACTTCACCTGGGCCACGTGCGCAACAACCTACTGGGCTTCAGCTTGTCACAAATTCTGAAAGCCAATGGCAACAAGGTGGTAAAGACCAACATTGTGAACGACCGCGGCATCCACATTTGCAAGTCGATGCTCGCTTGGCTCAAGTGGGGAAACGGCGCCACTCCCGAGAGCACTGGCAAGAAGGGCGACCACTTGATTGGTGACTTCTATGTGCTCTTCGACAAGCACTACAAGGCCGAAATCAAAGAGATTGCCGAAACTCAAGGCATCAGTGAGGAAGAGGCCGAGAAGCAATCAACCCTCATGAAGGAGGCTCGCGAAATGCTCAAGAAGTGGGAGGATAATGATCCCGAAGTGCGCGATCTGTGGGAGAAGATGAACTCATGGGTTTATGCTGGATTCGACGAGACCTATAAGCGCATGGGCGTGGATTTCGACAAGATTTACTACGAAAGCCAAACCTATCTTGAGGGCAAGGAGAAAGTAGAGGAAGGACTAGAGAAAGGCGTGTTCTACCGTAAGGAAGACAACAGCGTGTGGGCCGATCTCACCCCCGATGGTCTCGACCACAAACTCTTGCTGCGCAGCGACGGCACCAGCGTTTATATGACTCAAGACATAGGCACCGCCAAACTCCGCTATCAGGACTACCCTATCGACAAGATGATATATGTAGTGGGCAACGAGCAGAACTATCACTTCCAAGTGCTGTCGCTCTTGCTCGACAAGCTCGGCTTCAAATGGGGCAAAGACCTTATCCACTTCTCTTATGGTATGGTTGAGCTACCCCATGGCAAGATGAAGTCGCGCGAGGGAACAGTGGTAGATGCCGATGACCTGATGGACAAGATGGTAGAAGACGCGTTGGCAATGTCGAGCGACCGTCTCGAGGGCATGACCGATGAGGAGAAGCGCGAGGTGGCACGCATCATTGGCATGGGTGCGCTCAAGTATTTCATTCTCAAGGTTGACCCACGCAAGAACATGTTGTTCAACCCTGCCGAGAGTATCGACTTCAATGGTAATACCGGTCCATTCATCCAGTATACCTACGCCCGCATCCAGTCGCTACAGCGAAAGGCCGGTGACAACCTACCAGTCCTCAACGTAGAGGCCGTAACTCCTAATGAGAAGGAGATTGCCATCATCCAACGCGTTGCCGACTTCGCAAGCGTTGTTGAGGAGGCTGGCAAGACCTATAGCCCTGCTCTTATTGCTAACTACACTTATGAGCTTGCCAAGGAGTTCAACCAGTTCTATCACGACTACAGCATCCTCAAGGAGGAAGACGAGAACGTGAAGGTGTTCCGCCTGGAGCTCTCGCGCACCGTGGCAACAGTCATCAAACGAGCGTTCTCACTCCTCGGCATCGAAGTTCCAGAAAGAATGTAATTCAGGTCAGGAATGGCAAGAATTTATTGGCACGCTTTTTGCTACAATTTTAGGAAAACAAACTAACAACTATAGATTATGAACTACAACAACATTCCACCGCTGCCTCAAGCCAGCGCAACACAGGCAGCGCCACAGCAGAGTGAGTGGGATCTCACCGCCTACATGTCGCAAGTGATGCGCAAAGTGTATGTAAAAATGTTCCTTGGTCTGCTCGTTACAGCACTCACATCATGGTTTGTGCTTAACAACGAGACCATTCTCATGACCCTGGTTCAGAGTCGTGGACTACTCATTGGATTGTGCGTCGCCGAGCTTGCTTTGGTTTTCATCCTCTCGATGGCAATAAACAAACTCAGCTCGCCATTAGCGACACTGCTATTCTACGTCTATGCTGTGATTAACGGTGTGACGCTAACGCCCATCTTCTTGATGTACACCATGTCGTCGATTGCTCTCACATTCTTTGTGACAGCAGGCGTGTTCTTGGCGATGTCAATCTATGGCTACACCACCAAGAGTGACCTCACGAAGTTTGGCACCTACTTAATAATGGGGCTCATTGGACTGATTATTTGCTCCATTATCAACATCTTCTGGGCCAACAGCGTGATGGACTGGATTGTGAGCTTTGCTGGTGTGTTAATCTTTACTGGACTCACTGCATGGGACACTTGGAAAATCAAGCAGATGGCTATGGAAACCGACGAGGCCAACGCAGGCAAACTCGCCACACTTGGAGCCCTATCGCTCTATCTCGACTTTATCAACCTCTTCCTCTATCTGTTGCGCTTCTTGGGAAGCCGCGATTAAGCACCTTGCTTGATAAGAGATTAAAAGTATAGTTTAAAACAAGGCACCGCTGCATGATTGTTGCGGTGCCTTGTTGCTTTATTCTAAGCCATGAAAATGAGCGCAAAAACATAATCATAAACAGTTCAATAATTAATAAAAAGCACAATTATACAATAAAACCGCGCAAATGTAGTTTATATTTTAGATAACAATATATTTTGGCTGTTACAGATTATGAAGAAAACAACAAGAATACTCGTGGCAATTGCGATGTTGCTTAGCAGCACCGCAGCATTTGCCGACGATGACATCAAGAATGAAGAGTTCAACCCCATCACCACTGGTGTGACATCGCTCAGCATCACCCCTGATGCCCGCGGTGCTTCAATGGGTGACCAGGGTGCAGCAACCGACCCCGACGTCAACTCTCAATTCTGGAACCCGTCGAAGTATGCCTTCGCCTACAGCAAGGCCGGCGTTTCTATATCTTACACCCCATGGCTGCGCAAGCTCGTTAACGACATCTTCCTCGCCAATCTCTCGGGATACTGGAAGATAGGTAGTGGCGACAATCAGGCAGTGAGTGCCTCGATGCGTTATTTCTCACTTGGTGAAATCAATAGCACCGACGACGGTGGCAATGCTATGTCGAGCATCAACCCCTTTGAAATGGCTTTCGACGTGGGCTACTCTCGCAAGTTGAGTGAGAAGTTCTCGATGGGTGTTGTGCTGCGTTACATCTATAGCGACTTGGGCTTCTCTAACTATAGCGGAACCGACCAAACAACTGGCGCATCAGCTTTCTCGGCCGATATCTCGGGATACTTCAACACCTACCCCATGATTGGCCGCAACGAGTGCCAATGGAACTTTGGTTTCAACATCTCAAACATTGGTTCTAAAGTGAGCTACAATGGTGGTGACGACCCTGCTTTCTTGCCAACAAACTTGAAATTAGGTACAGCGTTCACCTTCCCACTTGCCGACTACCACAACCTCACCATTGCTGCTGAGGCCAACAAGCTACTCGTTCCTGCACGTCCTCGTCTAACAAACTATGACAACCAGGAAGATTACGAGCAGGCACTGCAAAACTGGAAGGACATGTCGTCAATCACTGGTATCTTCAAGTCGTTTAACGATGCTCCAGGTGGATTTAAAGAGGAGTTGCGCGAGATCACCTTCTCAATTGGTGCCGAGTACAGCTACAACCAGCAGTTCTTCTTGCGTGGCGGTTTCTTCAACGAGAACAAGTACAAAGGTAACCGTAAGTACTTCGGCCTGGGTGCCGGCTTTGCGCTCAACGTCATCAAGCTTGATGCAGCCTACATGATTGCCACAGCGCAGAACAGCCCACTCGACCAAACATTGCGATTTACCCTCTCGTTCGACATGGACGGCATTCGCAACCTGTTTAACAAGTAGAGCAACTAATACATTCTATTATATCATAAGGGACGAGGCTCACCTTGTCCCTTTTATTAAATAATTAACCAATGAACAACCAAACAATGCGCATAGGATATGGATTTGACGTTCACCGCCTGGTAGAAGGCAGGGAGTTATGGATTGGCGGAGTGAAAATAGAGCATGACAAGGGGTTGCTAGGTCACAGCGATGCCGACGTGGCAATTCATGCCCTGTGCGATGCACTGCTTGGTGCTGCCGCCCTGCGCGACATTGGCCACCACTTTCCCGACACCGACCCGCAGTATAAGGGCATTGACAGCCGCAAACTATTGCGCGAGGTAATACAACTGCTGGACGAGAAAGGCTACCGATTGGGCAACTGCGACATCACCATCTGCGCCGAGCAGCCCAAGATGAATCCGCACATCCCAGCAATGCAGCAGCAACTTGCCGAGTGCATGCAGTGCCATCCCGACCAGGTGTCGATAAAAGCCACCACCACCGAGCGCCTAGGCTACACTGGCCGAGGCGAAGGCATCGCTGCCCACGCAGTAGCTTTAATAGTTAAAAGTTTGGCAGTGCCTTATTAAACAAACTGGCAATTAACACTTATAATAAATACAGATTTGAGTAAAAAAACATCGCAAGCGGTTAGGCCTGCGATGTTTCATTTTATTGCGGTTATGCTATTTTATAAGTTTCTCGGTAGTGCGTGTGCCATCGCTCCAAGTTGCCACCTTCCAAAGGTTGCAGGCACTATATTTGCCTTGCCACTTGTAGGGCGGTCATTACTGCCACGCCGGTGTCGTCGGCAAGCTTGAGGCTGTTGTGGCCGCTCAGGATTGAACCTATGGCAAAAAGATTTTCGATGGGGCGTCCGTCCTTCAAGGCATGGAACTCATTGTCGGTCTTTACGCCAAACTCCATGTAGGGCTGCGCGTCAAAGAGTGACTCGTTGCTCCACTCCCCAATGTTGTCGGAACAATCAACATCAAGTCCAAAAATAGGCTCTTTAATACCCGCAGAGCTCGAGCTCAAGCCACCACTCATGAACGAGCCTGTTGCCAGCACAAAGTGGTCGGCAACGATGTCTTGATCAGGGAAGTTCTTAGCTTGAACGCTAAGCAAGCGATCTCCTGCCATTTTTCCATTTTTCACCATACTTCCCAGCAAGAATGTGCCGCCGTTTTGCACAAATCGCTTGCGCAACTTTGAAAGCAATCTCGACCCTGCAATACATGGTGGCAATGTCGAGACAAATCGCACGGGAGTTTTTATTTGTTTAGTGATTTTCTGTATAGTATCATCGCCATCAAGCCCAAACACAGCAGGAAGCACAACCAGGTCGGCATCATCAACTTTTGACCTTATCTTGCGTGCAAAGTCGTTGAGAACGCCATCATTCTGCATGAGCTTGGCAACTGCTGTAGAGCGCATAACGGTGGGGTTGCTGGTGAGTTTGTCAACAGTGCCCAGCTTTATTTCGCACAACTCGGTCTGAGCGCCCAAGCTAGTGAATGACGAGGCAACAAAGTCCGCAGGGAAATCAAGAAAACTGTGAATACTCACAACTGCCACCTTGTTCCACGACAAGGCTTTGCGGCTATCGATAGCCACATAATCGTCGAGAGTGAGCCAGGAAGGTCGCAGCAAGCCCATTGGCGTCATGCGGTAATGATTCCTCTCGCTCGAACGGCCATAGAAGCTCAAGCCGGCAGCCTCCAGAATCACTGGTGCCATAGCAGCATTGTGGACCACATTGGCAAGACCCATTTTTGAATAGGGATGACTAGGACTCAACGTCTCGATATAGTCAAGAGGATTCTCCACCTCATTGCCCTGCTCGTCATATCCCAACAGGTCGATTGAGCCCGAGTTGAAATTGAGCTTGCTCTGCCCCTTAACCATGAGAGCCACTCTCTTGCCATTGGTGGCAAGTGCTATTCCACACATGATGGCACTCAGACCACCACCTATCACTATTACATCAAATTTCATAATCGATAGCAGTTATATCTTGTTTTTCAATGTAAGGCCGCACAAGCCTTCGTAAATTGTCGTAGTGAGTTGAGCCTCGCTCAGGGTTGAGCCCCAAGCCACAGGACGCATGCCCTTCCAGCGCTCATTCATGAACGAAGCCAGGTCGTCGAGAGTGGCTTGAGCATCGCCTCCCGCCTTGCACAAGAGCAACGCTGCGCGGCATGCACACAGCTTACCCTGGCATGAGCCCATTCCCATGCGAGTGCGACGCCTGAGGTTTGTCAAGTTGTTGACATGGAGTTGCTCAATGGCATATTTCATCTCGGCCACGCTGGCATGCTCACACTCACACACCATGGCTTTATCCTCGGTGTTCTTCTCTTTAATCTCTTTGGTCATCGACCCATGTCGCTCCTGCGCAGCCTTCATTGTCACAGCATGCTGGTTGCCCCTGCGCTTGGGAGTTTTCTCGTCGCTGCCAGGCAAGGGCAAGATAGCGGTGGTACAAGCTCCCACTTTGTCAATCTTCTTGCACACAAGGTCGGTCGCCCTTTCGGCCATGAGCCTGTAGGTCATCAACTTGCCTCCAGTAATTGTGACAAAGCCGTCCATGCCATCACGTTCCTTGTGGTCGAGGCACACAATACCGCGACTGATGCTGCGCCCCGAGGGGTCATCGTCGCTCGCCACAAGTGGCCTCACGCCGGCATAGGCTCTCAGGATGCGCGTACGTGCCAATGCTGGAACCAGATGCACGCCTTCTTTGAGCAGAATTTCCACCTCTTCGGGCGTTACACGCATATTATCAATCTCGGTAATGGGCACACGGTCGCTGGTTGTACCCAGCATACTCACGATCTTGTCGGGAACAAGGATATCACCATTGGCTGGCTTGCGGCAACGGTTAATCACCATATTATTGACACGATGACCAAAGATGAGCAAGGAGCCCTTAGCGGGGAACATATTGATAATTACTCCCGCCTTCTTGGCAACTAAGGTACCCCAAATTCCTGCAGCGTTGACAGTAACAGGAGCATAGGCCTCGCTTATCTCGCCCGTGAGATTGTTGCGTAGTCTCACACCTATCACACATGCATTCTCCACAATAAGGTCGATAACTTCATGATAGGTAAGAGCCAAAGCTCCATGTCGCCTAGCATCAATGAGATTGGCTGTGGTGAGAGTGAACGGGTCGATCGACGCGTCGGGGACTCGCACAGCACCAATAATTGTGGGATTTACCGAAGGCTCAATAACTCGAGCCTCGGCTGGGTCGATTATCTCAGCATTGATTCCTGCCCTAAGGCAAGCGTCAACAAAGGTGGCTTGATAGTCGAGGTCGTCATCGGGCAGAGTGACAAAGAGGCCATCGGTCTCCTCGATGCAATGACGCGCAATTTGGCGGAGTATCATGTTCTCGCCTATGCACTCGGTAGCGCTCTCCTGGTCGGTGACTGCATAGCGTGCGCCACTGTGCATAAGGCCATGATTGCGGCCTGTAGCGCCATGAGTGAAGTCGAAGCGCTCCACCAGCAGCACTTTCAGGCCACGCAACGCGCAATCGCGTGCCGTGCCAGCACCTGTGATGCCACCACCTATTATTATGACATCATATTCTTGAGTAAAAGGATTGTTATTTTCTTGCATTTCGAGAGAGTTGTTCGTTTAATTTTTAAAGGCTATAAACCAAATTACAAAGATACAAAAAAAATAATATTCTTACACGATTTTAACCCTTTTTATTAGCTCTTTTCAAATATATTCCATTTTATTTGTTCTTTTCATATAAAAAAGGTATTTTTGTATAAATTAGGCTGCGTTTCGAAAATAAAAATGAAAAACTTTCCCAATGTCATCTAAATGGTTGTTTTTCAATGTGTTCTGCGTTTACAAAATGTTTCGTTCTTTTTTCTTGTTCTTTTCAAAATTAAATCATTTATCGCAGTTAAACAAATATTTAACAATCTTTAGCCTTCTCACCCTCTTTTTAAAATCAATCTATTTTAAATCTAACTCAACTAACACCACAAAAAAACCACTCTACTAATTTAGTAAAGTGGTTAAAAAACCTCTCAAACCCAAAAGAATAATAGTATTTTAGAAGAATACAAAAAGACTTTATTATGAGGTTTTTTAAAAGAAGAAATAACCATCAATAATGAAAAATGATATTATTTCAATTTGTGTATGTCTCTAACAAAATCTTGTAATCTCAATGTGTGGCAAAATCTTCCTTTATTTGTGTTTATTGTGAACAGATTTTTTAAGCCTATTTTCTCTAATTCTTCAATCTCTGCATTAATATTTTTAAGTATATCTAATGCACGTTGTTGTTTTGAATTTTGCGCCTTGTATGTTAATTCATCCATCATTTTGAGGCTTGCATTCTCGTTAATAATAAACTCATCTTTATCGTTATCAAACTCTATAAACCTCTCTGCAAATTTCATAAAATCAAACTTTAATGATATGATAGGCGAGTTAGGGTTAAATACTAACATCCCATTTTCACGTGAATATAATAATGTTTCTTTCATATCATTAAAATAACTTGTTAACATTTCCTCATTATTAAAAGGGTTTTGCTCGTTTAATATCTTGTTTAACTCACCTTTAATAAGGTTATTAATTATGTCCTTTTTATTGTTATTGTAACTTGAATTATAAAACGTAATATAAAAGGCTATTTTGTGAGACAAATATGCATTATATTTTTTTATCGTTATATAGTTAGCGTTTAGCACATCTAAACATTTATGTATCATTTTAACGTTATTCTTTATCTTGTTGTCATCCTTGAATATGATACTATCTACTAATCCTTTTTCATTATCTTTTTTCATTTTAAAATCTCCTCTTTTTTATCATTATTTTGTGTTTTCTGTGTTTGTTTTTCTGTTTTTGGTAATCTTGAATTTACGTATTTCTCAACCTCATTTATATCGTATTCAAACGTTTTTGTTTGGTCGTTAAAGTGGCATAAATCAATTACTTTATTCTCATTTATGTAACCTCTTCCATCGCTTGCTAAAATGAGTTTAAAAATTACATCGTCAATTTTAAATTTAAAACCGCTACTCTTTAATTTTTTCCAAATATCGCTAAATTTGTCTAATAAAGTATTTTGAGATATTAATTTAAAAGATGTTTGAGTTTTCCAAAAATCTAAAATCTCAGCCTTTAATATTTTTGCTCGTCTATCATTATAATATGATGTATAAAGGCATAAGTTTTTAACAACCATCTCATTAATTAATTTATCGCTTGTTACCTCTTTTATTATATTGTAATTATGATTGAGTATATTACAAGCCTTGTTAATTATGCCTTCAACGTCTTTTAATATTCTATCTTTATCATCATTTTTCATCGTGTGTTATTTCTTTTTTGGTATTATATTACATTTCTTTAAGTAAAGCCTTAATTTGTTTATATGTCGCTAATAACCTCTTTTCCTTCTCTGTTAGTTTGCCCTCTTCTTTTCTTATAATTCTGTCGTGCATCTCTGCCATTTTGCGCCATTCTGCTACATTCTCAGGGGTTATTACTCTTGACTCAACATTTGCGGGTAAAATTCTCTTTTCCATTTTAATTAATTGTTTATACTTTTATTTTCTAATCTTTTATAATTCTCGCATCCTCTGCACTCTATAACGTGCGTGTTATTGTGTTTGTGGTTATCTGTCATCATTATTGATAATAGGCTAATAGTCTGCACTATAATCATTGCCAAAATACTCAAAATTAACGCTGTTTCCATTTGTCTATCAATTATTTAGGTGTTATTAATTTCTTCATTATGCGCTCTATACTCAATATTATGCGCTCTCGCTCTGTCTAATAGTGTTTGAGAATTTGCGTTTTTCTCTAACATCTTAAGTATGCGTAATAATTCTCTATACATTTTTGCAGTTACGCTGTAGTTTATGGCTACTATCGCCATCGCCACTAAAACTAAAACTAAAATTGTCGCTGTCATTTCTTCTTATTTTTAAATCATTATATTTGTGGATATTTTTGGCAGTATTCTGCTAACATCTCAGTTATACGCTTGTTTCTTTTTTCATTATCATTTTTTGGGTATAACCTTGTTATTTGGTTGTTTGTTTGTTCTTCATTCTCCTTATTTGTTTTTTTAAAAATTGTTTTTAATTTGTTTCTCATATTGTTTCATTATTTATTTAGTTATTTTTTATATAGTGTTCTCTCTGTGCCTTCTTCATCGTTGCTAATGTTAACATCATTTCCACCGCTACTATTTGCGCCATTATATTAACATTTTGGTCATCATCATTTAAAGCCTTATTAAGTGTTATTTTTCTCTCTCGTAACTCTATTATCTCATTATCGTCAATAAATGAGTCTCGCACAATCTCAATTAATTTTATAAAAGTGTTTTCGTTGTCGTTTGTCATATCTAATTTTATTTTTTGTTATTATTTTGTTCCTTTATCGCCATAACTGCGATTTGTGCTTTTACCGCTATTTGCATCTCTACTACATCTTTATTATATTCTTCATTAGTCATTAGATAATATAGTAAATCTTCTATATCATTTAACTTGTAAAATGTAGTTTCATTAATGCCTTTTTCATTTGCTATTGTGAGCAAATTTAATAATGTCTTTTTTGTTTCTTTTTCCATATACTACTATTCTTTTTAGTGTTTTATTTTTGCTTTTCTAATAATAAATATCATCACTTCTTAAAAAGTTATGCAAAAGTTTTAATTTTCTCAATAATTTTTTTAATAAATTGTTTAATGAGTTGTTTATGAGATTATTATAATAATAATTTTTTATTATTATATTAATACATCTTTATTACTCCAAAAATCATTATTTTGGAAATTTGAAAAGTTATCAAAATCGCAAATCTCAAACTCTTCTACTATCTCATTATTATAAGTCTCTGTATCGCTTATTATATCTCTATAGCGTCCTCCTTTAATCTCTGTAATATCGTACCTCTCTAACAGCCATTGAGTATTATATATAATATCATTTGCGATGCATCCAAAATTCTCTCCTCTCTCAAAATCGTAATTATTAACAAGGCAAACAATTCTCTCACTTGCATACTCATTTATACACCCTTCTAACTCCTTGCAAATTTCATTTGAGATTGTTTTATACTCAATATTATTTAACTCACTATCTAATGCATAAAAACAAATAACATCATCTTTTTTATTTGTGGTAATAAATGAAGGCTTTAAATCGCTATTTATAACGCTCATCGTAAATCTCAAATCATCGCCTAATTTATACGCTCTAACACCTATAATATTATTAGTTAATGTTAGTAAGTTGCCACCAAATAACTCACTTCTTAAATCGTTAATTATTATCTCTCTCATTGTGCCATCTAACATTACTTTTATATTATTCTGTGCGCTCTCTTTATTAACTTCCACAATCGCCACATTTGCGCCCTGAGAGGCTTTTTTATCGTTTGTGGGTAATTGTGCCATCTCAATATTTTTAACCCTCTCAATTGCTTTATTTGCGTTTTTGTCTATGTTTATCATATTATTACATTTTTCATTATTTAGTTTTATTGTTTCTTTTCTCTTTTTATTCTTCTGCAAACCTTTAGCCTTCTTGAATTCTTGTAAACAAGTTAATGAGACTCTAATGCCATTATTAGCCATTATATTTATATTCTCTTTATCTGTTTTTGTAATATCATAAAGTGGTAACATCTTTTCCCATTTCTCTATTTTTGCTTTACGTTTATTCTCAGCGTTTATTTTTAATGCCTCCCTACGTGCATTTAAATTATGCTCTCTGCAATAGTTTTTATTTATTTTGAATGTGGGTTTATGATACTCTTTTAATTTACTCCATTTCTCTAAATCTTCATAATATGCGTTAACGGCTATCTGTGCCACTTCTTTTTTTGTTATTATATCTTTTTTATCGCTATTGTCTATATGGTGGCACAACTCAAATAATGCATTAAATAATAAATGTTCTAATGTAATTTGTGGATATATGAGCCTTCGCAATATCAAGTTAATAAATAACCTTCTCCTTCTGCCTTGTCCATTTTTACATTTTTCTAACTCACATACTTTATAATAGTCACCATTTGCCTTCTCCACTTCTCTAAAATGCCATTTTCTTTTTATCTCCATATAATCATTAGGTAATATGTAATATAGGTCATCATCGCTATAATCAACGTAGGTAAATTCATAACTTGGATAAATACTAATATACTTCTCAATAATATCATCAATATCCATTAAATAATAATCATTAATAAACTCACTTTTTAAAAGTGCGGAATCGTTATATAATACTTCTTCCTTTTTTTTATTATTAGATGATATTATATATCCATCCCGCAATTTTGCGTTTATCATATATTCAATATATCGCCCGTGCTTGTTAGTATTATCTAACTCATTGATATTAACAGTCTCATTTAACAATCTCTTATTTTCATTATTGTTAGTGTTATTATCAGCCTCACGGCTTATTATATATCCATCCCGCAATTTTGTATTTCTCTCTACATTTAAACTATATCTATCATTTAGCCATCGTAATGATATTACGTTATCACTACTATATATCTCTCCACCTCTGCACCCTGCATAAAAGTGTGAGACGCTACTATCGCTATTATCATTATAGATGTTGTTATCGTCTATCGTTATGCATATCTCACTCTTTAAGGCTTGATGAATATCTTTATAATAACTTGCATTATAGATGGGAGTATCAAGCGCATATATTACTCTGTATCTATTATTATATTCTTCATTTTTGTTTGGTTTGAATTTGCCATTATTAGCGGTTGTGTAAACAATAGACGGAGGTATTTCTGTACTCTGCATAATAGTATAGAAATCGCTTGCAGTTAATTTAACTGCATCCATATCAAAAATAATAAAGTGTGTGGATTTTATATTATTGTCGCTTTTATCTCTGTTTGTGAATGTGTTGTTACTGTGATAAAAGCAAGGACAAAAAGCACGATTGTTTTTAATATCATTAATAAGTGTTTCAGTTGTGCCTTCCTTTTCAGTCCATTTAATTTTATAAGTGTCCTTTTCATTTTTGTTTCTGTCGTACTCTGCGACACTAACAGAGTATTTAATTAAATTCTTTTTCATAAATTCATCTGCTTTTAAAATATTATTCTCTCAACTGCTTTATTAAAAAAGTGGAGGCTCTGTGTGGTGCAGATGAGAAAACCACTTAACCTAATGTGCACAAGGTAATGAACCTCCACTTAACTACATATATTATATAATAAATATTCTCAATAATAAAGGGTGGATATTGTTAATTATCGTCTGTAAAAGTTTGGAGTATATATTATAATATCTATCCACCCTCACACAAATCAATGATTAAATATAAAAAATAATAATGGCTTGATTAATTAAAATCGTTTAACACATCATCATTATCTCTTTTCTTTTTCATTCTCTCACGTTTAACAGCCTTGTTAATGGTGTGCAAATTCTCATAAAAGAATTTTATAATTTCTTCTTTACGTTTAATTGTCGCTCGTTGTTTCTGTGTTCGCTCTGCTCTCTCTTCAGGAGTTAATGATTTGAGATAAGCCTTCATCTTTTTAGACAAATTTCTTTTTTCCTCTTCTGTATGTGGTCGTTTTAACATTATATTCCCTTTTTTATATAAATATCATAACCTCACAAAAAGTTATCAATATTTCTAAAAATAATCTCATTTTTTTAGGTGGCAAGTCAAAAAACCACTTTATGATGATATTTATAAATAGAAATAATAATTATATAAACATTTAGCATTATGGCAGATACATAGAAAAGGCATTAAAGTAATTGTAGGATTAATCAACAAGGGGGGCGGGGTTCTTTTTTTGGCTTTAAGTAGCAGAACCGCCCCAAACTTTTCCTTCCACAAACGGCAAATTTTCACCAATCTTTTTTGGCTTGATAGTCAAATAGTTGCGGAAATGTGTAAAAATTACGCAAAATCATTATGTAACAAGAAAAAAACCATTGAGTTATCACTCTCAATGGTTTCACTTTTTACTCTCGCTAATGTGTGTTATTTGTTTTCTTGTTCCTCGTTTTTGGTTTCCTCTTTTTTGGTTTCCTCTTTTTTCTTTTTTATTTCTTCAATTTTCTTATCAAGTTTTTCAATTTCTCTTTTATGCACCTTTTGCAATTCTGCTTTTTTGTTTTCTAATTCTGTAATCTCTCTTTCATTGAAATTCTCAATAGCGTTGTTTACCTCAATGATGTAGTTTTGCAAATCTTGTTTCAATTTACTCAACTCTGCACCATTGAGAGAGTTTATTAAACTTAATTTTACACCTACAAATAGCCCTTTGTTGCGACTGATATAGCCGTTAACTTTTTTCTCTCTCTCGCTCTCACTTTGAGCGTTAAACTCTTTTCTTTTGTCCTCTGTTGTCAGTACATCGAGTTTATATAACTCTAATGCCCTCTCACTGATTTCAACGTTTTTTCGTCTTGCCATAATAATAAAATTTAGCGTTAAAAAATATAGTTAGTTAATCTATTGGTTTCAATAGTCCTTTATAGTAAGCGTCAAGAAGACTTTTTACACCTTGGTTTTGCCATTTCATATATTGTTCAATGGTTGGGGCATCACCAAAGATAGAAGAATACAACAACTGATAATTATTGCTCTTATCCATTAAATCAAAAGTGAATTTGACCTTTTGTTCTATTGCTTCTTCATTTTCTTCTTCTACTTTCAATTCATAATCATTATAGAGAAAATCTATAAGAAATTTTTTATCTTCTTCAAGTTGCCTTGCTGAAATGATTTGTGACTGCTTTTGATTTTCTTGCTGTAGTTCAAAATTATATTTCGCTTGTTGTGCGATAAGTGCGTTAGTGGTTGCGTCATCGCTTGTGGTTGTGGTGGGTTGTTTGCGCTCTATCCTCTCAATGGCATCTACTACTTTTTGCGCCTTGTTGCTCTCTGTTAAATGAGTATATATGCGCTCTATCATCTTTGTGTCAGTGTGCCCTGTCATATATTTAATATCGTCAGGTTTGTAGCCCTCAATTATTTTTATTGTTATAAACGTATGTCGTGCCCAATGGCTTGTTATAATATCGCATAACTGCGCTTTTTTCGCTATTTTTCGCCCTGCAACATCTTCGCTATACTCAATAATACTTGTTAGTCCCGCTTTTTTGGTTACGCTCTTAATGGTCTCATTATATCTCTGCCTTTTAAAAGTCCTTACATTTTTTTTAATTATTTCGTTAAAGCCATCTTTATAGCGGTTTATAATTGTAGATATAGTATCATTAATAAATATACTTGCTGTTATACCTCTTTTTTGCGTTTTAATAGTATAAATCACTTTATCATTTTTTACCTCCTCAACATAATCACCTTCAAATAATTTAAACAAGTCACTAACTCGCACACCGCTGTTAATCTCCACCAAAAACAAGTCTCTTACTTCTTCCTCTAAGGGTGTTAATCCTTTTACTTCTTCTATGGCTTTAATCTCATTAGTTGTTAATGCTCTTACTTTTATCTCGTCACGTGTGCGCCTATCTTTAATTTTATTATAACGCACTTGTTCAATGTTATATTTCCTGAATTCTGCTCTAACTGATATAACATTATTTATCAATCTAACAATAATCTCACATCTATCATTGATAGTTTTAGATGATAATTTTTTAGTGCCTTCATTTGCTGTTTTTATCATACTCTCATAGTAATCGTTTATCCCCTCAGTTGTTAATCTACGTAAACTATCTCCTTTTACTTTGCAATATCTAATATAGTGCTCTAATTGATTTTTGCACACTTTTCGTGTGCTCTCTTTTTGGTCAACATAAAAAATTTCAAACGCTTTATATAACAACTTTGTCGCTGTTACTGTCCTCTTTGGTGCTATCGCTTTATAGTTTGCCATATCGTTAACTTTAATGGTGTCTTTAATTATGCTCTCAACATCGTTAATATTATCTTGTCTGCAAAGATAATTAAAAAGTTCATTACATTGTGTTTTCACATTAAAAATTACGCTATTTAATTGCAAAATTTTCTCTCTCTCCTCCTCATTGAGTTGTGTAGATACTTCTATTTGCTGTTTTCTTTTATTCCATAAAAACGGCAAAATCTTAACTCCTATAGGCATTTTTATTTGTTTTTTCTCTACCTTGACAACTAAATAAAGTTGTGTAGCCTTTTTTGAGTGTGGTTCTCTCAAATTAAAGTTAAATGTTAAATTGTTTAACGTCTCCATACGATAAAAATGTTTAAATTAGTTCTTTAAAATGGTTCTTTTTGTTTCCATTTTGAAGCATCAAAAACACATTAAACATTTGTAAATCAACGTTATTAGAAATTTTTGGGAAAAAATGAAAAACTTTGTCTTTCATTTTGTATTTCTCTCAACTTGCACTAATTTTGTAACAAAATTCAACTAAACATCTACATCATGAATATTCTTATCGTTGGAACTGGATATGCTGGGCTTGTAACAGGAGCTTGCTTTGCCGACCTAGGCGTTAATGTGACTTGTGTGGACTCCGATGCTCGAAAAATCAACCTGCTTCTCTACGGAGGTCTTCCCATCTATGAGCAAGGCCTTGAAGCTATGGTAAAGCGTTCAGTAGCGGCACGAAGGCTCAACTTCACGAGTAATTTCGCCAACGTGTTTGACAATGTTGACTACGTGTTCTGCGCTGTCGACACCCCTCCAGCCGATAACGGCGGTACCGACCTCACACAGGTAATCGACACTGCCACCCGTTTTGCCAATAACATCAACAACTATGCAGTCTTCATCATCAAGTCGACTGTGCCACTAGGCACTTCCAAGAAAATCAAAGAGCTGATTAAAGGCATTCTCGACGAACGCAAGGTCGACTTTGAGTTTGATGTTGTATCCAATCCCGACTTCCTTACCGAGGGTAACGCCATCAAGAATTTCATGAACCCCGACCGCATCATCCTGGGTGTTGACAACGAGCGCTCTCGCAAAGCGATGGACACACTATATCACCCACTAAAATTCAAATACTTCCCTGTAATTTACACCGACTCGACTACTGCCGAGATGATAAAATATGCCGCCACGTCGATGCTTGCCACACGCGTGAGTTTCATGAATGAAATCGCTAACCTGTGCGAGATTGTGGGGGCCGACATTAACACCGTGCGCCATGGTGTGGGCACCGATAGCCGAATTGGTCCCAAATACATCTATCCTGGATGCGGTTATGGTGGCACTCTCTTCCCCAAGGATATCAATGACCTCATCGACATTGCAGAGAAGAATGGATACTCAATGGAGGTGCTCAAAGCTGTCGACAAGGTTAACGCCAAGCAAAAGCAACGTCTCTTCGAGAAGTTCCGCGATTATTATGGAGGCGACATCAAGGGTAAGACCGTGGCGTTGTGGGGTCTCTCGTTCAAGCCTAACACCGACGACATTCGTGAGTCGCCAGCAATCACAACCATCGACATGCTGTTGCAGGCAGGTTGCCATGTGCGCGTTTACGACCCAGTAGCCATGAATGCCATCAAGTTCCGTTGGAACGACATCTACTGTGCCCTTGACATCTATGATGCCGTCAACAAGGCCGATGCCGTGATGCTCGTTACCGAGTGGCGTCAGTTCCGCGTTCCATCGTGGGAAAAGGTGAGAGAGTCAATGAAAACACCTCTCATTATTGACGGTCGCAACATCTATGACGCACAGGAGCTCGAAGACATGGGCTTCACCTATTACTGCATAGGTAAAGAGCCGTCGAAAGAGTAATTCTTAAAAGGAACAAACTCTAAAAACATAAAACTCGGGAGATAGCATTTTATCTCCCGAGTTTTTAATTACATATGCACTACACTTCTTACTTCAGCGCTGTGGCATTGATGATGTCGTTGAGGTTCTTCATCAGCACATCTTTAAGCTCGTCGCCCTTCATGGGAGTGCCGCCAGGCATGATGCGGAATGTAACGAAACCTTCGCCCTTAGGAACAAATGCGTTAACTTCGGGACGGTCGCCTTCCTTAACATACACCTTATAAGTCTTGTCGCCAACAGTGATATCATCGGCAGCTTTGCACTCGCGCTTGCCCAGATTCTCAATTACATCTGCTTCATTTTGCAGAGTGTAACCAAGGACAGCAGTAGAGTGAGGATTCTCCTTCAGAGTGAGGTTGCAAGAAGAGCGCACCATTTTGCTCGAAGCTTTCCATCCTTCGGGAACAGTAACAGTGTAGTCATCGCATGTGAGCTCCTTTTGATCCTCGATTTTCACTTCTTCGGCAGGTTGCTCTCCTTCAGCTGCCTGCTCAGTCGAAGCGGTTTCTGAACCACTGGCCTTAGCCGATGAATTATCAGCATTTCCATTACAAGAAAAAAGTGACATTGAAGCTACAGTTGCGGCAGCAATGAGATAGTTGATTTTTTTCATTTTCAATAAATAAAAAGGTTATTAATTAGGTTAGCTGAAAAAACGAATACATAAAAGATCTATTACTCTTTACATTTTGCAAATTTACAAAAAATTTTGAATAAATCCATTATACAACAAAAAAGAAATCCTCGACATCACGTCGGGGATTGCCTAACTAATAACTTTCTAATACCATTAACATAAACCTTAAACAATGAAAAGATATCGTCGTCACGACGCTTATGAAGTTTCATAATCTTATTCTGTAATAATAAACTGCAAAATCCGTGCCAAAAATGACGCAGAACATCGATTTCACTTCCTAAAAAGTGAAACTTACAGGCAAATTTAATGATTTTTAATTACCGAGATAGCTATAGGAAATCACCCCGTAACATCAAGCTAGGGGCTGAGTATCTAAACGTGATTGTGCGTTAATTAAGAATTGCGCAGCATTGTGCTCACAATTTCAAGCATCTGGCAGTTGAGTTCGCGACTAGAGTCGACCACGTCCCATATTCCATCTTCGCTGAGCACTCCACATTTTAAGTCTTTGGGCAACTTTCCAGCCTCACTGTCGTTGAAGTCCTGCTGCCACTCATCACTAACGAGATAGTCGTCGATTGTCTCTATCGATTCCATGGCCTCGGTATAGAGGTCAAGAGCTTCGCTCAATGCTTTCACTGCCTGAGAAGCCTTGTCTAGGTGCTCCTCCATTGTCTTAATTCTTTCTATCTGGTCCATTAGTTTTCAATTAAGTGGATTATAGCTGCTTTAATTGTTTTCGGTTAAAGTCAAGGGCTAGCACCATTGATTCATCACCAGTGCAAGGGCTCTTGATTCTACTTTGAGCAAGCATCGCCTTGAAATGCTCACGTGAAGTGGCTCCAAGAAAAACCTCATTGACATGGTCGAGAGTTTCTTTGGCGGCGACGCACAGTGGCATTGGCACATAAATGGTGTTACCCAGCTCACGGTCGAAAGGCAAGATTGAAATCAACTTCCCATCATCGCCCACAGTGGTGATGTGGTTAATAAACTCTTCACCATTAGCTAGCAAAGTATAGTTTGAAATATAACGTCTCATGCTTTTGTATTAATCTCGGTTTTTCACTATTGCCACATAGGCAATGAGGATGATATTCATCATCAAGGCATAGATAATTGCCGGTATTGCGATTGTGTCGTTGTTGAAAACCAATGGACTGCTGGCAATAGCAATGGCCTGAGCAGCATTTTGCATTCCTATCTCAATAACAATTGTGCGACGCTCACGGGTGTTGACACGCATAGCCCACGACAGTGCTACTCCACTCGCCATGGCGAGCAAAATAAGAATAGTGATTGAGAGACCCAGCTGCCCGAACTTGTCGATTATAGCATCGCGATTCTGGATAAAGAACACTGTTGCCAGGAAGATAAGTGCGGGGAAGGCAATCTTCGACAGCACTTTATGGATTTTATCGGCTACAAAAAAGGACCTCTTGCGCACTATAATGCCCACAATGATGGGCAGGAACATGAGCACAATGTTCTGCATCACGAGTTTGCCCACTGGCAGATGCACATTGACTGCCGAGCCTGCGCTCTCGGTCACCCATCCAAGGATTAGGGGAACGGTAAAGAGAGTGATTATGCTACTGCATGCAGTGAGCGACACCGACAATGCCACATCACCTTTAGCAATCATCGAAAACACATTTGATGAACTACCACCTGGGCAGCAGGCTATCAGCACAAAGCCAATAAGGAAAATGGGCTCCAACTTGAGTGCCCACCCAATGAGCCACGCCAAAGCTGGCAAAACGATTATCTGGCCCACCAGACCTGCAATCACTGGTTTGGGACGATATTTAAAGAGTTTGAAATCCTCAAATTCCAAATTCAAACCTAGCTCAAACATGAGCAGCGTCAAGATTGGCAATACTATCCAAATTGTGTTCATTGTTATTTATTATGAAGGAATTAAATTTCCACGTGTTTTATAAAATATGAATTATGCATTATTTAAAATGCTATCTGGAATTGGGTAATCCAAGCCTTGGTGTCAGGACCGGTATTACGGTCGCTGAAGATGTATTGGGTGCTGATGCGGCAAGCCTTGTAAACCCAATACTGAAGACCCACCATATAGTTATTGGTGCGTGTCCAAGCTGGGAAAGCATCGCGAGCTTCCTTGCTCATCGATGTATTCTTATTAAGATAGTCGTAATCTAGCACAACATCAAAATTGCGGAACACGCGGCACCACAACTCGGCATAAAAAGCGCGATTGTTGATGTCGCCATTGCGGCCCTGCATAAACTCAGTGCGGAGTTTCATGGGTTTATAGTTCACCTCGGCACCCACACTCCAGCGATTGCGAGTGTAATCGGTGCCCTCGGCTATAGTTCCAAACATATCGTTGGCCTGGGCGTTACCTTTGCCAATTATGAAGGAACCTGAGAGTGTTATATTCTTGGTGGGCAAAATGTTGATCATAGCGGCAACATCCTTGTGCTTGTTGTTGTCGCGCAGATTCATGCCAGCACCATTAAACACGCCCAAACTGTAATTCAAATAGTAGTGACCATCGCGTGCCTTGATGGCGTCGCCAGTGACCATCGCTCCCAAATCGCGGCCCACATAGTTGCCATAAAGAGGGTCGCCCGCAATGCCTGCCATGTAACGAGTGCCTTCGTTAAGGTTTACCGTACCGAGTAAAGTTGGCGAGATTATGTTCTCAAGTGTGTAAGGAGTCTTGAACTGACCCACCCTGACCTTGAGCTCGGGCATAAAAGCATACTGCGCATAATACTCGTGCAGATGCTTTGAAGCCTGAGTGCTAGCCGCATCAATCATCAAGAAGAAGCTAAGCTTTCGAGTGAGCTCGGCATTAGCCATCAAGATGACACGCATCATGGTGAACGAGTTCTTGGTCTCAGGACCTGTCTTTGTCATATCAAACTGAGTTTGAGCATAGCCAAACAAAGTTAGTTTACTAGGCCCAATATGAATATTCAAAGGCTTAACAGGCCTCTCACCATCCTGCGGCTTTGTTGCCATTATAGCACTGTCACTAGTATTAAGAGTTGAAACGCTAACACTCAAACTCTTTTTCTCAACCTCTACAGGTGCTTCCTCGTCAGCAAAAACCATCACTGGCATCATGGCAAGCACCATCACTATTAGTTTTCTAACAATTCTCATAGTCTATTTCTGGGTTTTACAACTGCAAAGGTAACACTTTTTTTTGCAGTCAACAAAAAACAAGAGATAACTCCTCACGAGCTATCTCTTGAAAAGATTTATTAATCTCAAAAATTCATTATGAAAACGTGAATCGGCTGGGATTCGAACCCAGGACCCACAGCTTAGAAGGCTGTTGCTCTATCCAGCTGAGCTACCGATCCAGCTTTTTTTGAAACATCACTGCCTCAAAAAGCGGTGCAAAGGTAATACATTTTTCTTAAAAGGCAAAATTTGTGAAATAAATGTTGTAATTTTGCACCCAAAACACAGGGAAGATGTCAGAAATGACTGACTACAAAACTAAAAAACAAAAAATGACAACACTTGAAAAAGTGCGCTCGCTGCGCATCGACGACTATAATTACCCGCTCCCCGACGAGCGCATCGCAAAGCACCCTCTCGCACAACGTGAGCAGTGCAAAGTGCTTATGCACAAGGACAATATTATTGAGCAACACCTCTTTAGTGAAGTACCCTCTTTACTGCCACAAGATGCTGTGCTCATCTACAATAACACGCGTGTAATCAACGCTCGTTTGAGATTCCAAAAGACAACAGGCAGTAAAATAGAGATTTTTTGTCTCGAACCAGTGGCACCACATGACTACCAGCTCATTTTCCAAACCACAACTCAATGCACTTGGTTGTGCCTGGTGGGCAACAGCAAGCGCTGGAAAAGTGGCGACCTTACACATCACGTCACCGTTGATGGTGAGGAAATCACAGTTACTGCAACGCGCGGCGAAAGGCGTGGCAATGCCTTTGAGATAACTTTCACTTGGGATGGCGGCGTGACATTTGCCTCGGTGCTCGAAGCAATTGGAGAAATTCCTATCCCGCCCTACCTCAATCGTGGCACCGAGCAAAGTGACCTCACCGACTACCAAACGGTTTACAGCCACATCGACGGCAGCGTGGCAGCTCCCACTGCAGGGTTACATTTCACCGACGAGGTGCTGGCCGAGTGCGACCAACGTGGCATCGTTCGTCGTGAGCTCACCCTCCATGTAGGGGCAGGAACTTTCCAGCCTGTTAAAAGCGAAAACATTGGCGACCACGACATGCACACCGAGTTCATTAGCGTTCCACGCAACTTGCTTGCCGAACTCGCTACTACAAGTCGGCCCGTGATTGCTGTGGGAACAACTAGCGTAAGAACTCTCGAGAGCTTGTATTATGTGGGCCAGATTCTTGAAACAAACCCTAATGCTAGTGAAGAAGAGCTGCGAGTGACACAATGGATGCCCTATACCACGCCATGCGAAATTACTACTCAAAAAGCTCTGCAAAACATCGTTGACTACCTCGACCGCCATGGCGCAAGTGAATATTTGGGAAGCACTCAGCTGATGATAGCCCCCGGCTTCACCTATCGCATTGTAAAAGGCATGATAACCAATTTTCACCAGCCCCAGTCGACATTGCTATTGCTCGTAGCGGCATTTGTGGGCAACAATAACTGGCGCAACATCTATGACTACGCCTTAGCTCATGATTTTAGATTCTTGAGCTATGGCGACGCATGTCTGTTCTTGTAAAGTCTAATTGATTCTTATCGGGTCGAAGCCACAAAGTCTTCCCAACGGCGAATGAGAGATGCCATATCTTCAGGAAGTTCGCTGTCAAAATCCATTTGCTTGCCAGTAGTGGGATGCACGAAACCTAAAGTCTTGGCATGCAATGCTTGACGTGGACACAACTTGAAGCAGTTGTTGATAAACTGCGTATAACTAGATGATGTGTTTCCTCGCAAGATTTTATCGCCACCATAGCGCTCGTCATTGAAAAGAGGATGCCCAATGTATCGCATGTGAACCCTGATTTGATGGGTTCGACCTGTCTCTAATTGACATTGGACAACAGCCACATGATTCAAGTTCTCAATCGTGTGGTAATGAGTCACAGCATGCTTGCCTTGGTCACCTTCGGGGAAGACAGCCATTTGCAAGCGGTCTCTAAGGCTTCTGCCTATATTGCCCTCGATAGTGCCATCCAGCTGTTTCATCGCTCCCCACACAACAGCGATATATTGCCGCTTGGTGGTTTTATTGAAGAATTGTAATCCAAGCGAAGTTTTGGCATTAGGGGTCTTGGCAACAACAAGCAAGCCACTAGTGTCTTTGTCGATGCGGTGCACCAGTCCCATGCGAGGGTCGGTGACATCGTAATCAGGGTTATCCTTAAAATACCATGCCAAAGCGTTGACTAAAGTGCCATCGTAGTTGCCGTGACCAGGATGCACACACATTCCAGCTGGCTTATTCACCACTAGCACATCAGCGTCCTCATAGACGATGTTCAACGGAATTTCTTGAGCAATAATTTCGTTCTCGTAACGTGGACGGTCCATAACCACCGAGATTTCATCACCAGGATGCACACGGTAGTTGCTCTTCACAGCCCGACCGTTCACACGAATGCACTGTGCCTCGGCGGCATTCTGAATGCGATTGCGCGAGGTGCCCTTAATGCGCTCCACAAGGTACTTGTCGACACGCAACAACACATGGCCTGGCTCCACCACATAGTGGTAGTGCTCCCAGTAATCTCGGCCATTCTCGGTAAAGTCGGGATCACTAAAGTCGCTCTGTATATCCAGTGGCGATTGGTCTAATAATTCGTTGTCGTCAAGAGTGGACATGGTTATTTGTCAAAAAAGATGGGAGCCTTAAATATCTTTGCCCCCACCTATGTTGCTTTTATTTGATTCTCAAAAAACTGGACAACTACTCATCATTCAAGTGATGCTTAGCCTCATAGGCTGCCTTGTCGCGCTGCATCAACTGAAGTGAGTCTTGAACATTGTCGGGAAGCACATCAAATGGCATTTCGGCCATTAATCCATCACCCACCTCAATGCTGATTTGGTCCTTAATCGACACCTTGCTGCCAGGTGTCACAGGGTGGCCATTCACTTTCACAGCAAGAACAAGGCCCTCATCGGCACTAGGCACAGTATCGACTTTCACATATTTGAATCCCATGGATGTTAACCTATTGACGGCATCACGACACGATATCTCGCTAAGGATGGGAAGGTTCACCATCTTGGGGTTGAAAGCGTTGATAGTAAGGTAAATGACGCGAGTCTTCTTTGCCATAGCGTTAGCCTTGGGCTCCTGCTCAAGAACCATACCGGGCTTGATGGCCTCATTGAACAATGAGTCGCTAATTTCCCACTCAAAACCTGCAGCCTCGATTTTGCGAATTGCATTGTCGAGCGACATGTTGCGAACGCTGGGGACCTTAGCTTCCTGGCCATGCAAAGTGAATACATCAATCAAAAGGTACAATGAATACCACACTGCAAAAAAGACTATAATAACTCCCAAAACATTAACGATAATGGGATGCTTCTCTCCGAAAGTTCCAAACATATTTCGATACTATAAAATGTTAGTTTTCCAAATAAACGCACAAAGATAGCAATTTGGACAGTAATGGGCAAATAAAACTCAGTTTTTTTAATTTTACAATCTCTTCACAGCAACAATAAAACCACCTCAAATGGGACCACAACTTTCTAACTGTCAACAGCATGACCAGCGACACACTTATTACATCGCCCCATTGGTAGCTGTCTTAGATTGTATGGATACATCACAAACCCGCTGTTATCCCTTAAATATATTTTAAAACTAATTATTCTCAAAATAAACTATTTTGATTATATTTGCAGTTTGAAATTATTTTGAATGTAGAAATGAAAATTGTACGTAGCCGATACATGCCTCCCCTGCGCCGACATGTTGCAATCAATTTCTTCGGGCTTCTTTTTGTGCACCCCGAAGTTGATATCAACAGGAGGCTAGTCAACCATGAGCGCATTCACACAGCGCAAATGCGTGAGCTACTCTACATTCCTTTCTACATCATCTACTTAATAGAATGGACTATAAGGCTTGCCATGAAAGACAATGCCTACAGGAGCATCAGTTTTGAGAGAGAAGCCTACCGACATGAGAGCGATTTTGACTACATTGATCAACGCAAGCACTTTGCCTGGGTGAAGTATCTCAGAATGAAGAATAAAAAGACTAGAAAGAAGAGAAGAAAGAAAAATATAAAAGATTGACAACTTATGGACAAATTGGAGATTGAAAGCTATAAAGCCGAGTTTATTAAACTTCTCAAAGACACTGGACGAGAGGGTGTTGACGAGTTAATTGAGATGCTCAACGACGGGAAGATGAGATTCTTCACTGCACCAGCAAGCGTCAACCACCACCTCAACACCGATGGAGGACTGCTGCGTCACTCACTCAACACATGCCACGCAGGACTAAAACTGCGAGAAATGGTAATTGCCATGAAACCCGAGCTGGAGGATGCGCTCAACAAGGACAGTGTTATAATCGCCACCTTGCTACACGACATTTGTAAAGCCGACATATATTACCCCACCATTAAAAAGCGCAAAGGAGAAGACGGAATTTGGCGTGAAGTCGAATCCTACGACATCAATTACCGTAATTTCCCTATGGGACACGGCGAGAAGTCGGCGATGCTAGCACTGATGAGCGGCTTGGAAATCTATGACGACGAGCTGCTCGCCATCAGGTGGCACATGGCGGCTTGGGACCTGCCCATGCAAAGCAGCGAGCTCAACCGTTGCATCAACGCGGCACGCGACGAGCATCCATTGTGCTCACTGGTAAATCTTGCCGACGGCATTGCCGCCAACCTGCTAGAATGGGGAAAAGAGGAATAATTTCACTTACAAACACAATACAAAGAACTACTATAATAACATGAAACTAAAAGTAATAGCTCTTATCATGATGCTTGCGGCAATGAGTTCAGCACTGCAAGCAAGAGACATAACTCCCCAACGCACCCAGAAAGCAATCGACCGATTTGTCGACGACTCCCTGATGCGCCACGGCTCGCTGGGAGTAATCGTGGTTGACGTGAATAACGGGAAAACGCTTGGTGTAAGAAACGAAAACATGGCTTGCATCACAGCTTCGACTATGAAAACTGTCACCTCGTCGGCCGCTCTCGAAATGCTTGGTGCCGACTTCACGTTCCAAACACCAGTTTACCTCGAAGGAGAAATACAGGGCAACTGTCTCAATGGTGATATCGTGATTGAAGGTGTTGGCGATCCCACACTTGGCTCGGTATATTTTAAAGACAATCTCGACATAGTTAACGAGATAGTGGAATTCCTCAAGAAGCAAGGTATCAAGGAAATTTATGGCAAACTGCGCGTTGACCAATCTCGATACTATTATCCTGCCTTCAATGGCGACTGGTGTGCCGACGACCTGGCGTGGGACTTTGGCATGGGAGTGCATGCACTCAACTACTGCGACAACCGCATGCGACTTGTCTTTGACGGCAATGGAGATGGAACTATTGACAACGCACACTTTGAGCCTAATGTGCCTGGCGTACAAATCATAAACCGCCTGCGTAACGAGAACAAAGACAATGTGGTGCCACTGCTTGAGTATGCCAATCCAGCCATTGTGCTCACTGGAACAGCAAGAGACACCACCTACTATTTTGATGTGGCCAACCCTACCCCCGATGCACTGCTTCTTGATAGCTTAGCACATTCTCTTGCACGAGAAAACATCAAAGTGGGCAATCACAACAAGATTAAAGGCAACCAGCGATGGCTGCTTTTCACCCACAAGTCGCCAGTGCTTACCGACATCATCACTTCGCTGCTTGAGCGCAGTGACAACATGTTCACCGAAGCCCTTCTCCGTGCCATGGCTTTCAACAGCGGCCGTGAACCCATCGATAGTGAGGGCGTGGCAGTTATCGACAGTCTCTTCACCGCGCGAGGGCTCGACGCCAGCGGCAAGTTCCAGTACGATGGCAGCGGTCTTGCCCGCAACAACAAAGCTTCAGTGCGCTTCTTTGCCGACATGCTCACCTACATGGCAAGTCGTCGCTTTGGAGCAAAGCAGCTGCGACTTGTTGACCTCATGCCAAGAGTGGGAGTCAATGCTCGCATTGGCACCGTCATTCCTGAAACCGCAATCAGCACTCACATTGCAGTCAAGTCGGGCTCTATGCGCGATGTGCAATGCTACGTGGGCTACTACCCTGCCGACAACCCCCAATATGCCTGGGCTGTTCTAGTAAACAATTGGCACGGAAGCCGCCCCAACCTAAAGAACATGATTGACAGGCTTCTCATTGGCATCTTCGACCCTGAACATTAACTTTTTTCATCCTTTTGAGGTTTTATTCATATATTTTTTATATGTTTGCAACCTCAAATTAAATGCTAAGACAATAGATTATGGAAGGTCGCACAAACTTAATGCTTACTCAAATCTATGAGATAGAGGGATTATTACACGTGATGCAGCGTCGCAGCGACGATGTGCCACAACAAGTGCTTGACTCTCTAAAAGCCAAGGTTGATGCCCTCAGGCATGAAATTTCCGAAATTGAGAATGAGCGAGACAAAAAGCAGGAGTGCAGCCTTGCAACTGAGAAAGAAGTAACAATTACTCCAGTTCACAACGAGGCAACAGCACCTGAACCGCCTGTTGAGCCGCAAGCCGAGGAAGTGAGCGAGAGCAATGTTGAGACAACTTCGACAACAGCAACTCCAATCACATCACAAGCAACACCTATTCAACCTAAGCGCAACATCCTCTCGGCATTCTCCATCAATGACCGATTCTATATCCAGCGTGAACTTTTTGACGGCAACAATAATCTATTCAACGATGCCATTGCTCGCATGCAGAGTTTGAGCGACATGGAACAAGTTACCCGTTTCTTGACACAGGATTTGAAATTTGACATCGATTCCGATGAAGTAAAGGAATTCATCAGATTAATAGGACTAAGTTTTAACTAAACTATATTGTTATGGCAGGAAAGCTTTACATGGTGCCCACTCCGGTGGGAAATCTTGAAGACATGACTCAACGAGCTATCAAGGTCCTCAACCAAGTTGCGCTTATTCTTGCCGAAGACACACGCACGAGTGGAGTGCTGATGAAGCACTTTGGCATCACCACTCCCATGCGCAGCTACCACAAATTCAACGAGCACGAAGCAACAGCGGCAATCATCTCAATGCTTGAAGCCGGGGAAGATTTGGCGCTGGTGACCGATGCTGGCACACCTGGAATAAGCGATCCTGGATTCCTGCTTTCAAGGGAATGCAGGCGACACAATATCCAAATCGAGACATTACCCGGAGCAACTGCTTTTGTTCCAGCATTAGTAAACTCAGGACTGCCTTGCGACAGGTTTGCTTTCGAAGGCTTCCTCCCAGCAAAAAAAGGACGTGCGTCACGACTCGCCGAGCTAGCCAATGAACCCAGGACGATGATTTTCTATGAGTCGCCACTGAGGCTTGTAAAGACGCTGCAACAGTTTGTCGACACTTTCGGCGCCGACCGTGAGGCATCGGTATGCCGTGAGATTTCCAAGCTTCATGACACTACCCACAATGGCACTCTAAAGGAATTAGTTGACATCTTCACCAAGGAGCCCCCGCGTGGCGAGATTGTGATTCTCGTTGCGGGAAAGACCTCGGAGCCAACAGTCAAGGTCGACAAATATGCTAAATTCAAGAACAAGTTTAACCAAAACATGAACAACGATGAAACTGAATAAAATTCATGTTATAGCCATATTAATCTTCGCAATAATGGCTTTGGAGGCCTGCTTCCACAAGGACAAACCCCAAAGCGACAATTCGATATTAGTCGAAAGCGATTCCACTGCTTTTGGCGACGATGACGGATTAATCGACTATAGCGATTCATCAAAGGTAATGAGAGATTACACCAACTCGCTCAGCACTCTCGTCAATGAAGTGAGCGACGGTCTCAACGACATTAAAAACCTAGAAAAGATTGTAACCAACGATGGATTGTCAAATGAGACTACCGAGCGCAAAGAGCAGGTAAGAAACGACATTCTGTTGATTAAGAGTTCGGTGCAAGACCGCATGAACCGACTCGCCGAGCTGGAAGATCAGCTAACTCGCAGCGAAGCCAAGGCAAAATACAGCGAGGAAGAAAGACAAACCATGCTCAACACCATTACTGATTTAAGAAAACAACTCACCGATCAACAGCAACGAATAGACGCGCTGACAGCCCAACTCGATGCTGCCAAGACAACCATCAACAACCTGAACCAAAAGGTTGACTCGCTAAAGACAGTAAACAACAACGTCACCAACGAGAATATCAAGGCCAAAGAAGAAGCACAAAAAGCCCGCGAAGAGGCTCTTCAACTGAGCAACGAACTCAACGAGTGTTTCTATGCCATAGGTACGAATAAGGAACTTAAAGCTCACAAAATCATTGAGTCGGGATTTCTAAGGAAGACTAAAGTGATGCAGAGCAACAACATAATGCTGTCTTATTTCACTAAAGCCGACAAGCGTACGCTTAACGAAATAAACCTGCATAGCAAAAAAGCGAAAGTCCTCACCAATCACGATTCACAGTCCTATGGCATTGTGGATGTGGGCGGAATGAAAGTTCTGCGCATCTACAACCACAACTTATTCTGGCAGTACACCAACTACCTAGTCATTCAAGTTGACTAACTTTGGCCCAGATAACGCCATCACAACAATGAAAATTGTCATAGCCATCGACAAGTTCAAGGGAAGCGCCTCATCAGTGCAACTGGCACAATGCATCAAGGACACCATCTTGAGCTATAAAGCCGATGCCATAATTGTTGTTGTCCCTATAGCCGATGGAGGCGACGGAACTATGCTGACATTGAAGCAACTCTTCCAGCACGATGATGTCACACCGCTTAGCGTTGATGTGCCAGGGCCTCTCAAGAATCTGCCTCAAGTCAAAGCCAATTATTTTATCCACCACCCCAGCTCAACGGCCTATATGGACCTTGCCACAGCAAGTGGCCTAGCGCTTGTGCCCAAGGAGCAGCGCGACGTGATGAAGACCTCGACATTGGGCACAGGCAAGATGATAAGCGATGCCATAGCAAATGGCGCCCGTCACATTGTTATGGGGCTGGGAGGAAGTGCCACCTGCGATGGCGCGATGGGAATCCTGACAGCTCTGGGATGCCAATTCTATGACAACTCTCAACACGTTCTCACTCCTTGCGGCGAGAACTTGCGACGCATTGCCAGCATCGACACTAGCGCCATGGCAAGCCTGGTGGCAAATGTAAGGTTTTCACTACTTGTCGATGTCGACAATCCTCTTTACGGTTCCCGAGGTGCGGCTGCAGTGTTTGCACCACAAAAAGGGGCCTCACCTCAACAAGTTGAAGTGCTCGACCAAGGATTGAAGAACTTCGCTCGTTTCATGCCACAAGGCATTGACAACATGCCCGGAGCGGGCGCGGCGGGTGGCGTAGCTGCAGGAATGGCGGCTTTCCTCGGTGCTACGTTGCGTCAAGGCATAGACTTCATGCTCGAGGTGGCACATTTTGACGATGTTCTCGACAACGCGCAACTAGTCATCACCGGCGAGGGGCGAATCGACGAGCAAACTGCAATGGGCAAGGCTCCTATGGGAGTGCTCAAAGCTGCAAGAAAGCGTAACATCCCAGTTGTGGCTTTGTGCGGGAGCATGGCGCACAATGTAACAGCCTCCCAATTAGGGTTTAATAAAGTGATTGCTGTGACTCCTCCCTCCATGCCTCTGCAGCAAGCCATGAGGCTTGATGTCACTCTCGAGAATGTGAGAACAGCCGTCCTGCAACTAATGGCAAATGGTGATTATTAATCTCAAAAAGTTGTGTTTTTGAGCCCTTTTTTGTAATTTTGTAAACTGAACAAAAACGATATAAGATGAGCGAAACTGAGATTTCTACTTTGGGAGAATTTGGTCTGATAGACCAGTTAACACGTGATTTTAAGGTTAAGAACGCTTCCACGCTGCGTGGTGTGGGCGATGACTGTGCCGTAATTGACTATGAGGGCAAGAAAACTTTGATCACTACCGACTTGCTGCTCGAGGGCATTCACTTCGACCTCACCTACACGCCACTCAAGCACTTGGGCTACAAGGCTGTGGCAGTGAACCTGAGCGATGTGTACGCCATGAATGGCACGCCACGTCAAATCACCGTGTCGCTCGGAATCTCAAAACGTTTCACCGTTGAGCACATCAACGAGCTCTACTCAGGAATCTATGCCGCTTGTGAGAAGTATGGCGTGGACCTTGTGGGTGGCGACACCTCGGCATCGGTCACAGGACTGCTCATCAGCATCACTTGCCTGGGCGAGGCTAGCGAGCAAGACATCGTTTATCGCAATGGAGCTCGCGACACCGACTTGGTTTGTGTGAGCGGTGACCTTGGAGCAGCCTACATGGGACTGCAACTGCTGGAGCGTGAGCGAGTGGCAAGTGCGGGCCAAAAGGACTTCCAGCCCGACTTCGCTGGCCGTGAGTATCTGCTCGAGCGTCAGCTCAAGCCAGAGCCCCGTGCAGATGTCATCGCCGAACTGCACAAGCTGGGCATTCACCCCACTGCGATGATGGACATCAGCGACGGCCTCTCAAGCGAGTTGCTGCACATCTGCAAGGACAGCAATGTGGGATGCCGTGTGTATGAGAGCCGCATCCCCATCGACTATCAAACAGCCGTGATGGCCGAGGAGTTGAACATGAATCTAGTAACTGCTGCCATGAACGGCGGCGAGGATTATGAGTTGCTGTTCACTGTGCCTCTCACCGAGCACGAGAAGGTGGAGCAAATGAAGACCGCGCGCCTCATTGGCCGCATCACCAAGCCCGAGCTGGGAGCCTACCTAGTTACCCGCGACGATGCCGAAATGGAAATACGCGCCCAAGGCTGGAACGCCTTTAACAATGCATAATTCATAATGAACAATGCACAATGCATAATGCATAATTCATAATGTATAATTCTCAGAAGGACTTGTCAATAATCCAAGGGGATTAATGGTGGCGGTGGTGATGCTTGCGGCCACTATCGTTAGCCTTGTCCTCTAAGTCCTCCTTCTTATCGACAGCATCCTTGGATTTTTCTTTCAATTCCTTTTTCTCGAGCGCCTTGTCATCTTTCTCGGGCTCGACTTTTTGAGTTATCGCCGCCTTTAGCTCAGCAGCGGCTTTTGCAGCTTTTTTCAGGCTCTGCTTGCTGTCGCTGTTGATACCATATTTCTCGGCAGGAGGAATGACGACAGCCGACCCTTTAGGAATCTTGTGATAGTCAGGAAATTGCTGCTGATTCTCAAGAGCTATGTACACCCAAAACGCTTGGTCGCCATAATGGCGCTGCGCCATGTCAAACAAGCGGTTATCATTGCGCAACGTGTCGGTAACGATAGGCGCCGCTACTGGTTTAGGCGTAGCGATGCTATCGGCTTGAGCAACAGTCTCGTTAGTGCCGTTTTTCATGTAATGAGTGGCAATTCCGGCAACTAGTGCTATTGCGACGATACCAGCGGCGATGGCCAGCCATTTTCTCTTATTCGTCGTTTTGGGCACATCGACGGAAGCCTCCTCTTGTGGCTCAGTTGCTTCCTCTTGCTGAGGCACTTCTACAGTCTCAACAACATCTTCTTTCTTTTCAACCTCCTGCTTAACCTCCTGCACAGGCTCAACAGCCTCAACGGGCTCGGTTACAGGTTCTGCCACTGGCTCAGGCTGCATCGCGGCGTCAATCTCGTCGAGCTGCTCCTGTGTAACCTCGTCGCACAGTTCCACTGCTTTGAACTGAGAAAACGGAGCGTTCACCGCCTCTGCCAGCGCATTGTCGGGGATGAAAATCACATTTTTGCCTTCATCATCCTTTTCGGTTTTAAAGGTGCCCAATCCTTTGATTTTCACCGTCTCGCCCTTTCCCAGAGCTTGTGAAATGGTGGCGAACAGCTCTTGCAGGAAGAGTTCGCTCATGCGGCTTGTGGTACTCGCCTTCTCGGCCACCAGCTCAACCAGTTGCGGAAATGCTATCTTCTCTTTCATGGCTGGTTGAGGCGTTTCTTAAAGACCGTACTAGTTGTAAATTCAACCTCCACGCGTGGCGGTAGCAGCATGCGTTTACCAGTCGACTCGTCCACTTCAACTGTCTCATTGTGCTTAACAGCGTCGATGGTGCCGAAACGAGGCACACTAATGCTGTCAAGCTCCGAGCAACGTTCAATAACCACATTGCTCAGAGCCTCAACCAGTTTATTGATATCACTCTTGCTACGGCCGAGTGATTTAGACAGAGTGTCGACTAATTCCTTGTGCTGCATCGCTCTAGAGTTTCTAGAAGTTCTAGAAGTTCTAGAATATCTAGAATTTCTTATTACTTACTTCTTCTGTGCCTTTGCCCAGCTGTCTTTCAGGGTGATGGTGCGGTTGAAGATCAGATGGTCGGGAGTGCTGTCGAGGTCGACGCAGAAGTAACCTATGCGCTGGAACTGGAACTTGTCCTCGGGCTTGGCGATTTCGGCCAAGTAAGGTTCTATCTTAGCGTTAGTGAGCACCTTGAGAGAGTCGGGATTGAGCAACTCGCGGAAGTCCTTCTCGCTCTCGGCCGATGGATTCTCGACAGCAAACAGACGGTCATACAAGCGTACCTCGGCCTCCTTGCAGTGACGTGCCGAAACCCAGTGCAGAGTGCCTTTCACCTTGCGCATGCTTCCAGGAGTGCCACTCAGCGTGTCGGGATCGTAGGTGCAGTGAATCTCGGTGATGTTGCCCTCGTCGTCCTTAACCACATCGTTACACATTATAATATATCCACCCTTCAGGCGTACTTCCTTGCCAGGAGTCATGCGGAAGAATTTCTTGGGAGGATTCTCCATGAAGTCGTCGCGCTCGATGTAAATCTCGCGGCAGAATGGCATCTCGTGAGTGCCGGCATTCTCCTGCTCGGGATTGTTGTCCATAGCGAGCATCTCAACCTTATCCTCGGGATAGTTGGTGATAACCACCTTCACGGGATTGAGGACGGCGCACACGCGGTTGGCATTCTTGTTCAGGTCCTCGCGGATGTTGTGCTCGAGCAAGTCGATGTCGTTGAGAGCCTCATATTTTGTGTAGCCAATATCGTCAAGGAAGTTCTTGATTGACTGTGGAGTGTAGCCACGACGGCGCAAGCCGCAGATAGTAGGCATGCGTGGGTCGTCCCAACCAGCCACTAGGCCTTCCTTCACCAGTTGCAGCAGTTTGCGCTTGCTCATCACAGTGTAGGTGAGGTTCAGGCGGTTAAACTCAATCTGGCGTGGGCAATACTCATTCACTGTATCGCCAGCAAGAAGGTGAGCGAAATAGTCATAAAGAGGACGGTGAGGCACGAACTCCAGCGTGCAAATCGAGTGAGTCACACCCTCGAAGTAGTCGCTCTGACCATGAGCGAAGTCATACATTGGATATACTTTCCACTTGGTGCCAGTGCGCCAGTGTGGAGTCTTGATGATGCGATACATGATTGGGTCGCGGAAGTGCATGTTGCTCGACGCCATGTCGATCTTGGCGCGAAGCACGCGAGCACCCTCGTCAAACTCGCCAGCGTTCATGCGCTCAAACAGGTCGAGGTTCTCCTCTACACTGCGGTTGCGGTAGGGGCTCTCGGTTCCTGCCTGCGTGGGAGTACCCTTTTGCTTAGCTATTTCCTCGCTAGTTTGGTCATCAACATAGGCGAGGCCTCGCTTGATGAGGTCGATGGCAAAGTTGTAGAGTTTCTCGAAATAGTCGCTGGCATAGTACAGACGGTCGCCCCAGTCATAGCCCAGCCAGTGGATGTCGCGCTTGATGGACTCTACATACTCGGTGTCCTCCTTTTGGGGATTGGTATCGTCGAAGCGCAGGTTGCAAGTGCCGCCAAACATCTCGGCTACACCAAAGTCCATGCAAATGGCCTTGGCGTGACCAATGTGCAAGTAGCCGTTAGGCTCGGGTGGGAAGCGGGTGTTAAGGCGTCCGCCGTTCTTACCTGCTGCCAAGTCATCGGCAACAATTTGCTGTACGAAGTTGAGGACTTTCTTCTCCTCTACGGGTTTTATTTCGTTATTCTCTGCCATAATAGATATGAGATATAAAAATGTTATTCAATGATTTAGAATTTCTTCAGTCTCACAGGACTATTTTTCAAACTGCAAAGATACAAAAATAATTCATAATGCACAACGCTCAATCCATAATTCACAATGTATAATGCTCAATGCATAATGCATTTTTGCCGGCTTTCGCCAGAAATAGGAGCAGCACATGGCAGAAAATATGGTAGTTTTCATCTCACAAAGTTACACCAATCCGGTGGTGTCGCAAAGCCTGCTTACGCAGGAATTTTAAAATATGGAATCGCTGGAATCAGTGGAATCACTGGAATCAGTGGAATCACTGGAATCAGTGGAATCAGTCAACTTTTTTCAGGCTAAGGCGCTTCATCTTGAGATTCGTCGCTGTAATACTCGTTGTACTCTTCGATGGTTATCCTGCGTCCATAGGGATCGATGAGGTATCGTGAGGCATCGTAGATGGGTGTGAGGTCGGGCTCGAGTTTTATTTTTGGCATAGGGTTTTGGGGGAATGCACAATGCATAATGCTCAATGCACAATTAGGCATACTCCTCTTAGAGGGGGAGCTGCCTTGAGGTTCCTTTTTCATACTCCCCTCGTCCCGTTTTGGCTTAGAGGGGGAGCTGCTTTCTGCTCCATTTTGCTTAGAGGGGGAGGTGGTGTAGTGCTTGGTGAGGGTTTTTGAGACGTGGGATTGTGAGCAGCCGACGAGGTTGGCGATTTCTCTTGTTGTTAAGAAGAGTTTCTTGTATTCGATGATGGCTTGAGTGATTTGTTCGGTAGTGTTATAGCCGTTATCTCGTAGTAGTTGACGCTCGTTGCCGCCAGTATAGAGGTTGTTGAACTGCAGGAAGCCATTGTTCTCGTCGCGTCCGAACTGTGCAGTGATGACGTTGAACTCGTGGTAGGTGACGGGGCCCATGCGGTTCTTGTGGTGTTTAATATAATGTGTGATGTTGTTTTGCTTGGCGTTGTAGTAATTGGCACGTGTGAGTGAGAAGATGGAGTCGAAGGCGTAGGAATACTCGAAGGAACCAGCGAGCGAGTCGATGGTAGTGAGCGAAGTGGGTTTGCGTCGCTTGGAATGTGCCAGAACAAGGATGGAAACAAGGAAGTGCTGCGACCAGCTCCGCAGAGTGTTGAGGACATATCGCACGTCGGCCTGGTCGCCCGAGCCGATGAGGTGAGTGATGTCGTCGATGATGATGACGGGTGCGCGCTCGGTGACGAAGTCCTTCTTAATGTAGTCGAGGATGCTGCGACTGTCGAGCGGTGCAGTGGAATAGTTGGGGTTTAGTGGCTTGACGATAAATTCTCCGTCGCCAGTGCTGTAGTTGAACTTGTCGGTCTTATATCTTGACTTGAATTGATGGGCAGCGTTCTCGAAGTCGAAATAGAGTGTCTTGAGACCTCGTTTGTTTAGCTCGTTGGCGATTTGCATAGCGAGGATTGTCTTGCCGACGTTGGGCTCACCAAAAAGGCATGCCATTTCACCTTGGTACCAGAGTCCGTGCCAAAGGTCGACAGCAGGGAAGGAACCTCCTGCCATAGATGAAAGTGCTTGGGAGCCAAAAGGTTCGCCGTCTTTTTGGTAGAGTTTGGAGTTATATCGCAGTTCGTCGTCCATTCGACTGATGAATTCTTCGGTAATGGTTGTTGTTTCCATAGTATATTAGTTTTAAATTATTTTTGAGGCAAAGGTAGAGGCTTTGTTTATCTCAAAACCATATTAAAAAACAGTTCATAGTTGAGAGTTCACAGTTTAAGGTTTTGCCACTCCTAGCGGAGTGGAAATTGGAGCGCTGCGCGCTAAAATATTATTTTTGTTGGAATACTGTTCGTGGTTATTTTTGGAAGACAATGAAGGACAAGGCACTTGAGTTAAGCCTTGCGGCTTTATTATTAAAGACAATTGCGGTTGAGGGAGATGGACGTGGATGACAATGAAGGAAAATGCGCTCACATAATGTGAGAATGGGCCCTACTGGGTGGTGTTGCGTTGGCAACGCAACATACTGGACTATTTTTTGTGAGATTTTGACACAAAGAAAAATGTGGATAAAATTGGAGATAAATAAAATAAAGTATATCTTTGCGAGCTATTGTCAAATACATCACAACAATAGTGGTGTCAAAACCACTACTTGCCATGATAGCATACTATTAAAATACACAATTATAAACAACTTCAACACATGAAAAAATTCTTTACTGTGATTGCTAGTGCACTAGTGACGCTTGCAGCGCTTGCAGTGCCCGCAGTCCCCACCCCCATCCAGGTTACTCAACCCGATGGCACCCAATTGATGATTAAAATCGTTGGCGACGAGTTCTTTAACTATCACACCACCGTTGATGGCTACACCATCGTTCGCGATGCCGCTGGCTATTTTGTTTATGCCCAGAGCCAGAACGACGACCTCGTTCCCAGCAAGGTGATTGCTCACAACGTGACAGAGCGCTCGGCAAGCGAGGCGCAGTTTGTAAGCACCCTTCAGAAAGGCATTTTTAGCCGTGTTGCCGCTCGTAACGGCAAGCAGAAACGAGCTCCAATTGATGCTGCTACTAAGGCTGCCGGAGCTAAGGCTGCCCAGTATGACTACAACAACTTCCGTGGCATCATTATCCTGGTGGATTATAATGATTGCCAGTTCACCCGCAGCGATGCGCATGACTTCTACGACCGCATGGCCAACGAGGTGGGATACACTGGCTACACCAATGAGGACGGCTCCCCCAACTATTATGGTGCTTGCACCGGTAGTGTGCGCGACTACTACACCGACAACAGCCAGGGTCGTTTCAGCCCCACCTTCGACGTGTATGGTCCAGTTCACTTGACTAACTATTCGGTTGATGACCACAATAAGTGGGAAAACACTGGCGAGATTTGGAAAGCCGCAATGCTACAAATTAACTCGCAAGTTGATTTCACCCAGTATGATGGTGACAACGACGACAATATCGACATGATTTACTTCATTGGTGCCGGTAGCGGTTCAAACAGCGATGGCTCGAGCACTCACCTGTGGCCTCACAAGAGCGACTTGTATTGGGAGGACATCGTTGTTGACGGCAAGCGCGCACGCACCTATGCCTGCTCGACCGAGTATCTGTATAACTCATACTATGGCCTTTTTGACGGCATTGGCACCATTTGCCACGAGTTCAGCCATGTGCTTGGCCTGCCCGACCTTTATGACACCGACTATGAAGATGGCGGTGGCCAGAGCCAGATTCCTGGCGACTGGGAGGTAATGTCGGGAGGTAGCTACAACAATTACTCTCGCACCCCAGTGGCCTACAGCCTCTATGACCGCTACTCGATTGGCTTTGCCAATGCTCAGGTCATTAACGCTAAGGGAGAGTATTCACTCAACCAAATTGGCGCAACTGGCGAGGGCTACATTATCAATAGCCCCGAGAACCAGGTGAAGTTCTATCTTGAGAACCGCCAGAATACACGCTGGGATGCCTACGCTCCTGGCCATGGCATGCTAATTTGCCGCGTTGACTCTACCAACACCTCGGTGTGGGACAGCAACGACGTGAACTGCAACCCCGCCCACAACTACTATGTGCTGCTGCGTGCCGGCAATGGCACTGGAAACGAGCAGGCCGATGACGCCTTCCCTACAGGTGCGACATTTATCACCAACACCACTACTCCAAACCTCAAGACCTGGAACGGCCTTGCCTGCCAGTATAACATCACCAACATACGCGAGGAGAATGGTGTGATTTACTTCACCATTGGCGACGACTCGTCGCTTCACAGCGTGGTTGAGGACTTTGAGGAGATGCCTGTTGTCACCACTCCACCAAGTGATGATGTGCAGGGTGTTTTATCGAAATGGAAATTTGTGAACTGCTACGTCACCAATCCAGCGAGCGATTATTGCAACGGTGAGCACTCGGCAGTATTCAAGAAGCCTGCATCGCTCACAATGACTCAGGACGTTCGTTACCAGAGCTACATGGTGACCTTTGATGCTTACAACTCATCGACCACTGCAGCCAAGTTCATTCTCTACTGCTCTACCGACCAGGGTGCTACTTGGAATGCTGTTGCCAACAGCGATGGCGAGACCACCTCGACAGTTACTGCCAATGGCAGTGCAACACTGCAATACACCTTCAACATGGACGTGCCAGCACGCTACCGCATCAGCATGAGCGCAGGTACCTCAAGCTATAAGACCTATGTTGACGACTTCACCATCCATTACACCGAGATTATACCCGGTGGCGTTGTGGCTGGTGATGTTAACGGCGATGGCGAGGTGACATCGGTTGATATTACAGCCCTTTACAACTACCTGCTCAACAATGATACTAGTGCCATTGTTAATGGTGACCAGGACGGTGATGGTGTAATCACATCAACTGATATTACTGTGGTATACAACATCTTGCTTAGCAATTGATAATTGCGAGAATTGGTGTCGCATGACATCATTCAGTATACAACACAACAAGAGGAGAGGCACTGCGCCACTCCTCTTGTTTATTAAAATTTTATTGGGTTATAAAAATAGACAATACAGCCCTAAAGGAGCAGAACCTATCAATTCTGCATCACTGCCTCGTAATGAATTGTGACAATCATCGGGCGCCAGCCCTTAGATTAATTCGCTCAACTCGCCGTCAGATGATTGGGAAGAGGCCGTAGAGGAGGCCGTCGATGCGCTCGGTGACCTTGGCAAAGTCTTCGGGGCGATCACCAAACTTGCAGTTGTCGCCATCGATGATGATGAGCTTGCCATCGTAGCCTTCAATCCATTTCTCGTAGAGACGCTCCAAGCCTTGGAGATAGTCGAGGCGGATAGTCTGCTCATATTCACGGCCACGCTTCTGAATTTGTCCTACCAGTGTCGAGATGCTCGAGCGGATGTAAATCATCAAGTCGGGCTTGTTGACCAGCGACATCATGAGCTGGAAAAGGTCCTGATAGGTCTCGAAGTCACGGTCGCTCATCTTGCCCTGGTTGTGAAGGTTAGGAGCGAAGATGCACGCGTCCTCAAAGATTGTGCGGTCCTGGATTATGACTTGGTCGCTCTGGGAGATTTCCACCACGTCCTTGAAACGCTTGTTGAGGAAGTAGATTTGAAGGTTAAACGACCAGCGCTCCATGTCGTCATAGAAGTCGGCAAGATAAGGATTGTTGGTCACTGATTCAAAACGTGGCTCCCATCCGTAATGCTCGGCGAGCATACGTGTTAATGTGGTCTTGCCACAACCGATGTTTCCTGATATTGCTATATGCATGTTTTTAAGAATTTAGTTTTCAGTATTCAGTTCTCAGTCTCTCTCAAATCTCTAAACCCTCATCTTTCTTCATTGGGAAGAGACCGTAGAGAAGACTGTCGATGCGGTTGGTGATGCCGATGAAGTCCTCACGTCGGTTCTCGAAGTCGAGATTGTCCTTGTCGACAATCATCACACGCCCCTTGTAGTGGTTGGTGATGAAGTCCTCATAACGGCGGTTGAGGTTGTCGAGATACTCGATTTGCATGGTCTGCTCATAGTCACGGCCACGCTTTTGTATGTTTGCCACCAGATGCTCGACCGACGAGCGCAGGTAAATCATCAAGTCGGGCAGCTTGACAATCGAGAGCATGTGCTCAAAGAGCTCCATGTAGGTCTCGAAGTCTCGTTCAGAGATGTTGCCCATCGCGCGGTTGTTGGCCACAAAGACATAGACCCCCTCAAAAATTGAGCGGTCTTGCAAAACAACATCCTTGGCTTTAGAAATGGCAAGCAGGTCTCGGAATCGCTCCTTGAGAAAATAGACCTCAAGGTTGAACGACCATCGCTGAATGTCGTGATAATAATCTTCGAGATAGGGGTTGTTGGTTACTGACTCATATCGCGGAGTCCACCCGTAATGCTGCGCCAACAGCTTGGTGAGCGTTGATTTTCCTGAGCCAATATTTCCGGCGATGACGATGTGCATAAGGACTTGGAGTTTTCTTGGTTTGCAAAGTTAAGAAATTCCGTCAAACTTTCCTAACGAAAAGACGATTTTTCTAAGAATATTTGTTAGGGCATTGGTTATCAAAAAACAAGAGTGCGAGACTAAGCGTAGCCTCGCACTCTGAATATTCTGATTAAGAACGATTAATCTTTATTTTGCATAGAATGTCATCTCGGCACCAGTGCTATCGGCGAGAACGAGACGATGATTGTCGAGAGAAACAACCTTCATGTTGCCCATGTCAGGAAGCACCTTAAACAATTCTTTCTTAGCCTCGGCTTTGCCTTTCTCAAGCTCAGGCTTTATCATCTGCATCATCATAGCCTTGGTTTGAGCGTCCACGCCTTCAAAATCAACGTCGATATCAATCTTGGCCTTACCCTTATCAAGGTTAATATTAAGGTCCTTACCATCGAGCTTGTAGGTTCCAGGAATATCAAGTTCCATTGCGATAGACATCTTCATGCCACTTTCTTTCATATCTTGGACAGCGGCAATTTCGATTTCACATGTAGCGTTGTTCTCAAATTTCATTTCGAGTGCAATCTGTTGTCCATCTTCATCAGGAATCATGGTGCACCACTCTTTGCCGGTGAGGCTCTGAGCATTAATAGCAAATGCCGACACAAGCATCAGCATCAATGTAAAAAATGTTTTCTTCATAGTTGTAAAAAATAAAAAATGTGATACATGGGGTTATTTAATAGTTACTCTTGAGTGATGCGAGTGCGATTGTAGCCGTGCTTGAGTCGGTATTTGCGCACGTCGGCAAAGAGATCGGTGGCGTAAACGAAGTTGTTGAGATTATCGTTGTCGACATTGTAAATCTCGTCTTTGTTGCCAACCCATCCCACGTGGCCCTTGTAGATGAAGACGATGTTCTCGCCAATTCCCATCACCGAGTTCATGTCGTGGGTGTTGATGATGGTGGTGATGCCAAACTCGTGGGTGATGTCGTAGAGCAAATCATCGATTACAATCGACGTCTTGGGGTCGAGGCCCGAGTTTGGCTCATCGCAGAAGAGGTATTTGGGGTTTAACGCGATGGCGCGTGCAATGGCGGCGCGCTTCTGCATACCACCACTGAGCTCGCTGGGATACTTGTTCTCGCTACCGGTGAGATTCACACGGTCGATGCAGAACTGCGCACGCTCCACTTGCTCGGCATGACTCATCTTGGAGAACATCTTCAACGGGAAAATGACGTTGCCCATCACAGTCTCGCTGTCGAAAAGTGCCGAACCCTGGAACAGCATACCAATTTCCTTGCGAAGTTCCTTCATCTGCTTGTCTTCAAGCTTGGTGATGTCGCGGCCATCGTAGAGTATCTCGCCACTATCGGGCTTGAAAAGGCCCACCAGATTCTTTACCAGCACAGTCTTACCCGAGCCGCTCTGGCCAATTATCAGGTTGACCTTGCCGTCATAGAACTTGGCATTGATTCCAAAGAGAATCTGCCGGCGCTCATCACCATCCATGAACGATTTCTCAACATTCTTTACTTCAATCATAGTCGTGTTGCTTTACATCATTAATAACTTGGTGAGGAGCACGTCGGTGAGCAGAATCATGATATTGCTCATCACCACGGCATCGGTACTGGCCTTACCCACCTCGATTGAGCCGCCCTTGACGGTGTAGCCGTAGAACGCCGAGATACTCGAGATGATGAAGGCGAAGAACAATGACTTGATGAGCGCAAACCACACATACCACTCAATGAAGAGCGTCTGTATGCCATAGACATAGGTGTCGGTATCGATGATTCCCGTTATCACGCAAATCATGTAACCTCCAAAGAGGCTCGTTGCCATACAAATAATCACCAAGAAAGGCATAATGGTGACCAAACCTGCTATTTTAGGCATTATGAGGTAGTTGGCGCTATTGATGCCCATGATGTCGAGCGCATCAATTTGCTCGGTAACTCGCATGGTGCCTATCTCGCTGGCGATGTTACTGCCTATCTTTCCCGAGAGGATGAGACACAGGATTGACGACGAGAACTCGAGCAGGATAATCTCGCGCGTGGTCAATCCCACGGTGTAACGCGGCAACAACGGGTTGCTGATGTTGAGCTTGATGAGCAACGTGCACAACGCACCAATAAACAGCGACACAATTAAGATCAAAGGAACGGAGTCGATGCCCAGTTTATATATCTCACCCATGTATCGCTTGAAGAATTCACGCCACTTGTCGGGAATTCCAATGCTGCGCCACATGAGCATGCAGTAAGAGCCTAATTTATCTAAAGAGCTAGTCAATGCCATATTTGTCGTTTTTATTCCATTTTTAGAAATAACTTGCAAATTTAGAAAAAACTTTTCATTAAAACACCCAATCAGTGAGTTTTTCGTGATTTAAGGGGCGAGTTTCTGTTGCAGGCGCTCGGGGGCGTTGGTGGTGATAAAGTCGACGCCGTAGTTGATGCACCACTCCATGTCGCGGTCGCTATTGACGGTCCACACATTCACCTTCATGCCAAGCGAGTGTGCCTCGTCAATCCACTGCGGATGCTCACGCATCACCTTGATGCTGTAGTCGATACCAGCCATGTCAATCTCGGCGATTTGCGATGGTGAGAGTTCACCGTTAAGATAATAGACAGGAGTTCCGTGGGGCGCCATTTCTTTTAGATTTTTCATTCCGGCATAGGAGAAAGTGATGTACTCTACCCTATCCTCCAAACCTTTGTCCTTCACCATCTTCACGATTTTGCGAGCAGTTTCTTTCTCTTGCTCCTTGTTTTTGTGAGGTTTCATCTCGACTATGAGACGAGTGGTGAGGTGCTTTCCGCATTCCAACATCTGGTCGAGCGTGGGCAGCGGCTCGCCGTTCTTGAGGCGCATGTCCTTGAGTTGCTTCCACTTAGCAGTCTCGATGGTGACTCCTTGATAGGAAGCATCGTGGTTGACCACCAGCACACCATCGGCCGTCATCCACACGTCAAATTCCGAGCCCCACGCCCCTATCGAGTCGGCCTTAACCAGTGACCGAATCGAATTCTGCGCTGAGCCCTCGGTGTCCCAATATCCGCGGTGGCAAATCACCTCCTGCGCCCCCGCTGTGAGTGCCATGGCTGCCATGGCCATTAACCAGAACTTTCTCATACTTCTTGATTATTCTTTTTTCTCATAAATAGCCAAATAACAACCATAGTTGCAAGCGCACTACCTACCGCGAGCAATGGCTGTTGACCTTTCTCGGGGACGCCCAAAGTTTCAATTAGATTGTCTTCGATATAGTGGTTGTTGGCAAGGAATGTGAATACCACGACGAGGCCATTGTTCAAAGAATGGGCTATAATGGGAGTCCACACCTCACCGCTCCAAAGCATCACATAGCCAAACCAAGCACCAAGTAGCAGTCGGGGCACAAAACCAAAGAACTGCAAGTGAATGCCACTGAATATCAATGCCACAACCCACACAGCAACATGGCGTTGCACCTTGCTAAAGTGCATCGAGCCAAGCATGCCTGCACGGAAGAACATCTCCTCACCCAAGCCTGTAAGCACACCCACAAGCAGGAACCTGACTATCATGCCGCCCCAAGTCTTGGTTGTGAGTAGGTCGCCAGTAACTCCTTGTGCCGAATCTTCCATCTCACGCAACATGTCCTCAAGACCACGCAACTCATGAGGTAGATGTAATCCCTGGTTCCACTCCACAATGTAATTCATAGCAGGCAATGCCACAATGTAGACGAGCACAATGAGTGCAATCGACTTGAATGTGGGGGCCTTATTCATCCACAACGTCTGCACCACTGGTCTTTTCTCGGTATAGCGACATATCAAAGCAAGTATTACCACTGGAGCCATGAAAATAAGCAAATTCTGCAATGCGATCATGGTCAACTGCGCATTCATACTTGTATAACGGCCACCAAAAGCCACCAATGTAACAAGTGCCACTACAATGAGCATCATCATCGCGAAGGCTGCAAGCAATAGAAACTTTACAAACCACGACATTTGTTTCCCGTTTTCCATAATAAAAATATTAATTGCTTGCAAAAATAACATTTTCTTGAAAAAAAATTGGAAAAAACATGCAGTAAAATTGTGACCACTGCGTTTATAATATGTAATTTTGCAACAAATCATCCCAAAAACCATTTTTGTTATGAAGAACTATAATTTCATATTACCACTACTTTTAGCGGTATTGCTTGGAGTGCCATCGGTGGGAATGGCACAAGACTATGACGACATTTATGTGATAGAGGAAACTCCACCCATCCCTGCCAACGAGACAAAGAAAGAGCGCAAAGAGCGCATCAACAAGGATCATGAGATTGTGGATTCCATTTTCCACCTCAAGGCCATTGACGCCATCGAGGACGGATACTTTGTGCTGCAGGCAACTCAAGTGAGGAACAGCTACGGCAGCTATGCTATGGGCCTCAACGACAACTCCAACTTCCTGCTCATGCAGGGCGACAAGGGCATTTTCCAGGTTGCTTATAACGTCATCAGCGCAGGAGCTAACGGGCTTGGAGGCGTCACGCTGCACGGCCGCATCAGCAACATGAAAGCCAAGCAGGACAAGAAAGGCAACATGATTGTCACCTTCAACATGATAGGTCGATCAATGAACGCCTACGTCACCCTCACCCTCTTCAAGGGAAGCGACCAAGCCATGGCAATGATTGACCCCACGCTAGGAAGAGGACAAATCACGTTGCGCGGGCGACTCGTCCCCTACCGCAACGACGACATCGCTATTGATCCTTAAACAGAAAGACACACATTTCCACTATATTTCACGCCTAAAGCCAAGCGCTGTGGGCGTGTTTTTTATGTATTTAAACATAAAAGCGCAAATTTGGCTCCCGTTATTCTAGAAATTGGCAAAAATATAATTAACTTTGCACGTTCTTATATAAAAATGACCAAAATAGCTAGAAGTGATGGAAACCAAGAGCAAGAAACTCAAACCGCTAGCAGGAATGAACCTGCAGGAACTGCGTGAAGTGACAGCCGGGCTGGGAATGCCAAAGTTTGTGGCAACGCAACTCGCCGAGTGGATATATGGCAAGCGAGTGAGCTCGCTGGAGGAGATGCGTAACATTTCCCGAGCTAACCAGGAGCTGCTCTCGCAGCAGTACTGCGTTGGACTCTATGCGCCACAAAGCGCACAGACGAGCGAGGACGGCACAGTCAAGTACCTCTTTGACGCTGGCGGCGACAAAGCCGTTGAGAGCGTCTTTATCCCCGAGGACGACCGCGCCACGCTGTGCATCTCATCGCAGAAAGGCTGCCGCATGAATTGCTACTTTTGCATGACGGGCCGCCAAGGTTTCCACGGCAACCTCACTGCCAACCAAATCATCAACCAAGTGCTCAGCGTTCCACAGAGCCAGGAATTGACTAACGTGGTGTTCATGGGGATGGGTGAGCCCCTCGACAATTTAGACAACGTGCTCAAAGTAATCGAGATACTCACAGCTCCCTGGGGCCTCGCATGGAGTCCCAAGCGCATCACTGTGTCGACCGTAGGCGTGAAAAACGCCCTCAAGGTGCTGTGCGAGACAACTAACGTGCACATCGCCGTGAGCGTTCACAACGCGATTGAGGATGAGCGCAGCCAGCTGATGCCCATCGAGAACGCATACCACATCAAGGAAGTGATGGAGCTGCTTGGTAAGTATGACTTCGCTCACCAGCGCCGCCTATCGGTGGAATATATCATGTGGCAATGGTTCAACGACGACATCAAGCACGCCGAGGCGCTGCGCGAAATCCTGCCCAATGAGCACGTGCGCGTCAACTTGATTCGCTATCACATGATACCCGGTGCCGCCAAGCTCCGCACCTCGAGCGACGAGCGTATGGCCTACTTCCGTGACTACCTCAACAGCAAGGGCATCACCTGCACCATCAGGCGCAGCCGTGGCGAGGACATAGCCGCCGCCTGCGGCATGCTAGCCGGCAAAGTAAAAGAAGCCGAGAAAGACGACGACAAGAAAACTAAAAAGAAATCACAACAATAAAAACTATAACACTACAATGAAACTGCGCAAAATCATTCTCGCCGCTGTTGCTATCATTGCAAGCAACGTTCTCGCCCAGGGTATCGTGCACCCCAAGGTGGGAGAGACAGCGAAATCGGACGATGGTAAACTCACTCTCACTCTAGTTGCCAAAAAGCAAAACTACAGTGTTGCCATGAAGGACAGCCACGACCCGGACATCAACTCACCCAAGTCGGTGAACGTGTCGCCCGATGGCAAGAAATTCTATGTCAACTCCCTTGAGGGAGGAAAGACTGTGGTGTATGAGATGGGAAGCAACAAAAAGCTCAAAACCATAAGCCACAACTTCACCGATGAAGGCTCCAAACACCTGTGGGCTCCATCGAGCGGCCTCTTCAAGTGGCATAAACAGTGGACCAAGCCTAACACCTTCATGGGCAAGCCTGTTGAGGCCACTTTCTCGCATGGTGGCCGCTACCTGTGGGTGCCTTATTACCGACGCACCTACGACTACAATGCCGTGGAGCCATCGGCAATGGCAATTATCGACACCAAAAAAGACGAGATTGTCAAACTCATGGAAACTGGTCCGCTGCCCAAAATGGTTAAGACCTCGCATGACGGAAAGACGCTTGCCGTTACCCATTGGGGAAACAACACCGTGGGACTGATAGATATAAGCAGCACCAATCCTAACGACTGGCACTACACCAAAATTCTGGTAGTTGACTATGAGCTACCTCTAAACTTTGGGAACCGCCACGTAGACCGTGACTCCGAGAGCGGATATTGCCTGCGTGGAACAGTGTTCACCCCCGATGACCAATACCTTATCATTTGCTGCATGGGAGGAGCTGGTGGCCTTGCTGTTATCGACGTCAAGAACCAAGATTACTTGGGACGCATGCAGGGCATGATGCACAACGTGCGTCACATCCTGCTAAACGACGGCTATATCTACCTGAGCATCAACAGCGCTGGTGTGGTTCAACGCATCAAGCTCGACACCTTTATGGAAGCCGCCAAGCAAATGACCAACAAGAAAGGCAGCATCAGCGGATGGGAGAACTGCAAGGTGGGAATTGGCGCTCGCACTATCGAGATTTCGCCAAGCGGAAAATATATCTTCGCTGCTTGCAACAATGCCAGCCGCCTGTGTGTGGTTGACACCCGCACCATGAAGATGATAGCCCAAATTCCTGTTGACTCCTACCCTGTGGGACTTGACATAAGCAATGACGGCCAATATGTGCTCGTCACATCACAAGGCCGAAAAGGTGGTGGCGGTAACGCTGTCAACATCTACAAGGTTGACTATCCTGAGCCTGAGCCTGTAATCAAAGAGCCTCAACCCGAGGAGCCCGACAGCACTAAAGCTGCAGCTGCCCAAGAAAAAGGCAGCACCAACTCAACCAACCAAATCATGAATTGGCTGGGCACCACTACAGGCAAAGTCACAGCAGGCGCCCTCGCCGCAGTGCTCATCGCCGCCATTGCAGTTCCTGTTTCGATGAGAAGAAAGAAGAAGAAATAATTCCTTTTCCAAAAATTTAATATCTGCCCCCATGATTATTGCCCTTTAAAGCCTTACTCCTCTAGATGAGGAGCTGACTAAACTTTAAGATAAACATAAAGGTGTGTTCATGAACACACCTTTTATCTTGTTAATCAAGAACTTTTTCAAACAAATAATCAACCGAGTCGACAAAATCTAAAACTATTTTCCAACTGGTGCTGTGGGATTGAAGTAATAGCTATCGGTCTTGTTGCCCTCTTCGAGCTCGTGATCGATGTTCTCATACTCGCTGTGCATGCTCTTGTACTCAGGCACGAACTGCTTCATGCCCTTTACCATGTCGTGAATGTTCCCGCTTTGAGCCAGCTCGATGATATTATCGATATTGTTGCAAACGTCAAGGTAGTCATACTTGCGCACTTGAGCAATCATGATCTTCTCGTTGTCGGTCTTGACGGTGTTCTCCTTGTCGTTGAGAAGCTCCTCATAGAGTTTCTCGCCTGGACGCAGACCTATCTCCTCAATCTTTATGTCGATGTTGGGTCGCAGACCTGCAAGCGAAATCATGCGGGTTGCAAGGTCGTAGATGCGTACAGGTTGGCCCATATCAAAGATGTAAATCTCTCCACCGTGACCCATGCATCCTGCCTCAAGCACCAATGAGCAAGCCTCGGGAATTGTCATAAAGTAACGGATGATGTCGCGATGAGTGACAGTCACTGGTCCACCACTCTCAATTTGCTTGCGGAACAATGGAATTACCGAGCCATTGCTACCCAACACGTTACCAAATCGAGTGGTGATGAACTGAGTTTTCTTGCCCATCTTTTGAGCGTCGAAGAACAGCGACTGGCAATAAATCTCGGCAAGACGCTTAGTGCAACCCATGATGTTACTAGGATTTACAGCCTTGTCGGTAGACACCATCACAAACTTATAAACGCCATATTTCAGAGCCAAATCGGCAACATTCTTAGTTCCTTCAACATTGGTGAGCACTGCCTCGGTTGGGTTCAGCTCCATCATGGGCACGTGCTTGTAGGCAGCAGCGTGGAACACATATTTGGGCTGATATTTCTTGAAAGCCTCCTCCATGCGCGCATGGTTGTGGACATCGCCCATAAATAGCACCACATCACTATTAGGGAAGTCTTTTTTCAGCTCGAGGCTCAGGTCGTGCATAGGAGTTTCGGCCTGGTCAACAAGCACGATAAGTTTAGCCTTGTAGCTAGCTACCTGTCTCACAATCTCGCTGCCTATTGAACCACAGGCACCCGTGATGAGCACCACTGAATCCTTGATGTGCGAGCGCACAAGTGTGTTGTTCAACACAATGGGATCACGGCCAAGAAGGTCCTCAATCTGCACCTCCTTAATATAGGTTGAAATGTTGGAGCCTTCACGCTCATCGTCGAGCTCAAACTCCTCAACCTTGTTAATAGCCAACAGCGAGACATTATTCTCGATAAAAGCATCGGCAAAACCATTACGCATCAGCTTAATATTTGACGAGTCAAAAATGAGTGCATGAATGCCACCTCCGACAAAGATTTTCACCACATCCTCAGGGCGATATTTATAAACCTTGAAGCCGTTGATTTCGTCCTTGTCCTTGCCACTCTTGATACTCAAAAGACCTACTGGCTCATACTTGCCTCCAATCTCGTTTTTAAGAGCGTTAGCAAGAATCAACGAGTCGAGCGAAGTGCCAAGCACAAGAACCTTGCGTCGGTTGCTCTCAGTTGCTGTGATGCGAGCGTAAATATACTTGATTACCAGCCTCTCGATAGTAAGCATGGCAAATGACAACACTCCCACGTAAATCACTCCCCAATAGCTGAATAGCACATCCTGAGCTATTGCCGAGTAAACAAGATTTATTCCAATGAGAATAAGAGTGGAGACAAACACCACAATAAACTCACGATATAAATCCTCGATTACCGACAGACGAATGACGCAAGTGTAACTCTTAGTAAGATAGGTAACTAACCCATAGACCGCAACAATAATAACCAAGTTGCGAATGAGCACAAAGGCGCTATTACTTAATTGTGGGTTTAGGCTTGAAATGACAAACACACCATAGCTACAAGCTACAAGCAGCATGTCGATAAGCAATATCATCCATCGTGGAACTGTATTGGTTTTCAGTTTCTTAAACCATTTCAGTTCAAATAACTGTCGTATTAATTTATCTATCATTCAGAAATAATCTACAAAGTAAATAAGTTTAGACGCTTGCTCTAATTTATCATAAGAAGCTCCAAGTTCTTAACTTTTGCGGCGCAAATATAGTAATTTTATTTAAAAACAAAAAAATAAAATTAGCATTAAATATTATTTATTGTTCTGTAGTTTATTTTTTGTTATTTATATAATATAATTTAAAAAAAATTACTACCTTTGCAGCTTGAATTGACTTTAATTAAAAAAACGATATAATTGAAATGAGATTTTTCAATCACAAAACATTTGTTGCTGTGGCAGTTACAGCACTTGCGGTTGTTACCACTTCGTGCTTTAAGGAAGAGCCACTCAACGCCGAGTGCGACATCGAGATGGCATGGGTGCATGTGGACGACCTTGAAGCCAGCTTCTACAATGCCAACGATACTCTCATCAACGTTATCAGCAATGAGGACAAGATTGTGTTCTCCATGCGTGATGATGCCGATGTAACAGCCTTTGCTCCACAGTTTAAAATAACACCTGGAGCCACAATCAGTCCTGCCAGTGGAACGGCGCACGACTTCAGCGATGGCCCCGTGACCTACACTGTCACCAGCGAGGATGGCAAGTGGAGCCGCAAATACCTAGTTTCGTGCAATCGCATGGCACGTTACACCACATCGGTAATCGACTTCGACTTTGAGCACTTCGAGCTCGACAAAGATTACCACAAGTTCTATGTGTGGCACAATGTATTGCCCGATGGAAGCTTAGGCGACGACTGGGCTACAGGCAACTATGGTTTCTATATTGCAAACAGCAATTCAGCTGCAAATGATTATCCAACATTTGTGCTGGAAAACGGATATGATGGTCATGGAGTTCAGTTTGTAACAAGAGACACGGGTCCTATGGGACACAATTTTGGCAAACCCATTGCCGCCGGCAACCTGTTCTTAGGTAAATTCAACATGCTTGCCGGCTTGATGCAACCATTGAAAGCCACCGAATTCGGTATTCCTTTCACCCAAAAACCAGTAAGGCTCTCGGGCTACTATCAATACAGTCCAAGTGCTCCATTTACCGACAAGAACTTTGTTGAGCATCCTGAACGTATCGATGCTGGTGACATCTACTCGGTGCTCTACATCAACCACGACCGCAACGGCAATCCTCTAGTGCTCTATGGCGACAACGTGCTCTCAAGCGAGAACATTGTGGCTGTGGCACGCGTCCAAAATGTAAATGAGACCAACGGACAGTGGGTAAAGTTTGACATCGAGTATGAATATAAGAAAGATATTAACCCCGAAATGCTTGCCAACCGAGGCTACAACCTAACTATAGTGTTCTCATCGAGCATTGAGGGAGCAAGCTTTGAAGGAGCTGTGGGCAGCACCTTGAAGGTCGACATGGTGAAACTCACTTGCGAAGAGAAAGAATAATAACTAATCAGTTACCAGACTTTAAGATGAAACGATATATAGCAACAGTATTAATCAGTGTCCTAGCTTCAATGAGTGCTTGGGCCATCATGGAAAATGACGGCGGATGCCAAAACTTGCAGAATTTTTTCCGCAAAGTGGAAGGCTATGGAAGATTGGGTTATTCCATTGGTGGCACAGCTCCAATGGGCATGCCAGCCGAAATAAGGAAACTCAACAAGTTTATCCTGCAACCCAATGTTTCGTTTGGTGCCGACCTAATCAAGCCCGCCAGTGAGCGCTGGGGCATTCTAGCCGGAATTCACTTTGAAAACAAGGCGATGCACATCGACGCCACTGTGAAGAACTACCACATGCAGGTGACCCAAGATGGTCAATCGATGGAGGGTGTATTTACCGGCAAGAACGATAGTCATGCTTTTCAGTGGACTTTCACCATTCCCATTCAGGCAGTGTACAAAATTAGTGACAAGTGGAAGCTCAAGTTCGGACCTTATTTCTCTTATGTCACAAGTTGTGGCTTCGACGGATTTGCTTACGACGGATATATTCGCGTAAATGACCCAACAGGAGCTAAGGTGCTGTTGGGCAACGAGGAAAATGAACGTGGCAACTATGACTTCAAAGAAGACGTGCGCAAAGTGCAGTGGGGCATGGGACTAGGCGTTGACTATTTCTTCACACGTAAGTTTGGAGTCTACGCTGACCTGAATTGGGGTCTGAGTGGATTCTTCAAGAGCAGCTTCAAGACTCTTGACCAAACGCTCTACCCTATCTATGGAACCATAGGAATTGCCTACAGGTTTAAATAATGCACAATTCATAATGCATAATTCACAATAATATTGAAACAAACAATTAGAAAACAATAATTTAAACGTTTAAATCATGAAGAAAATTTTTACTTTTTTTGCTGCGGCAGCTCTTGCAATGAGCGCTTTTGCTACCGACTATACCGGTAACATCACCGTAGAAATCAATGGTGTAGGCACTGCTCAAGAGACCACAATCAACATTGTTCAAAACGAAGACGAAACCTACAAACTGAGCATCAACAATTTTACACTTGACAACGACGGAAGCCCAATGGGAGTAGGCAACATCGTTCTTGACAACATGAAGGGTTACACCATCAATGGCGTGACTACAATTGTAGCCGACCAAAGCATCACCATCGCAGAAGGCGACGACCCCAACATTGCTTTCTGGATGGGCCCACTGCTCGGTAATGTTCCCATTGTCCTTGCAGCACAGTTCAACGGCACCAAGGCCAAAGCCGACATTGACATCGACATGAGAAATATTATGCAACAGTTCATCTATGTGAAGTTTGAGACTCCCGACTTCAACGGCAAATATGGTGACGTAAACGGTGACGGTGAAGTTACCGCAGGTGACATTACTGCAATCTACAACATCCTTTTAAACAACTAAGATAATTCTTTATATTCTAATGTTAAGTGTCAAGTGCACTTTGGCACTTAACATCTTTATTTAATAGGTAATATTATTACACAATTTAAAACATGAAAAAACTATTCACTACAATGCTCGCTGCAGTGACTGCACTGGCAGCATTGGCAACCGATTACAACGGCACACTCACTGTTAATGGCACATCAGCGCAAGCTACAGTGAATGTTACCAATAGTGGAAACGACTACACTGTTGCAATAAACAATGTGAGCGGCATTGGTAACATTGAGATTACCGCCCCTGGCACCACAAGCAATGGACTAACATCGGTTGTAACCAGCCAAGACATCGAGGCTGGAAATGCCAATCTGGTGCTGGCATTCAACCAATATGCCATGACACTCAACCTCGTCATCAATAACGGAGGGACTATAACTAACGTAAAATTCGCTCAAAACGGCGAGCTCACTGGCTATCAAATCAAGAACAGCGGCTTTGAGAATTTCAAGGGCAATGGCGAGCCTCTTGCTTGGCATGGTTTTAAGAGCGCTACTGGCGGATTGGCTTCCTTGGCCCCCGGCTCGTTAACATCAAGTACCGAATGTCACAGCGGCAGCAAGAGTGTGGTAATGACTTCGGGAAGTCTTTTTGGAGTGGTTGGAAATGGCACCATGACTACTGGCCGCCTGAATGCAGGCAGCGCCACTGCCAACGACCCTGCTAACTGCAGCAGAATGGACATCAGCGACACCAATACAGATGCCAATGGTGACCCATTCTACACTGTGATGCATGGTCGCCCCGACGGCATCACTTTCTGGGCGAAATTTGTGCCAAAAAGCACTTCCTATCGAGCATCGATGAGTGCAATAATCACCGACGGCACCTACTATCAGGACCCTGAGAACACTACTTACACCAACAAGCTTGCTTCAGCCAAGGATATCACCAATATCGCCTCTTGTGATTGGACTGAATTCTCGGTACCTTTTAATTACATAGATAATAACATCACTGGTCAAGCGTTGCTTGTTACTTTCTCGACCAACTCCACACCTGGCGGTGGCGCTAAAGGAGACGTACTCTACATCGACGACGTCGCCCTGGTTTATAATGCCGCTATCACTGGTATCACCGTTAAGGGCACTGCCCTTGAGGGCTTCGCACAGGATGTGTATGAGTACAACATCCCTCTTGCTGTGGGCGAAACTGTCAGTGAGAGCGACATTGACGCAACTTTCGTGAGCGAACATGCCTATCTCGTGAAGAAAGTAGTTGAAACAGACGAAGCTTTCAAGGTATTTGTTGCAGTAGTTAGCAATGACATCAACAACGTGAAGGTTTACACCATCAACTACCTAAAACCAGTTGTTCTTGAGGGCGTGAAATTCATAAACGGTCGTCATTGGGCAACTTGGTTTGGCAATCAAAACTTGGAACTCCCCAAGAATGTTACTGCCAATGTAGTTACCACCATCAACGACAACAACGTAACAATCAATCCTGTAAACTACATCCCTGCTGGTGTTGGTGTTCTTCTTTACAGCGACAGGCAAGACATCGAAAGCGTTAGTGCTGCTATTACTGGAGCTAAGGATCCAGCACCTACCAGCTTGCTGCTAGGCGCGACCAAGGATGCTTTTATAACCAACGCTTATTTGCTTTACAACAACCAGTTCATTCTGGCTCAAGATGGCACGACCGTGGCTGCCCACCGCTGCTATCTGCCCGTTGAAGGCGATGTAATGAATGCACCTCGCATGCTCATGATTGGCAACGACCAAGGCACAGTGACTGCTATTGACGACCTCACCACAAGTGGTCGCAGAATTGAGGCTGTCTACAACGCCCAAGGCCAGCGTGTGAACGAGAATGCAACCGGCATTCTAATCATCCGCTACAGTGACGGCACCACCACAAAGGTTATTCGATAACTATCGTATCCATAAGAAAAAGAAACAGCCATTACTCTAGGTAGTGGCTGTTTTTTATGTGCATATATAAATCTGTTATTTTCTAGGATTGTTGACGACGTTGGTGGGGTTGCCTTCCATAAAGGTGCGCACGTTGTTCACCACTACGTCCATCAGACGCTGACGCGCTTCGGCGCTAGTCCAGCCAATGTGAGGTGTGAAGTAACAATTGTCGAGAGCTAGCAGCGGATTGTCGGCTGCGGGAGGTTCCTGGCACAGCACATCGACAGCTGCTGCGGCTATCACACCCTTCTTCAAAGCCTCGGCGAGGTCTTCCTCAACGATTAGCGGTCCACGGCTGGTGTTAATCACCATAGAAGTAGGTCTCATCAGAGCCAAACGGCGAGCGTTAACTATACCTCGGGTTTCGGGAGTCAATGGACAATGCAGACTCACCACATCACATTCGCGGAATAAATCGTCGAGAGTGTCGACACGCGTCACATAGGGTGGCAACGCTTCTTGAGGTTTGCTGGTGAAAGCCAGTACGCTCATGCCCATGGCAGCAGTTATACGTGCCACTGTGCCGCCTATGTTTCCAAGACCAACAATTCCCATAGTCTTGCCGTCAAGCTCAATGAATGGCGCGCTGCAATAGGTGTAGTCAATGCTGCGGCTCCACACACTGGCACGTGCCTCGCGAGTGTAGTGCTCGGCGTGAGTGGTCATGTTGAGCAGGTGGGCTATCGCCACTTGTGCTACCGAGGCGGTGCTGTAGGCAGGAACATTGGCAACAATAATGCCTCGTTCGTTGGCAGCCTCTATGTCCACAATGTTAAAGCCTGTGGCAATCACGCCAATATATTTTAGATTAGGCAACGCCTCGATGAGTTTACGGTCAAAGACCACTTTGTTGGTCAACAACGCATCGGCAGGCAATGCCCTCTCTATAATCTCTTCAGGTTTACTGCGTGGATAAACTATAACGTCACCCAATCTCTCCAATGGTTCCCACGACAAATCACCGGGGTTACCCACATATCCGTCAAGAACTACAATTTTCATGATTATATGTCAGTTGATATTAGTTCAATTAGTGTGCCTCAAGCGAGGCATGGAAAAGGCATATCAAACCTTAGTTGCGACGAGTGAAGCGAGCCCTATTGAAAATGCTGTCCCAGCGCAACTTGATGACACCAAAGAGCGCCTCACTGAAGATGCCGCCGCTCATCTTGCTGGTGCCGAGCACACGGTTGATGAACACAATAGGAACTTCCTTGATGCGGAACCCCATCTGATAGGCAGTGAACTTCATCTCAATCTGGAAAGCATAGCCCTTAAACTCAATTGCGTCAAGGTTGATAGTCTCAAGCACCTCGCGCTTGTAGCACACGAAGCCAGCTGTGGTGTCGCGCACATTCATGCCAGTGACGATGCGCACATAGGCCGAGGCATAATAGCTCATCAACACGCGACCCATGGGCCAGTTCACAACATTCACACCTGTAATATAGCGAGAACCAACGCTCACATCAGCCCCTTCTTGGGCACAGGCACGCTGCAGCGGTATCAAGTCCTCAGGACGGTGCGAGAAATCGGCATCCATCTCAATGATGTAGCTGTAACCCTTCTCAAGAGCCCATTTGAAACCTGCGATGTAGGCAGTACCCAATCCCAGCTTGCCGCTGCGCTTCACGATATTGATGCGCTCGGGGATTTCCTCAATCATCTTCTCAACGATAGCTGCTGTGCCGTCGGGGCTATTATCGTCGATTACCAACACATCAAATTGGTGCTGCTCCTCTAGAGCCAAAACCGCACGGATTATCGCCTCTATGTTCTCCTTCTCGTTGTAGGTGGGTATAATAACTACGCTGTCGCTCATTGCTATTAGATATTTAAATTAACACCTCATCGTCTTAACCAATAAAAGATTGCTTTTATTGCACAAAAGTAATAATAAATTCACGATAATTCCACTTTTCAACATTTTTTTATGTCTAAAAACCTCTTTTCGCTAAAATCGCGCCTCTAATTTTGTCCGTTTCCCAAAAAAGCAGTAATTTTACCAACTTTTATTAAAATGGCTTGATGGGCATTATTGTGAACACCCGTTATGAGCCACACAACGAAACCATTAAATTAAAATGAGTAAAGACAGAAAAATACGCTTAGGCATCACCCATGGCGACACCAACGGTGTTGGTTATGAGGTTATAATGAAATGTTTTTCCAGCAACGATATTCTTGAGCTGTGCACACCCATTGTCTATGGGTCGAGCAAAATCATGAACTATCACCGCAAGGCGCTGGGACTGCAGACGACACAAGTCAACATCACCCGTAATGCAGGATATGTCAAGGACAGCACGCTCAATGTGGTGGATGTCATCAACGAGGATGTGAAAATTGAGCTTGGCCAACCCGGCAAGCAGGCTGGCAAGGCAGCGTTCATGGCCCTTGAGGCTGCTGTGAGCGACCTTAAGAAGGGAGTTATCGACGTCCTCGTCACTGCCCCAATCAACAAAGAAAATATCTACAGCGAGGAATTTGCGTTTCCTGGTCACACCGAGTATCTCGAGGCAAGTCTGGGCGACGGTGAAAAGGCATTAATGATACTGTGCAGCGACAAACTGCGAGTTGCTCTCGTTACCACTCACTTGCCAATAGCTCAAGTGGCTGGTGCTATCACCAAGGAAATGATTGTCGAGAAACTCAAGGCATTTGACACATCGTTGCAGCAAGACTTCAACGTACAAAAGCCACGCATTGCTGTGCTTGGTCTCAACCCACATTGCGGTGACAATGGCGTGATTGGCAACGAGGAGAAAACCATTATCGAGCCAGCCATCCAGGAAGCCAACGACAACAACGTGATGTGCTTCGGGCCATATGCTGCCGACGGATTCTTTGGCAATGCACAATATCTGCGCTTCGACGGCGTGCTTGCCATGTACCACGACCAAGGCCTTGCACCATTCAAGGTAATATCGATGAACGACGGAGTTAACGTCACGGCTGGATTGCCCTATGTGCGCACTAGCCCCGATCATGGCACAGGCTACGACATCGCCGGCCAGGGAATTGCAAACGAGCAATCGATGCGCCAAGCAATATATACTGCCATCGACATCTTCAGAAACCGAAAGAACTGGGATGAGATGTACCAAAACCCTCTCAAGAAGCAATACTTCGACAAGGGCAAGGACAACGTGGTGCTCGACCTCACCAAGATTGAAGATGAGGAACCGTTAGGATAATGTACAATACACAATACATAATTGATAATGCAGGATGAGGATCATCTTCAATAAACGATAAACGAATAACAAACAATGCACTACGCGATAATAGCAGCCGGCGAAGGCTCACGTCTGGCACAAGAGGGAGTGGCTAAACCCAAACCTCTGGTAGAACTCAGCGGTGAGCCCATGATATTGCGACTCATGAACATCTTCAGGCGTTGCAATGCCGAGAGCATCTCGGTAATCATCAACGATTTCATGCCCGAGGTGCGAGAATTTCTCGACACCTTGAGTCTTGACGTGCCACTCAACGTAGTGGTCAAGTCCACACCCAGCTCAATGCACAGCTTCTGGGAGTTGAGCAAAGTGATGAAGTCTGGTAAGTTCTGCCTCACCACGGTTGATACCATCTTCCGCGAGGAGGACTTCGCACGCTACATCGCCGCCTTCGAGGCCGACACCCGTCACGATGGCATGTGGGCAGTCACCCCATTCATCGAGGACGAGAAACCGCTCTATGTCGACGTTGACCGACGCATGAAAATCAAGGCATTTTGCGACAAACCTTTCGAGGGGGCCAAATATGTCTCGGGCGGAATCTATGCAATGAGCGACAAAGCGTTCCCGGTGCTCAACCAATGCATAGAGAATGGCATCTCGCGCATGCGCAATTTCCAGCGAGCGCTCATAGAGGCTGGTATGAAACTCAAGGCATTCAGCATCGACAAGATTATCGACGTGGACCACGCTAGCGACATCGCAGTGGCACAAGACTTCATTAACGGCAAATAATCACACATTAATATATATAATATGGCCGATATTAACATTGCGGGGGTGATGAGGGCAGGAGCCTACTCACCCAACCACATAGGTAACGACACTGCTATCTTCAATGCGGTGGCCGAGCAGCTACGCAAGCGCGGTTGCATCGTCAACACTTATAGCGAGGAGCAGTTCAACAATGGCGACATCAAGGAGGACATCATCATGAACATGTGCCGTGAGCATAACTCAATCATGAAACTCCAAAAACTCGAGAACAACGGCAAACTCGTCATCAACTCGGGATTTGGCATTGAGAACTGCACCCGAGAGCGCATGACACGCATCTTGCTGGGCAATGGAATACCCTACCCCGACAGCCTCATCGTCAACACCGACGAGGTGGTCAAAGATCGACTTGAGCGCAGCGGTTTCCAGAGCTGCTGGATCAAGCGAGGCGACTTCCATGCCATGCACAAGGAAGATGTTTCCTACGTGCGTCACAGTGAGGAGGCGCAAGAGGTGCTGCAGGAGTACTTCCTACGTGGTATCAAGCGCGCTGTCATCAACGTGCACCTAGTGGGCGACCTCATCAAGTTCTACGGAGTGCGTGGCACCAACTATTTCTTCTGGTTCTACCCCTTCGATGAGGGACACAGCAAATATGGCCACGAAGCTATAAACGGCAAGTCAAAGGGGCTGAAATTTGACGTCAAGAACCTAAAGCACATTTGCAATCGTGCTGCCGATGAGCTAAACGTCGAGATTTACGGTGGCGACTGCATTGTGGGTGCCGACGGCGACGTGAAAATCATTGACTTCAACGACTGGCCAAGCTTCGCGCCCTGCCGCAATGATGCCGCTCCACACATAGCCAAGCGCATCATCAATATAATCAAAAGCCGCTGATTCTTCATCCGGCAACTCAGAGAATCCAGATTATCTAGAAATTCTAGAAAAAACAAAGATCAACGAACAACGAAAAATAATGAACTTCAAAGAATTAAAAGAACAATATAATCAGTCGCTCAAGTCGATGGACACTGAGGAGCATATCGACCTATGGTTTTACAGACCACTAGGCTTTGCATGGGCGGCTCTCTTCGCCAAACTTGGCATCAAGCCCAATGCCGTGACCATCGCGTCGATATTCCTGGGCGTGGCAGGTGGCGTGCTACTCTACTTCGGAGCGCAACCCTACATCTGGCTCAATTATGTGGGTATCTTCCTTATCATCTGGGCAAATACCTACGACAGCGCCGACGGCCAGCTGGCTCGACTCACCAAGCAGTATTCACAGATTGGGCGCATCCTAGACGGTGTGAGCGGCGACTTCTGGGCCTTTGCCATTTATTTTGCCCTCGTGTTCCGTGAGCTGCACTTTGGCGATGCCTGGCTGCACGACTTCTTCATGCAGTCGCAAAACCATTGGATCATCTGGACAATGGCAATAGCTGCTGGCGTGAGCCATGCGCTGCAGTGCGCCATGGCCGACTATTATCGCCAGTTCCACCTCTACTTCCTTAAAGGTGAGAGCGGCAGCGAGCTAGAGAGCACCGAGAAACTTGACGAGCAAATCAAGCAGTCAACTGGCTTCAAGCGCATCACAATGTTTTTCTACCGCAACTACACTGCAAACCAGGAACGTTTGACTCCCAATATGCAAAGCCTGCGCCGCGAGTTGAAGAAGCAGTTTGGCGACCAAATGGCCCCACAGCAGTTTCGCGATGACTTCCGCAAACTGAGCTTGCCGTTGATGAAGTACACCAACATGCTTACCTTCAACACGCGCACCATCGCTATGTTCATCTCGGTAATCATCTGTATTCCTTGGCTCTACTTTGCATTCGAGCTCATCGTGCTCAACACAATGCTCATCTATATGATTTGTCGCCACGAGCGCATCTGCAAGCGGCTTACCGCCGATCTCCAAGCCGGCAAATACAATGCTAAGTAACAAGTGTTAAGCAGTAAGAACCATGAATTCTGAACTGATAAAGGGCATCATCTTTGACTACGGCGGCACAATCGATAGCCGTGGCATCCACTGGAGCGAGGTTATTTGGGACGGCTACAAGGCCGCTGGAGTTCCCGTCACCAAGGAGCAGTTCCGCGACAGCTACGTAATGGCCGAGCGTGAACTCGCACGAGTGCGCCACATACTCCCCAATGACAACTTCCATGACCTCTTGCTCAAGAAGATGCGCATAGAGCTCCAGGATCTTGTTGACAAGGGGCATTTACAATGCGACGACATCGAGCCCTTGGCAGAGCAAGTAGCGCAATATTGCTACGATGCTGCACGCTCTTCAATCGAGGAGGCACGCCCAACGCTTGAGCTCCTGAGCCAACACTATCCAATGATGCTTGTGAGCAACTTCTACGGCAACGTTGACAGCGTGCTACGCGACTTCGACCTGCGCAAATATTTTCGTGGTGTCATCGAGAGCGCTGTCGTGGGAGTGAGAAAGCCAAATCCCGTGATTTTCAAACTAGGTGTAGACGTGCTTGAGCTAGACCCAAGCGAGGTGCTTGTAGTGGGCGACAGCCTCAAGAAAGACATCCTCCCAGCTGAGTCCATCGGCTGTCAAACTATCTGGCTTAAAGGAAAAGGATGGACCGCTGATGAAGATGCACAAACTCATCCAAACACAATCAAGACACTATCTGAAGTGATTCAAGTACTTAACCTGTAAAGCACATGAACATCAAGCTCCACACCCCTAAGAGCCTGCAAACTGGTAGCGGCATGTCTTCAATCAAACAGTTTTTACTTGCACTTCTTGCTACGACCATTTCGATTGTACTCACTTTTGGTACTGCTGCCATCATCGAGAACCACAAGAAAAAAACAGCCAAGAAAAAAATGGTGATGATGGTCTTAAACGACTTCGACAAGACAATAGAGATTGTAGAGAGTATAGACTCCGGGCTGTGCGAATGTAGACGTTTGCAACAGGAAATTGCGATTCATCCCGAGCAGTATGATAGCCTAAGCAAATATCTTATTCAAGAGATGAAAGATTGGAATATTGTGGAATTTATTGAGACTACCGAAAGAATCTTCTCTACCAGCATTGAGACATTCAATACGATTGGCGATGTCAACTTTGTCAATGAAGTCTCCGATTTCTATTTTTGCCGACGTAAGTATAAAGAAGAGGTGATAGACCATCTCAAAGAGAACGTGACTTATAAGGATATTAGCTCATCATTAAAGTCACTCATGAGTGTCGAATTTCCAGAATATGCTTACATGAATAGCGTTTTCTTGTCGGACATGAAGGCATACCGTGACAGGTGTATGCTGATGATGAACATTAGCCAAGAAGACTTGGCTAAATTCAGCGAGCAACACACGAGCAAAAAAGCCGACGCCGACCGAGCTGCAATTAAAGAAAAGTTGATGAATGAATATTTTGAACATCAAGAGGTACTTAATCAAGCAAGGGAAAAGCTTAACGACTAAAGACCTATCCTTAAAGGATGGGCATTGACGATATTATATTAATCAAACAAAGCCAAACAAAAATAACAAAGACATAATTGTTGTCTTTGTTATTTTTGTTCTACCCAACTACTATGAATTATGCCTTGCTTTAAACCTTTCATATAGTCGCACGTCTAAAAGGTATTGCAATACACAATTAATTTAAAGAGTAAGAAACTTCAATCGATTGACTAGCCACTAACCCATATCGGGTTCAAAAAACCAGCATTTTTGCTGAGAAAAACTGCGAGGTAGCATTATATTTCATTAACTAAAAATTAAAGCCTATAGATTAAATTTAGGTTAAATTTGCAAAACTGCAGCATCGTTTTGTATATTTAACTATTAAAGTTACTTAAATGCTTTTGTGGTTTAGAAAAAGGTAGTACTTTTACACGCTTTTTTTCACAAAACGCAATAAAAAGAGACAATTAAACTAACACAAAAGATAACATTAATTAATTTACTATGAGTAATCCAAATGTAAAACCCGCTACCGGCAAATTAGGAATTATGGTAGTAGGATTGGGTGCAGTGAGCACCACTTTCATGACTGGTGTCATGATGGCACGCAAGGGTCTGGCTAAGCCTGTTGGCTCAATGACTCAGTATGACAAAATCCGCGTTGGCCGCGGCGAAAACAAGAAGTATCTACATTATAAAGATATTGTGCCTTTGGCAAAGCTCGACGACATCGTGTTTGCTGCATGGGACGTATATCCTGCAAATGCCTATGAGAGCGCCATCAATGCCGAGGTACTCAAAGAGAAAGACATTGAGCCCGTTAAGGACGAACTGCTCAAGATTAAGCCCCTCAAGGCTGCATTCGACAAAAACTACGCTAAGCGCCTCGATGGTGATAACGTAAAGCAGTGCAAGGACCGCTGGGACATGATGGAGCAAGTGCGTGAGGACATCCGCAACTTCAAGAAAGAGACTGGCGTTAACCGCGTTGTTGTGCTCTGGGCTGCATCAACCGAAATTTACGTTGCTCCCGACAAGAACGTACATTATAAACTTGACCAGCTCGAGGCTGCAATGAAGGCTAACGATGTTGACCACATCTCGCCATCTATGTGCTATGCCTATGCAGCACTCAAGGAGGACTGCCCATTCATCATGGGTGCTCCTAACACCACTGTCGACATCCCCGCTATGTGGCAACTGAGCGACGAGACTAAGGTGCCCATCGCAGGTAAGGACTTCAAGACTGGTCAAACTCTCGTTAAGAGTGGTTTTGCTCCAATCATCGGCGCCCGCATGCTCGGCATGAGCGGTTGGTTCTCAACCAACATCCTGGGCAACCGCGATGGTCTCGTACTCGACGAGCCAGCCAACTTCCGCACTAAGGAGGTGAGCAAGCTCTCTACACTCGAGTCGATTCTCGTAGCCGAAGATCAGCCCGACCTTTACAGCGATATTTTCCATAAGGTGCGCATCAACTACTACCCACCTCGCAATGACAACAAGGAAGGCTGGGACAACATCGACATCTTCGGTTGGATGGGCTATCCAATGCAGATCAAGATCAACTTCCTGTGCCGCGACTCTATCCTCGCAGCTCCTCTGTGTCTCGACCTGTGCTTGCTCATGGACCTTGCTCACCGCGCCGGCCGTTATGGCACTCAGCGCTTCCTGAGCTTCTTCCTCAAGAGCCCACAGCATGACTACACTGTTGACGAGGTTCCCGTTAACCACCTGTTCCAGCAGCACACAATGCTGAAGAACGCCATCCGCGAGATGGGCGGTTACGAGGCCGACGAGGAAATCGATTAATCAACTGGTTTAGACTAGAAAAACTAACTTCCTAAATATTTGGGTGAGCCTCCCACTCCACAGTGCGAGGCTCACTTTTTCAAAACAACTTACATCTAAAATGCCCTTTTCCGACCAAGAAAAAATTGCCCTCTTGAGCCTGCTCATCGAAATGGCGAATGCCGATACAAAAATTGCCTATGAGGAAATGATTACTCTCAACCTCATTTGTCGCAGACTCGAGATTGACCACAACTCATTTGTTGTGGCAATGGGTCTCAAGTGCGAGCATGCCATTGAGGTGCTCAAGACCATGAGCGACGATAAAAAACTTCAACTTGCCAACATGATGATTGAAATCATCGATAGTGACAACCAGGTCGACGACAACGAAATTGCGCTACTCAACCATGCATGCAGCATAATTGGCATAGACAACCTGCTTAAATAAGAGGTCGCATCGTTTTAATCTTTTTGCAAAATTATGACAGCTATTTTTTGACAATCTCAACAAAAAGCAATAATTTTGCACACTGAAAAAAAGAAAAGCAAAATGAGGAAAATACTACTGGCCATATTGTCGCTCGTGATTGTCTCGACAGCAACATCCACTTTCACCAGCTGTACCGAGGAGAAAAAACACACCGACACTCTGCTCGACACAACAGTAATCATGCCACAGACGCCTGCTCCAGGCGACAGCACTGAAGGCACTCTCACCGTTACCGGCAAGGTGGTTGACGGCGCTATGAACAGCGTCTTCATCGAGGTGCAACCCGACAGTGCCGTAGAATTCTCTTATCCTCAACTCGACCGCAACGACAGCGAGGTATTCTACAACTGGTCGATCGACGACGAGGTCACCATCAAGTACGTTCACACAAACCGCAACGGCGAGGAGATTGACAGCGTGATAAGCATACAGAAGGCCGAGTAGCAAACCTCTCGTCTAAGAGTACCAACACGATTAATGCGGTAGTAGCTCAGTTGGTAGAGCATCAGCTTCCCAAGCTGAGGGTCGCGGGTTCGAGTCCCGTCTACCGCTCAAAAAAACACTGAATGTCATAAAAAACTGACAGTTTCCATAGCTTTAAAAACTTGGCGCAAGCGCAAGAAAAACACACACTTACTACTAACCACGACATGAAAACTAAGAAAAAAATATCCTTGATTGGTCTGTTCATCGCAATTTTAGCGATAGCCGTAATGCCTGCTGCCACTAGTTGCAATCGCAGCATCACCTATGAGGACGGCATGTTTGATTACGATGACATCTATACCAATGATGCCAACAACGACACATTCCAGTTAAATAGTGAGATTGAAAACGACGACCAGGAACGTTACTAAACCACAACAATAGCTATTTCTTAGCCGAACAAATGGTGAGGTAGTTGCAGTGAAGCATCTCGCCCTCATCGCCACGCAAGTGGAAAGGTCCACCAGCGCACCAGTCCCATGCCTTGCAACGTGCGCATTCATCATGCTTGAGCCAGCGACGGTTACGCATTACTTCAAAACGGTTGTTCCACACATCGCTGAAGCGGTCGTGGTAGATATTGCCCTGTGCGTAATGAGCACGAATGCTCATGCACCCACTAATGTCGCCATTAGCAAGCACCGATGCAGTCATAGTTCCGGCATCGCACCGGTAAAAATGACTTCTCACCTCGCCTTCGTAGTCGCCCAGAAAGCCCTCACAACTATAGGACAAGTCAATCATGCCCTGCTTGCGGGTCTCGACGATAAAATCCATCAGTTCAACATATTGCTCTGGACTTAGGAAGAGTTCTGGATTAAGCTTTGCTCTGCCTTGTGGGAAGATTGTGAAGATGCGCCACTTTCTCACGCCAGCATCAATGAGAAACTGCTTGAACTGTGGTAGAGTAGAGAAATTGCGCTGGCTCACACATGTAATCACGTCCCACAGCAAATTGGGCGTGCGCACCAGCAAATTCACGGCTTTCATGGTGGCATCAAACGAGTTGCCACGCAACCAGTTGTGCTCGGTTTCCTTTCCGTCAAGACTAACAGCCATCGTACACAACCCAGCATCAAGTAGCCTACCCAGCATCGTCTCATCTAGCAACACGCCATTGGTCACGGTTCCCCACAAGAAACCACGATCGGTAATCGCCTTGCCACATTCCACAATGTCGGGGCGAACCAGCGGTTCACCGCCCACGGTGTTGACAAGCACACGACCAGGGGATGTCATCGTTGCCACATCGTCAAGCACTGTAAGAAAGTGCTCAAGAGGCATATCGGGAGTTGCCGAAATCTTACGGCAGTCACTTCCACAATGACGGCACGAAAGGTTGCAGCGCAATGTGCATTCCCAAAACAGCTGTCGTAAAGGGTGGTTCTTTTCTATCCACCGGCGTTCACGTCGCGTGTTCTCTAAGTCGATGAGCTTGCGTGTTTTCATAGAACTCTATCAGTTTTATGTTCTGCTTCGACATTATTGACCGCAGAGTCACCAGCAACGGGAGGACCATAAACGTCTTCCACCACTTCAGGACCTCTTGGTGGTGGTCCATAAACTTTTGGAGAATTGAAGACTCCACCACATGACGACAAGCCCAGCATGGCGCCTACCGCAACCAAAGCCCTAACGCTCCATTTCTTTATTACAAATGCAGATTTCTTCATTGCCCTATTTTTTTGGTTACAGCGCAAATATACAACATTTGAAACACACTTGCAAATGTAAGGAAACTAAAGGTTTTCCAAAATCACCCTAAAAACCACTGCAAGTAGAGAAATTATCACTACCTTTGCACATCAAAACAGATAAATATGGACACACTTGCCTCATTTGCTAAAGAAAATTTTGAACTGATAACCCTGTTAGTTGGCTTACTTGGTGTGCTGGTGAGCATTTGGGCCGTTTATTATGAGATAAAGAAAAAACGCAAGCAGAAAGGCAAGCAGGACAAAAGCGAAGACGAAGAATAAATCGACTGTAAAATGGCAAGCAATCCAAGTTTTGTTCAATATATAGCCGACCAATGCAGCGGTGCTGGAGAAATCATTACCAAGAAGATGTTTGGCGATTATGGCATATATTGCGACGGCAAGATCTTCGGTCTCATTTGCGACGATTGTTTCTACCTGAAACTCACCGAAGCCGCCAAACCATTGCTGCGCACTGTTGAGATGCGACCACCATATGAGGGAGCCAAGAACTACTTCTTCATTTCCGAAGTCGATGACCACGATTATCTGTCAATGCTGGTGCGGGAAACCTGCAAGGCATTGCCCGAGCCAAAACCCAAGAAAAGAAAAAACTCATCATTAATATAGAACTGAGTAATGGATTTAAAATGGGATGACGGTTTCTCAATAGCCGTTAGCATTAAAGACAACACAGTGACCCTGAGCGCCAATCGCGAAGGACTATTGTCACTCGCCAATCACCTTATGACTCTGGCACAGGACCCTTGTCAAGGAGCACACATGCACCTCGACCAGTACAACTCCCTTGAAAAAAACTCAGCCGAACTGATTATAGAGAAAATAAACAACTAAAACAATAATATCTAATATGCTAGATCTCGACAAAAAGAAGAAACTCAAACGTGAGATTATCGCCTACTTCCTGCTTGTTATGGGAAGCGCACTGTTTGCCATCGGCGATGTAATGTTTGTAAACCCCTATCTCATGGCTCCTGGCGGAACCTACGGCCTTAGTAACGTGTTCAACACCGTGTGGCCGTGGAAGATTTCGTATTACGCCATCTGTATGGATGTGCCCCTACTCATTATTGGCACTTGGATACTGGGTCCCAAATTCGGTATCAAGACAATTATCTCCACTGCCTTGATTTTCGTCTTTACTTTCATCCTTGAGAGCTGGTGGGGCTACAACCCAGTAATCCACGATGGCGAAATCGTGAAACAGGCTGCCGGTTCTTCGATGGTACCCATTCCTCACGACGGCGGTTGGTTTTCACCCGACTATTTCCTTAACACAGTGGTTGCCGGTCTCATCTACGGTGTAGCCATTGGTCTGATTTTCCGCTCGGGAGCCACCAGTGGCGGCAGCGACATCATCTCGATGATTCTGCACAAGTACACCAAGATTTCGCTTGGCACCCTCGTTATGATTGTCGACGGTATCATCACCCTGAGCACACTTGTTGCCTTTGGTGATATTCGCCTGCCCATCTACTCTGTCATTGTCATCTTCATTGAAGGCAAGGTTATTGACCTCGTTGTCGACGGTATGAAGAGCTACAAGACCATGTTCATCATCACCGACAATCCAGAGCCAGTGCGCGACTTCATCATCAACAACCTGAAGCGCGGCGGCACTTGCATCACTGGCAGTGGCCTCTACAAGGGCAACGAACGCAAGATGGTGTATGTAACTCTTGACCGTGCCGACATGATTAAGCTGCGCTCGGTGCTTTACCGCATAGATCCAAAGGCGTTTGTCAACATTATGGAGAGCAGCGAAATCCTTGGCCAAGGCTTCCGTCGTCTCCCACAAGAGTAAATATTATTTGAATATAAGACTAGATGCGTTTCGCATTTTGTGTAATAATTGATTCACATTTTGCGAAACGCATTTTAGGCAAATCTATAAATCATAATACTATGCAAAAAGAAAAAGACAACAAAAGAGAACGTGACATCAGGAGATTGGCAAACTGCTATGGCAGAGCAGGCATTGGTGCCCTGATAGCAACAATACTTTTTACCTTTTTAGGAATGGACGAAAATTTCGTTATTTGTTCAGCCATCGGGGTGCTGTGTGGTGGACTCATCACCCCAATGATTCCAAGATTCTGGAAATCATAGTACCTAAACAAGAAACTGGGCTTAAAATAATCAACAACCACACCAACATTGGTGTGGTTGTTATTTAACGCCTCTTTTCCTAATGAAAAAAATGGGTTTAACTTTAATGATGTTAAAATTACACTAGTTTTAACATTTATAACACAAAAACATTATTAATTAACGATGAATATTATGTTATATAATTATCAAAATAATAATTTTGCACATAGAAAAAATCAAAAAACAAAAATGATATTATGAATGATCCAGTAAACATTCGTGAATTGAACGAAATCATTGCTACAAAGAGCAGTTTCGTTAACACTATCACTCAGGGAATGAACCAAACAATCGTGGGCCAGAAACACCTTATTGACTCGCTGCTTATAGCACTGCTAGCCAACGGGCACGTGCTGCTAGAGGGTGTGCCAGGACTTGCCAAAACATTGGCAATCAAGACCCTGTCACAACTCATCGATGCAAAATACAGTCGCATCCAGTTCACCCCCGACCTACTTCCTGCCGACGTTATTGGCACAATGGTCTACAGCATACAGAAAGAGAAATTTGAGGTAAAACGTGGTCCAGTGTTTGCCAACTTCGTGCTTGCCGACGAGATTAACCGTGCGCCAGCCAAGGTTCAGAGCGCATTACTCGAGGCCATGCAGGAGCGCCAGGTGACCATTGGCGAAAACACATTCGCCCTCGATGAGCCGTTCCTTGTAATGGCAACACAAAACCCCATCGAGCAAGAGGGCACCTATCCATTGCCTGAGGCCCAAGTCGACCGTTTTTTGATGAAGGTTGTGATAGGCTATCCCAACCGTCAGGAGGAGAAAGATATCATTAGGATGAACATTGGCCAGTCGATGCCCAAGATTCGTCCGCTGGTGACACCCGCCGACATCGTTGACGTGCGCAACGTGGTAAAACAAATCTACATCGACGAGAAGATTGAGCGCTACATTGTCGACATCGTCTTTGCAACCCGTTTCCCCGATGACTACGGCCTTGCCGACCTAAAGAGCATAATATCGTTCGGTTCTTCGCCACGCGCATCTATCAGCATGGCACTGGCAGCTAGAGCCTACGCCTTCCTGCGTGGACGCGGCTACGTGATTCCTGAGGACGTACGCGCCGTATGCCACGACGTGATGCGCCATCGCATGGGTCTAAGCTATGAGGCCGAGGCCAACAACATCACTGCCGACGAAATAATAAGCAACATCCTCGACAAGATTGCGGTACCCTAACCAATTCAATTGCATAACACTTAGAATGGTTAATGGAACGAAGTGAATTGTTGAAGAAGGTACGCAAGATTGAGATAAAAGCCAAAGGCTTGTCTCAAAACATCTTTGCAGGCGAATACCACACCGCATTTAAGGGGCGTGGTATGACCTTTAGCGAGGTGCGTGAGTACCAATATGGTGACGATGTGCGCGACATTGACTGGAATGTTACCGCACGCCAGAACCACCCCTACGTCAAAGTCTACGAGGAGGAGCGTGAGCTCACTGTTATGCTAGTGGTCGACGTGAGTGGCAGCAAGAACTTTGGAGCCGTGGGCGAGTCGAAGCAGGACGTGATGACCGAGATTGCCGCTACACTTGCCTTCTCGGCCATCGAGAACAACGACAAAGTGGGCGTACTGCTTTTCAGCGACAAGATTGAGAAATTCATCCCGCCACAGAAAGGGCGCAAACACATCTTGCGCGTGATAAGCGAACTGCTCAACTTCAAGGCTGAGAACCGTGGCACCAACCTCAACCTTGCCCTCGAATACCTGACCAGTGGTATCAAGAAACGCTGCACAGCATTCCTCATAAGCGACTTCCTCGACTCGCAAGACTATTACAAGAGCCTGTCGATAGCCAACCACAAGCACGACGTGATAGCTGTACAGGTCTATGACAAACGTGAGGCACATCTGCCCAACGTAGGCCTCATCAGGGTTAAAGATGCCGAGCGCGACACCGAGCGTTGGATTGACACCAGCAGCAGCCGTATGCGTCAAGCCTACGACCGATGGTGGTATGAGCGCCAGCAAGCAATGAGCGACACCCTCACCCGCAGCAATGTCGACCTTGCGCAGGTAGCCACCGACGAGGATTATGTGAAATCGCTCATGGCACTTTTCAAGAGAAGAGGTTAGGGATAGATTATAAATAAGAAATGAGTTTTAAACGAAACATAATAAACACATTACTGCTACTGGCACCACTCATGGCAAGTGCCGGCAACACCACCATAGGCGCAAAACTCGATTCGGCACGAGTGACAATGGGCAAGACTATCACCCTGCACATCGACATTACTCAAGACAAGAATGTGAACGGCCTGCTAGTCACCCTTCTTGCCGACACACTGTCCAATAAGGTGGAGATTGCCGACAAGGGACATGCCGACACTACCATGCTCGACAATAACCGCATGGAGATAAAGCGCGACGTGGCATTACAAGCCTTCGACCCTGGCACCTATCAACTGCCGCCCATCGCTTATCTTGTGGGTAGCGACACAATCAAGAGTCAGCCTCTCACACTGACAGTAGACTCAATTCAGGTTGACCCCAATGGCAAAATCAAGGACTTCAAACCTGTTGCCGAGGTGCCGTTCAAACTGATGGACTGGGTCCCCGACTTCATCAGCAACTACTGGTGGATTTGGTTGTTGGGCATCGCTCTCATTGCTGCAGCGATCTATGCTTACTATAAGTGGTTCAAGAAGGGTATCAACCCACTGAAACCAATAAAAAAGCGCTTGCCACCCTATGAGGAAGCCATGCTTGCATTGCAGCAACTCAAGGAGCGCAACCTGTGGCAAAATGGTCAAGAAAAAGAATACTACACACAACTTACCAATATCTTGCGTGTGTATATCGACCGCCGCTTCGGCATCAACGCCGTAGAGATGACTTCTACCCAAATCATGGAGAAGATTAAGCAAAACAAGGAGGCGCACATCGCCAACGACCAGCTCAATAACGTGCTCGAGATTGCCGATTTTGTGAAGTTTGCCAACATGCACACTCTTGCCGACGACAACGAGATAGCATTCCAACGCTCACTCAACTTTGTGGAACAAACTAAGCCACTGCCTGTTAGCGACGAGGAGGAAGGAAAGGAGGCACAGCAATGATTAACGACATGCACTTCATGCATCCTGGCCTACTGTGGCTATTGCTACTCATCATACCACTCACTGTGTGGCACGTACTCAAGGACCACAAGAGCGATCCTTCACTGCGACTTCCCACCACGCAAGCATTTGACACTATGCCTCGCAGCTGGAAGGAGTGGATGCGCCATGTGCTCTTTGCCCTCGAGATGCTTGCTCTGGCATGCCTGGTAATAATTCTAGCACGACCACAATCCTCAAACAGTTGGTCGAAGACCGACATTGAGGGCACCGACATCGTCCTGTCGCTCGACGTGAGCGGCAGTATGCTCGCACGTGACTTTAGCCCTAACCGCCTTGAGGCAGCCAAAGACGTGGCGACGAAATTTGTGAGCAACCGCACCAGCGACAACATTGGTTTAGTAGTGTTTGCCGGTGAGGCTTTTACTCAGGTACCTATGACCAACGACATTGCCACTCTTGTCAACCACATTGGTGAGTTGCAGATTGGCATGCTAGAGGACGGAACAGCCGTTGGCGATGGCTTAGCAACTGCCATTAATCGCATTAAAGACGGCAAGGCCAAATCTAAAAGCATCATTCTGCTCACCGATGGCAGCAACAACACTGGCGTCGTGGGGCCACTCACTGCAGCCAAGATTGCCGCAAAATATGGCATCAAGGTTTATGCCATTGGCGTGGGAACAATGGGCGAAGCACCCTACCCCACCATGGATTTTGCAGGAAACATCACCTATACTCGTCAAAAGGTTGAGATTGACGAGAAATCTCTTCAAGAAATAGCACGCACCACTGGCAGCAAATATTTCCGCGCAACCAGCAAGAGTGTGCTCAAAGATATCTTTAGCGAGATTGACACTTTAGAGAAAACACGCATGGACGTGCAGCGTCACAGCCAAATGGATGACAATTACCAGCCATGGGCTCTTGCCCTGCTATTACTGCTGACTCTATGCGCACTAATACGTTACACCGTGCTCAGGGCCATTCCCTAATGGCACATAAAGATACAACACTATAACAGTCATGTTTAGTTTTGCAAATCCCGAATTCCTTTACTTGCTACTGCTACTACCCGCAATAGCAGGACTGTTCCTGCTTGAAAGGATGGCACGCCGACGCAAACTCGCTGACTTTGGCCGCGACGATCAGGTCAGGCAACTCATGCCAGACGTGTCGCCACGCAAGCCACTAGTGAGGCTTATCATCATCCTGTTGCTGCTCGCCATGGCAATCATCATCTTGGCAAGACCACGAGCCGGAGCTGCTAAGAAGCAAACTGGCAATGTTAACGGCATCGAGGTTGTAGTAGCAATGGACGTTTCAAACTCGATGAATGCCAGCAGTACCAGCGACCCACAAGGAATGTCGAGGCTTCAACGCTCCAAGATGATTATGGAGAAACTCATCGATCGCTTGCGCAACGACAAGGTGGCGCTGGTGGTCTTTGCAGGTAAGTCTTATATGCAGATGCCGATGACCATTGACGGACAGAGCGCCAAGATGTTCCTGAGTGGCATTAAGACGAGCATGGTGCCAATGCAGGGAACAGCAATAGGTTCGGCCATCGACTTGTCAATGACGGCTTTCTCTAAAGAAAGCAAAGCCTCTAAGGCGATAATTCTCATCACCGATGCCGAGAACTTTGAGGATGATGCTGTGGATGCCGCAAAACGCGCAAGCCACAACGATGTGCAGGTCGATGTGATTGGAATAGGCACCAACGAGGGAGCGCCAATACCTACTGGCAACGGTGACTACATGGTCGATGATAGCGGTCAGACTATTGTTACTCGCCTCGATGAGGAAAAAGCTCAGCAAATTGCCAAGGCTGGCCATGGCACCTATGTGCAAGGCAATGCAACCGATGCCGTCGAAGTGCTCGACGACACCCTCAAGAAGCTCGCCACAACAAGCCTCTCACAAGTGACATTCACCAAGAATGACGAGCAATTTCCTGTCTTTGCATGGATAGCACTTGTGTTGCTCATTGCCAATGTGTTGCTACTCAACCGTAAGAACCCTTGGATTGCAAAGCATGACTTCTTTAAACTACGTGAGAAACGAAACGATGATAATGTCTAAAAAATACTTACTTATATCCTTAGCAGTGGCTTTTGTTTGCTTTGCCATGACTAGTTGCGGCAACGACAAAGAGCCACAGCAAGACTTGTCGAACAAGGCCGAGCGCAACTTCATACGTGAAGGCAACAAACTCTTTGCCGAAGAGAACTATGCCGATGCCGAGATAGAATATAGCAAGGCTCTGCAGGCTAACCCTTCATCGGCAGTTGCTGCCTACAACATGGGGCTTGCACTTGCAAAGCAAGCGGCACCAGGCGACTCGACTGGCATCCTGCAACGTGCCGACTCTCTGTTTAACTACGCTGCATCAATCACTACCGACAAGAGCCTCAAAATGATGGCGCACTTCAATAAGGGTAACCTTGCATATAACGCTCAACAATATGATAGGGCAATAGAAGACTACAAAAACGCACTGCGCGCTGTGCCTACCGACGAAGACTCGCGCTATAACCTACGCATGGCACAGCTCAAGCTACAAGAACAGCAGCAACAAAACCAAGACAAGAATCAAGACCAACAGAATCAGGACCAGAACCAAGATCAGCAGAACCAAGATCAAAATAAAGACCAGCAGAATAAAGACCAGCAAGACCAAAACAAGGATCAGCAGGATAAGAACCAACAAGGCGACCAAGACAAAGCTAATCCAGAGCAAGGTCAGCAACAACAGGGCCAGCAACAGCAAGGTCAACCTATAAACATGGACGAGCGCAGCATTCAACAAGTACTCAAGGCTATGTCTGACAAGGAAAAAGAGACTCAGCAAAAGATATATCAGATGGGAGAACGACAAAAACAGCAAGAGCGACGAGCTACCCAAAATAAGTGGTAACCCCTTTGCTATTTTCTCCCTATAATAATCTAATAAGCAAAAATGATCATTCGACGCTATATAACAACCTTGACACTGCTGCTCGTAACTATTGCAGCAAGTGCAGCGACATTCAGGGTGCAAGCACCAAGCCAAGTGGCTGTGGGTGGCAAATTTAGGGTAGAATTCATACTAGATGGTGCCGATGGTTCAGGACTATCGCTTCCCGACCTCGAGGGAGCAGAATTACTTTTTGGCCCCGAGGTGTCAACTAGCATGAGCACTACCGTCATCAACGGAAAGATGTCAAGTAGTTACTCTCAAGTGATTACAATGCTGTATCAGGCGGTAACACCAGGTCGTCACACGCTCGGTTCGGCATCAATCACTGCCGATGGAAAGCGACTCTCCACAAGACCTGTAACAATCGAAGTGTTACCTTCGGGAAGCACTCCAGCACCACAATCTCCTTATTCATCCGCTCCTCAACCAGCGCCACAACCATCAGCACCAGGTAATGCTCCCGATTATAGCGACCCTATGAAACAGTCGGCAGGTTCTAATGTCAACCCCAACGATTTCTTCGTGAAGGTGAGCATGTCGAAAGATGTGGTCTATGAGCAAGAGGCTGTGGTTTGCACCATCAAGCTTTACACACGCTACAACGTGTCGGCATTTCACTGCACTCAGCAGCCATCATTCAACGGCTTCCTTATCGAGGAGCTGCCAGTGAGCAACAACTTCCAACTGGTGGAGATGGTTAATGGCCAACGTTATGCCACAGCCGAACTCAAGAAATGCATCCTCTATCCTCAGGAGTCGGGCACTCTAACCATCACTTCGGGTAACTACGATGTGCAGCTAGTGCAGTATGACGTTTACAGCACCCCCATCGGCAGCATTTCTAAACCTGTGCCCATCGACATCAAGGTATCGAGCAATGCAGCAAGCGTTAATATCAGGCCATTGCCTGAACCTAAGCCTGCTAACTTTAGCGGTGCAGTAGGCAACTTCTCGGTCAACACCCGCATCAAGCCAACTGCTGGTTTCAAGACCTATGCCCCAGCGACCTACAGCATCATCGTGAGCGGTACCGGCAATCTGAAGTACATTCAAAATCCTGTAGTGTCGATGCCCAAGGAATTTGACACCTACGATCCGCAAAACACCATCAACATGTCGCCATCGGGTGATAACGTGAGTGGTTCGGTCACTTTCGACTATCTTTTCATCCCGCAGTTTGTGGGCGATTTCAAGATACCAGACACTTATTTTGCGTATTTCAACACCACCACACAGCAATACGACAGTATCCGCGTTGACGGCTACAACCTCAAGGTTGCTAAGGGCGAAGGAAAACCCTCGGCCCACTACAAGCTGCGCAACATGGACATTCGAGGCATCAACAAGAGTAACACAGCTCTAGCAAAGGGGCAGAACTTCCTCATCACAAGTCCTGCTTATTGGATTGCTACATTGTTGGCGCTGCTGGCAGCAATTGGTGGAATGATAGCCTACAACAAGATGGAAAAGACGCGCGCCAACACCAGCCTCATGCGCACTCGACGCGCAAGCAAGCTGGCTCAGCGACGCCTAAAGACAGCACGGGCCCTCATGCTCAAGAACGACCGCAATGGCTTCTATACCGAGACCCTTACTGCCCTATGGGGGTACTTGAGCGACAAGCTGAGCATCCCCGTGTCGGAGCTGAGCAAGGACAACATCGCTGCCGAAATGACCAATTTTGGCTTCACTCAGCAGCACATCGGCGACACTATGCGCATGCTCGAGACATGCGAGTTTGCACAATATGCCCCCGACCTTGAGAGTGGCAATATGGCACAAGTTTACGATGACAGCGCCATGCTCATCGACACCCTAGAGAAAGTGAAACGCAATAAGGCCCAAGCGGGCAACAACACCATGCGAGCAATTACCATAATCACTGCCATACTGATCTCAATTAGCGCCATGGCAGCCGGAATCGACTATGTGGAGCAAGGCAACAAGGCCTATGAGAGCAAGCACTACAAGAAGGCCGTCGAACTCTATGAGCGTGCACTCAAGGATGGCGCCTCGACCCAACTTTACTACAATCTGGGTAATGCTTACTACCGCCTTAACGACCGTGGTCACGCCATCCTCAACTACGAGCGAGCACTAAATCTCGACCCAAGCAACGGCGATGCACGCTACAACTTGGAGTTTGTGCGTGAGAAAGCGCAGCTCAACAACGACAACGGTGCCAATTTCTTCTCTTCACTCTTTGCCGACTGGGTAAGCCACGCTTCGAGCAACACTTGGGCAATAATCGCCTTTATCGCCTTCCTGCTCACGCTGGCAGGCGTTGCATGCTACCGCTTCGTCGATTCGGTAGCGTTGCAGAAGGTAGGATTCTTTGGTGCTATTGCTATGGCAGTGATAACATTCTTTGCGCTATCGTGCTCAATTTATATGCATCACCGCTGCACCAGCAAGGACCATGCCATCATTATGGAAGACAAGGCTCCAGTCAATAAATCACCACGTGCTGGCGACAAAGACGTGGCCTTCACCCTGCCCGAGGGCACCAAGGTGGAAATCGTGGACTCTGTCTTAATCAAGGGTGATCAAAGCGAATGGTACAAGATTGAGACCACCGACGGCAAAGTGGGATGGATGTATAAACACAACAAAGACAAAGAAATTATTTAACCTCTATAACCTTTTCTCTGTGGAAACATTACAACAATTCGATGCCAGCATCTTCACGGCACTAAACAGCTTCCACGCAAGCTATTTCGATAGTTTCATGTGGCTCGTGACAAAGATTGGAACATGGCTCCCCATGATCCTTATGCTTCTCTATATGCTCTACTTCAAGAAAGGCTGGCGACGCACCATCACCGTATTGCTCGCTATAGCACTGGTGATTCTCATCGCCGACCGAGTGTCGGCGGGCATTATCAAGCCGCTAGTCGAGAGAGCCAGACCGTCGCACAACCCTGATCTACAGTCAACCATTCACATTGTAAACGGTTATCGAGGAGGGGCTTTCGGCTTTGTGTCGAGCCATGCAGCCAACTGCTTCGGCATTGCCCTGCTACTCGCCATGATATTCAAGAATCGGGCCTTCACCTGGACTATGGTGGTGTGGGCTACACTCATGTGCTATAGTCGCATCTATCTGGGCGTGCATTATCCCGGCGACATTGTCTGTGGCGCAATTCTAGGCTTCGCAGCTGCATGGATTGTCAACAAGTTGCTGCAGTGGTTCTCAACCAAGTATCCGCTGTGGGGTAACATCGAGTTCAGCCATGGCGAGGTTAACCAGATGATCTATGCTGCGGTAATCAATATCACCCTACTTGCGGTGTGGGCGATTTTCATCACTACAACATAAAATATATTCTATTATTTTCACGTTTTACAAAAAAGCACTATCTTTATAGCACATTTCTAAATAACACAGTTTTTCTAAATTATAAAATCAACAACATCATGCCAAAGACCATTACATTCAATGAGCTCAGACGCATCAAGGCCAGTCTGCCCGAAGGCTCTACACACGTGATTGCCGAAAAGTTGAACCTCAGCGTTCAAACAGTTAGAAACTACTTTGGCGGGTCTAATTATGACTTCGGCATTCACATGGGAGTTCACATCGAGCCGGGTCCCGACGGTGGCATCGTTGTACTCGACGACCCAACTATCCTCGACATGGCACTAGAAATCCTTGACAACCAGAAGTTCAAAGAACAAGTCTAAATCCTGGAACAGCCAGTAAAACAGCATGGAATCCCCACCCCAAGTGAAGATTCCATGTTTTTTTATTTTTTATATTATTGTCGATTATTTGGAGCCGAGAATGATGTTATATACAGTAGTAACGTCGCCCGATGTTATACTGCCATCGTTATTCTGGTCACCATTAACAAGTGAGCTGTCGTCGCTGTTGAGCAACCAGTCATAAAGTGCGGTGACATCGGCAGCTGTCACGTTGCCATCACCATTCACATCACCAGGAATGGTACCACCAATCTCAACATAAATATCCTTCGTAATATTTTCAAACGCCAAATTCTCGGCCACCACCTCACCATCTAAGCTCAGCGTATAGGTCTTGGTATAATCAACGTTAGCGAAAGTGAATTCGCCATTCTCATCAGCAGTAGCGGTAAGGGTGTTCTCTCCGTCGCTCAATGTGAGCTCACCACCAGCACAATTCACTTTTCCCTTCACGTCATTTGTGAAATAAGTAAGCGTGAAAGCTGGCAATTTATTTGGCTCAAAAGTCATACCCATATCAACACCATATTGCTGAGCAATGTCCAAATAGGGACAATTATAATACAGAACCACATCTTTGAATATACTCTTATCGGTTGTGTGATAAGTTGTCGCCACTTCTGTCTCGGCAGTAGTAGTGTAATAGCAGAAGTACACTGCTTCGGGCACATAGATATCGAGCCCAACCTTGAAAATGTGACCAGTATAGTGGAAAGGCTTGCTCATATCGAAATCAGAGTGAATAACCTGAGCGGTACTACCGTCTTCGTTTGACAAAGCACATGGGACCATTTCGGCAAACAAATCATCGGCTGCATAGCTCGCTATAGCTGCATTATAACCGCCAGTAGTGTAGGGATCGGTCGCTGGGTCTATATCATCTTGTATATAGGCGGCAAGGTTAAGGCTATTTGCACTAATTTCACCATCACGACCAGGGATTATCTCTCCACCACAGCTTATAGCTGTAACCTTTGCTCCAATAGGTACATTCTCCATATCTCCAGGAGTTATAACACACTCCACGAAAAAATTATCAAACTTTACAGGGATTGAAGTCCCCCAAAATGGCACGTTCATTGCCGAATACACATTCATCGGGGTGCTGCCTTCCGAACTCTTCGACATTGAGAACTCCTGAGCAGCATTAGTAATCTGCGTTACATTAGCCCTATAATCTTCGGCTGTTGCTAAAAGTGAAACTGCAGCAACAATAAATAAAGTTGTAAAATGTTTCATATCTATTTTTTTTAATTATACTTCGTTTAATTCGTCACATTCGCCGTCAGAAGTTGAACAGGATACTCTGGCGCAAGGTGCCGTCTATTATCTTTTTAGAACCTAGGCGAACAATCTTATGCTCATGAGTAGTAAAATTGATATTGCTAGCGTTAATCGTGTAGCTATCCTCTCCAGTATCGGTCTTTATCAAGTCATTATACTCACGCCCACCATTGCCACGCCCACCATAGGCGACAATACACATCAACTGGTTTGGATGCCAACTCAAATGCTCCACTACATCAAAATGGATGTGCCCACCATAGTGTGCGATAAAGTTGTTGTGCGGCTCAGTGAAATTAGTTGTCACATTTATTTTCTCCAACCTATATCCGTTATAAAACTCACTATCAGTAAGGTTCTCTCCTGTCATATAAGCCTCCACAATGCTTGGCACCAAATCGGCGTCTCCAGTTCCAAAATAATTGTAGGTATCATAGAACATATAGGCATTAATCGACACAAACTCATTAATATAACTATCATCACGAGGATTGCTGCGAGCGTTGCCAAAACCATTGTGAGTCAAGATTATCACACCGTCCTTGTCACCACTGGTTTCAAGCACATCTATTAGCCAGTCAATCTGTTTCTGAGAAAAAATCACACTATTAGCTATAAGCCCACCCACAGTCTCTATCTCATAGAGGTCAAGACCGATGACACGAATAGTGCAGCCGTTCTGCGTCACATCCACGTAGTAATAGTTGGCGACATCATCGCCAAAGTTCACTTCACCATTTGGATACAGTCGGTTCAACACATGCTCCCGGAATCCAGATTGGCCAAGAGCGTTGTTAGTCGATCCAACATCCCATGAATCGTGGTTTCCAGGAATGATAAATACAGGTTTCTCACTAGCCAGCACTTCCTGCATCATCTCTTCGGTGGGAAGGAAATCTCCAGTCAGAATCATGAAGCTATAGGTTGGGTCGCTATTAAGAATCTCAAGAGCTGGTTGTAATGTCACATCAACACTATGCGTGTCGCTGATGTGCAGGAAACTCATCCTACGGTCATTAGCCCCGTCACGGTCAAGCAAGTAGTCATAGAGGAGTGTGATGTCGTGACCTGTGATGTGCCCGTCGCCGTCAACGTCGGCTGTTGGGGCATTTGTCTGGTCATCGTTGAGCATATAGTCATAAACCGCGCTCACGTCACCGCTGTTCACGAAATTGTCGCGATTCACGTCTTGCACCACTTGACTGAAAGTCGCAAATGGCAGCATCACTATGATTAAAACAATAATTCGACAATATAACTTCATAATACCACAATTAATGCACAAATTTATAATAAATTGCCGAAAAAACGAAAGCTTTTTTTGTTTTTCCATTATATTATCCAAGATTTTTTTACACAGATATATTGTAAAAGTAACAATAAATATTCAACGGGAAATTCAACGCTCAATTCACCCTATATTACTCGGACATTTAACAAGCGAGCCAAGATTAAATATTTCTTGGCTCGCCTTATCTTATTGTGAGAATTCTTAAAATTCTCTCATCTCTACACAATTATTATTTAATCATCTTCATCGATGAGCGGCTACCGTCATCATAGGTAATTACAACAATATTCACGCCATCAAATGGCTTGCTACTCTCAATACCTTGCAGATTATAGTAGCGCACTTCCTTGGCCACTTTGCTTTGAAGTGAATCGATAATGGTCTGGTCAATTGCTGTGGTTATATTCTCCTCGCTAATGCTAAGAGGACAAATGATATAGTCTTGGCTGACTTCGGTTTCCTCAACCTCATAGGGGTCACCTATTGCACGCAATGGACTTGAGGCCTTCGCGCCAAGACCCTTGAGAATTACAGCCCTGAAACTGAAGGCCTGTCCATCCCAAGCTTCAAGTTCCGCTTCGGAGGGTACATTACCATCATAGAATATTGGGTTGATGCTAACCTTGCCCTTAAAGCAAAGATCATTCTGATTGCCAGTATGTTTGGGGACATAAGCATAAACTGCACCATTTTCATATTTCAATACTGCCCACACAATAGTGGCAACCTCCATGGCACGTGGCTGCATAAACCAGAACATATCGCCATCATAGTGCTCGCTATGGGCTGCAAGCTCATGATTAGTAGCAGCAAGGTGAGCAATACTGTAGGTATTTACGATAGAGTTATTTGTATCGTGAGTTGGGGTTGCATCTGGAGCTGCAAACAAGTTGAACATTGGATTCTTCTTGTCAGTAGCGATGCTGCCAGTCACAGTGTTGGCGGGAATAATACAGCCTTCAGTAAATTTTGAGAGCTCATTAGGTGCATAGATTGCCACCCAGTTGCTCTGATAGTAATCTGCAGGATAGAGGACCCGACCATCAAGATCGAAATTATCATCCTTGGGGTTGAAATTAAAATAGTTGCTTTGTGTATCCTCTATGGGTTGAATATCTGGATAATTCTTGTTGTTTTGTTTATCATGCGCAAAAACATATCCAGCAGCCTCATTAACATATCCCACAACAAGCTCATCATTTATAGAAACAAAATCACTTTCAGTATACTTATCACTGCCGTCTTCTTGCTCATAGATAAGATCAACTAAGTCGGCTGATGTTGGTTTGTTCTCGATCGGTTCCGACTTTTGGCCATAATAAGCACGGTTGCCATCGGTCAAATCGTTATTCCCTAATGTAGGAGTTTGTGGATATAAGACTTCTCCAGTTGCTCCATCAACTGCCAACAATCTCATACCAGCAACGCCATTGTTACCACTAGAATTTCTTGCTTGAGCAACAAAATAAGTATTAGCTTTTTCAAGTTTATTTATCCCTAAATTGGTAGGGCGCGTATTATCATTATCTTGAGCAAAATGTCCAGGATATAAAGGATAAAACTTATATAAAGACGGATCATTAGTCGCTGTTTGAACAATGAATGGAGTGCCTGCTGGCATAACCTTGAAACCATTTTCCACAATTGGTGATGGCCTTTGATTAACGAAATCCACTGGAACCGCATTATTTTGGGCATTCATGAAGAAGCAATGTACTTCATTTGGAACCACAACTGGGAACGAGAAGCAAGCCGAAGTATAATAAGAATTATCTGCTGTATTATGCTTAGTGTCTGAAATTCCATAGGTACCAGTACCTGTTACTGAAGCCTGTTCTGTCATGTCAACGTTAGTAAAATAGGTAACGGTACACGAATAAGTCTTAATTCCATCAGGATCGTTAAGCGGTAGACTGAGATAAGCATCACCTTCACCTGTCACTTCTTCAAAATAGAACTCGCAAGAGAGTTGCTTTGACATACCAACGCTTAAATATGTTGATTGAATTGATGAACCACCTTCATCCTGAAGATAGGCATCGTATTGACGTATATCATTGCCAATCTCTGTTTTGATATACATTGATTTTGATGTTGCTGCATCTTTAGGTGTAACCTCAAATGTTCTATTGGGGAAAATAATGCCGTTATAAAAAGGAATCCCAAGAACTTGTCTTGGTGCCGAAAAACCAATATTTCGACGATTCATATAATTATTAACGTCCTCACCTTGACACACAAACTTATACACACCATTATTTGTTATCTCTTCCAATTTAAAAATTGTTCCTGGCGATGTAAGAGCCTTGTCTTTCTTGATAAAGATTATTGGTTGCTTGCGACCAACACTTTCGGTTGACGTAGCAAGTACATTTTGATCGCCTGGATCCTGCTTTTCATAGCACATGTATCTATCGCCCGACACACTGTGGATACGATAGTAGTGACCTTTTTGAAGATTGGTCGTAGCAGTGGGGCCTGGATTTACAGCAAGTGCATTAAACCCAAATAGAGAGAGGAGGGTCAGCGTTAATATTAGTTTCGTTTTCATTTCTTTCTAAAACTCTTGTCTTTTTCAACTCTGGAAGTGTCATTATTTTAGACACCTCCAGAGCAAATGAATATTTGATTATTTATTGATTGCTTTTGTTATTGACTTAGTTCCATCGTCGAATGTGATGACAACAATGTTCATACCGTTGAATGGGGTATCGCTCTCAACACCAGCAACATTCACATACTTGATGCTTGTGATATTCTTGCCATTATTGATTGTTGAAATAGCACTAATTGTCTTTTCGTCATCGAAAAGATAATAAACATTGGCATTATCTGGAGTAAGCTTACTTGCATCAAGATAGGCTTCATTACCATCAATCATGTCGGCCACATCATAGAATCCAATAAGACTCGTTGCGAGTTCGCGATTATTACCCTCGTTCTCTTCATCGAAGAAAGAACCAACAAGCAAGTTGTCACTTGTAGCTTCCGAAACACGTGGTGTAACATCTACTCCTCTGTCAACTGGTGTTCCTGTTGGGATAAACTTATTGTCCTCAACATTCTGACTTGTTGTCTCAATCACTACAGGGGTATATGCTGGAACTTCGCCAGTGAGTTCAGTCTTAGTACAAACATAAATAGTCTTACCATTAGCTTTCACTCTTGCTTCAATGCCTGTAACTTTATAGGCGACTACACCTTCAGGAATCGTATAAGCAAAGTCAGTGTATAATGTAGTGTAATAATAGGGCAATCCATCATCTTTCACATATTGAAGGTTAGGATTAATTGAGAAATAGTTCTCATCGTCAACTGGTTCAAGAATCCATTTAGCGGCATCACCCTTAGCCTCTAGCTCGTCGGCCTCTATATATCCAAATGTAGCATCACCATCCTGTGTCAGATAATAGGTGGTGGCGGGCTTAATACGGTCGATATTGTTTATCAACTTCTGATATAGCTCAGGATATTGGTCGGCATAGCCAAGCAATACAACCTCAGCCTTGATACTGTCCTTAGCGCTTGCCAAGAAAGCCTCTTCATTCAATGAAACCGCAACGTCATTCTCGTCGAAGTTGAACCAGTAGGGATGATTATGCGCCCAAGTCTGTCCCCTTCCCATCGAGAAGACCAAGGCCACCGCATTAGTAATAGCATCCATCGAGGGAGTAGTGTAAATACAATAGTAAGCATCCTCTCCACCCGATGTTATGGTGTTGAGAACATTCACACTCTTGTTAATCTCATAGTTGTTAATCATTGCCTTTGCCATATCGGCATAATCGGCAAAGGAGGGATCGTCGGCAACAATCTTATCAACAAACTGGCAACCAAGTTCTTTCACCTTTGCTATACCATGCTCAGCAATGGTGTTAACATTTCGGCCTTGAGCACTTAAGCGGGTCACGTCTTGCGCAAGATTGCCCACACGATCACCCAAACCTATATAATGAATCGTTCCGGCTTCGGTAAGTGCTTCCTCTTTTGTCAAATTAGGCTGAGCTTCAAACTTGCCTGTCACATTAACATATTTACGGTCATAAGAACCTTGCGCGTTCTTAATGCGATAGTAACCGCTCACACCAGGCTCGGGAGTATAGGCCTCTAGTTTCCATTGCAAATTTGGCGATGTGGACAAAGCGTCAACATAACCGAAAGTATCATTATCCTCAGCAGTCAAGTAATAGGTGTTGCCTGGCTCAATTTGCTCAATATAAGCCTGGACAAGAGCCTTGAGGGTTGGGTCCATATTTGGGTTATTAGCAATATACCTGTAAACCACACGCTTAGCCCAGTTCCATACACCATCGGTAACTCCGTGTGCAATAGCAGCCTGCTCTACCTCCTCGGGAATCTCGGGGATATCAACACCAAGCAACCAAGTAGTTTCTGCCACCGATGTACCACCGTTGGCATTCATTATGTACAAGAAACCATAGTCATTCTTGTACTGCTCAATGAGCTCATGGGCGTAGGCCACTTCTTCGGGAGTCAAGGGATTGTTTCCCTGTGTCATCACATTGTCAACATAGGCATTAGCAAGAGTAACGGCCTTGTCAAGATAAGAGTAAACCTCAATGTTGTCACCCTTCAACGATGTGAGCTTATACTGCTCATAGAAACTACCAGGCACTCTCTCACCAACACCAACATAAATAATTGTGGCATTGTCGACTGAGGCATCGGGCTTAGCATAATACTTGCCCTTGACACTAACGTACTTTCCAGTACCAACATTTTGGATTTTGTACCAACCGCTTTCGGGGGCTGCGGCTTGAATGTTAAAGCACACAAAGGTTAGCAATAACATTAAAAATGTAAATGTTTTTTTCATGTGATTGTTTTTATGTATTAATAGATAAGTTTTTGCTACATTTTTGTTTTAAATCGACACCATCGGGCATTCCTCTTAATGTACGATGATTCAGTAAATTCTTTTTCAACCGACAAAAATAACACATTAATTAATTTTAGCAAAATATTTTACTAAAAAAATCACGGCGATTTTTCACCGTGATTCTTCTTTTCGGTTATTGCCACTATGCAAAAAATGCCTGGATAATCATTGTTGCACGCCTTTCATCGACAGGGCGATGCGCTTGCGCTCGAGGTCGACACTCACCACCCTCACGCGCACGTGCTGATTGAGCTTTACAGCCTTTGCGGGGTTGTCAACTCGCTTGTCGCTGAGTTGCGACACATGCACAAGCCCCTCTTTGTGAACGCCAACGTCGACAAACGCACCGAACTGAGTGATATTTGTCACTATGCCAGGCAGTTCCATACCAGGCTTGAGGTCGGTGATTTCATGCACACTATCGTCAAATTCCATCGCTTTTACCTCGCTGCGAGGGTCGCGTCCTGGCTTCTCAAGCTCCTTCATAATGTCGACCAATGTCAGCTCGCCCACCTCGCGCGAAACGTATCGCTTGATGTCGATAAGATTGCGTTTTTCTTTGTCCTTGATAAGCTCCTCAACACTACATCCGCAGTCACGCGCCATACGGGTCACGAGGTCATATCGCTCGGGGTGCACAGCGCTGTTATCGAGTGGGTTATCACTCTCGGGCACACGCAAGAAACCTGCCGCCTGAGTGAAAGTCTTAGGACCGAGTTTTGGCACCTTGAGCAGCTCGGCTCGGCTATGGAAATCACCATTCTCGGCACGGTAGTTCACAATGTTCTGCGCCAACGTGGGACCAAGTCCCGACACATAGGTGAGCAACTCCTTGCTAGCGGTGTTGAGGTTCACGCCCACACTGTTCACGCAGCTCTCCACGGTGTACTGCAAAGCCTCTTTGAGCTTAGTCTGGTCAACATCGTGCTGGTACTGCCCCACACCTATCGACTTGGGGTCGATTTTCACCAATTCAGCAAGCGGGTCAAGCAGTCGGCGACCTATCGACACAGCGCCTCGCACCGTCACGTCCTTATCGGGGAACTCATCACGGGCAATCTTGCTCGCGCTATAAATCGAAGCTCCGTTCTCGCTCACCACAAACACGTTAATGTCGCGACGATAGCGGATGCGCTTGAGGAACTTTTCGGTCTCGCGGCTCGCTGTTCCGTTGCCCAATGCGATGGCGTCAATCTTGTAGGTCTCAACAAGGTTGTGTATCTTCTTCGTAGCGCCTTCAATGTCGTAATTGGGGGCAGTAGGATATATCACATCGTTATACAGCAAGTTGCCATTCTCATCAAGGCACACTACCTTGCAACCGGTGCGGAAACCAGGATCCACAGCAAGAATGCGCTTGTGGCCAAGCGGCGGAGCGAAGAGCAACTGACGCACGTTTTGGGCAAACATATCGATGGCCTCGGCATCGGCGCGCTCCTTGCTAAGGGCAGCAAACTCATTCTCAATCGAGGGCTTAATAAGACGGCCGAAACTATCCTCGGCAGCCTCCTCCACGAGTTGCGATGTCTCCCCCTTACCACGCACCACAATGCGGCACACATTATCGACGGCACGGTCGTTATTGATATCGATACTCACCTTCAAGAATCCCTCTTTCTCGCCACGCCTGATGGCGAGCAGCTGGTGCGACGAGATGCGCTTAAGCGGCTTGGAAAAATCATAGTAGAACTCATAGTTACGTCCCTCAATCTCCTTGCCTTTAACTACACTGCAATTGAGAATTGCGTCATAACGGAATGAACGCCTCACACTGTTGCGCACCGTCGTGTTCTCGCTCACCCACTCGGCAATAATATCGAGAGCACCATCGATGGCATCGTCACTACTTGGCACCTTGTCGCCATCGACAAATCGCGATGCCATCTGGTTCACATCGCCACCTTTCTGCGCCATAATCATCTTGGCGAGTGGTTCTAGCCCCTTCTCGCGTGCCACCTGAGCACGAGTGCGCCGCTTGGGCTTGTAGGGCAGATAGATGTCCTCGAGCTCTGTAGCGTCCCAACAGTTGAGTATACGGTTTGAGAGTTCATCAGTGAGTTGATTCTGCGCCTCAATAGTTTTCAGGATTGTCGACTTGCGTTTCTGCAGCTCGTCATAATAAGCCATGCGGGCGTCAATCGACTGGATTTGTGTCTCATCAAGGTTACCGGTCGCCTCCTTGCGGTAGCGGCTAATAAAGGGGATAGAGTTGTCATCACGAAGCAGGCTCACAGTCCCACTCACCTGATTGATAGGGATATTGAGCTCTTGCGATATTAAGGTCGAAATCTTATCTGCCATATATTTTCAAGTATTAAGTTCCAAGTTTTAGGTGTTCCTCTCTTTCCTAACCCAGCTAATCAGCTATCTTCCAACCATTCTGATTGACGATGCATGGGCCTCGCTTCTTGAGCGTTATGATAGTAATTTCAGGATAGGCTGTGCCAAGTCGTGCCGGAATACCCACCAAGCCAATGCCAATATTGGTGTAGAGCTTATGATCGCCTTCAGTATAAAGCCCTACGGCATAGTCGTTAAAAAGTGACGCAGGCGTGATTTTGTGCCCAAAGAGCGTTATCATGCACTGCATAGCATGGGTGTGGCCCGAGAGCATCAGGTCGGCCTTATCGGCAGGGCGCACCATAGTGATGCGACGCTGGTAGAAGCTGTCAAGCTTCCACTGCTCAGGATTGTGCTGCAGCAAGATCATGAAGCGCTTCGACTTGTCATAATCAGCATAGGCAGTGTCGAGATAAGCATACCGCGGGAAAGGCCACCCTTGGAAGCTCTTGGTACCTACTACGGCAATCTCGGCACTGTCGCGACGCAAAATGATATGGTCGTTGATAAGCAGCTTCCAGCCCATCTCGCGCTGCAAGTCGATTAGTGCTTTGAAGTCGGCATCGCGCTGTTGCTGCGTGGGCCAATCCTTGTAATGGGTATCGTCATGATTGCCCAGAATCGAAATCACACCATCAGGGGCATGCAGTTTCGAGAGATCTTTCTTGTAAGGCAACGCCTCGCTAGTCTCACGGCTCACCAGGTCGCCTGTGAAGCAGATTAGGTCGGGCTTGTTGACGTTAATGCTGTCAACACATTCAGCAATGAACTTTGTGTTGCCACCATAGGTGCCTAGGTGTGTATCGCTGAACTGCGCTATACGGTAGCCGTCAAACTCCTCGGGCAGGTTCTCAAACTCAAGTTCCAAATGTTTCACTTCCAGCTTATAAGGAGTATAAAACAGGCCTGATAGCATGAAAATGAAAACAACAACTCCCACAATCGTTGCAATGATACCACCCCACCTGCGGGTGCGTTCCCCACTTCGCTTCAAGTGAGTTGGCACCCACACCAGAGCTGCTATGTAGCGCGGCACATAGAAGGCATAGTAGAGGTAAAGCATCCACATCACCCACAAGAAAGTGGAGCCGTCACACTCCTTGCGCGGTATCGACATAACAGCTACAATCAAGCCCAAAAGCACCAGAGAGATAACTGCATGCACACCGCTCCTGAGCCGAGGCCAACGCTCACTGCGTCTGAATTTTATATATAGCCACAAGTCGAGAGCAAAGTTCACGACCAGCAGCACGATAAGCGGTATCCATTGTAGGGTCATAATCCTAAAATTTAAGTTCTAAGTGTCAAGTTTTAAGTTTTATGCATCGCCAGAAAAACTAGCTTTTATGTTTTAATTCAAACGTCAAAGATACACCTATTTTTTTTACTAAGCAAATCACATCTTGTGTAATTTCTCATTTTTGCCTACCTTTGCACTATGGAACAGGAATTTGCTTCTACATTACTCGAGAATGCCGTCAGCGAGTTTGCACAACTACCGGGAATAGGCCGCAAGACTGCACTTAGGCTCGTGCTCTACCTGCTCAAGCAGCAAGAGGACGTAGCGACTCGATTTGGCGAGAGTATCATCAAGCTACGCAAGGAGATTCGCTACTGCAATGTGTGTCACAACATCAGCGAGACCGAGACGTGCCCCATCTGCTCTAATCCCTCACGGGACCGAAGTACGGTGTGTGTGGTCGAGAACGTTAAGGACGTGATGAGCATTGAGAACACGGCGCAGCACCACGGCCTGTATCATGTGTTGGGCGGACTCATCTCCCCCATGGACGGCATAGGACCACAGGACATCGAAATCGACAGCCTCGTGGAGCGAGTTCAAAGCGGTGAGGTGAAAGAAGTCATTCTTGCTCTTAGCGCCACCATGGAGGGCGACACTACCAACTTCTATATTTACCGCCGCCTGGCACCCTATCCCGACGTGAAAATCACTATTCTGGCCCGTGGCGTGAGTGTGGGAAATGAGATTGAATATACCGACGAACTCACCCTGGGCCGCTCAATTCAGAACCGAACCCTATTCAGTGACTCATTCACTAAATAATTGTTTTTCAACCCCTCTTTCCCTTTTATTCTCTTTATTACTTTACTAGCACTCCATGGCCGACAACTACGTTGAAAACCACCATAACGACTACCTAAAAGCGAAGGCAAAAAAAGAAGCCGCTCGCCGTCATCGCCAGCACCTTTACCTTGAGGCCTATCGCAAGCGACTCAAGCAACAAAAAGAAAAGGAAGAAGAACAACCCTAATTGCACAACATTGGCGACTGCCTCAAAGGTTGTATTTAACAATTACAGAGTTAGTTGACATTAATCACAATAAGCGAAAGGCTTAGATGACGACAGCTAATGAAAACTTCGCCCTTTGTCCTTAACTGTCTGAAAAAAATGTATTAGAATAGTTTTTTGTGTTTCCAGTAGAAATAAAGAAGGGCCTTCATGTGCAGGCGCCCCAACCTTGAGAACGGACTGCGACGCGTTGAGTGACGGTAGTCATGCATGATGGTGTAGTTGTTGAGGCAATGAGTCTTCCATCCCGCCTGCTTGATGCGTATGCACCAATCGGCATCCTCAGGACCGTAGAAGATGTGCTCGTCGAGCATTCCCACCTTGTCCACTACTTTGCGCCAAAACATCTGGCATGCACCTATTACATATATTGGTTCAATAACTCCTTCGGCATTGGGGGTGTAACGCATCTTGTTGCCTATTCCCAGCACATTCCTCACCTTTATCATCAGTCCTGGATAAGGCTTGCAACTGTCTTGTGGAATGCCGTCTTTATCCACCAGTCGGCAAGAGCACAGACCCACATCGGGGTGAGCATCCAGATAGTCGCTCATGGCATTGATGGCATCATCGTTGGCCTCGGTGTCATTGTCGAGCAGCAGCAATTTCTCTCCCTTAGCAACATCAATGCCTTGATTGCGTGCAGCTGCCACGCCTCGGTTCTCACTGTTGAGGATGAGCTGCAACTGTGGATAGTTCTCGCGCAGGAAGTCGAGCGTGCCATCGGTCGAATAGTTGTCAATAATTATCACCTCACACGTAGGGTCATTAACGAACGTATGCAACGAATCAAGGCATCGGGTCAAGAACCCTAGCCCATTATAAGTGATTATAATTATTGACAATCGCTTCATCACCCGAAGAGTTTAATCTTCAAAGCACGTGCAGCATGAGTAAACTCACTCCAACTCGTGAATCGCTTGAGTTGCGTAACCATGAAATTCCATGAGAGGAAGTAACTCAAATTATTCTTAAAGAGGATTTTTTCCATCTCATCGCTGCTGATGTTGGGAAGATTCAGGATTGACTCACGCTGTACGTCGGTAGGCACATAATCGGGAGTCGAAAGCCAGTTATTCTCCTTACACAGCTTGTAGAACTCGGTACCTGGAAATGGTGACACGATGTTAAACATGACCTGATCCACTTTAAGTTTCTTGGCCTCCTTGAGGGTGTGCCGCAGAGTTTCCTTGGTCTCAAGTGGACTGCTGCCAATGAGCACGTTGAGCTTTACTGGCACTTTATACTTCTTCAGTAGACGGATTGCCTCATAAATCTGCTCAGTTGTAATGCCCTTGCGTACATACTTGAGAATTTCGTCATTGAACGATTCAACGCCTAGGTCTACATAGCAGCATCCACTCTCGCCCAGCATCTTGGCAATGGGCTCAGTAATGGCGTCTACGCGTGCCTGGCAGCCCCACAGCATGCCATATTTCTTCATTATCTCGCACATGAGGCGAGTGCGCTCCTCGTTCCAGATGAAGTTATCGTCCATGAAACCAATGGCCTTGTAGCCCTGTTCATGAAGCATCGCCATCTCGCGGTCTACACTCTCGGCGGTGCGATAAGAGATGGTGGGTTTACGACCAGTGAAACGCTTGTTCTCAATCTCACGAGCAAAGGTTAGTGAGCTGGGCACGCAGTAGATGCAATGATAAGGACAGTTGCGCGAAGTAAATGCTGTGGTATAGCCCTTGCGCTTTATCTTGGGATTGTAGTAGCGACGGTCGGCAATGAAGTGGCGTGCTGGGAACGGCAGTGCATCAAGGTCGCCAATAAGCGGCCTGAAACCGTTATTCACTATATTTCCCTCGCCATTCATCCACGAGACGCCCAATATGCCATCGAGTGGCTTTCCTTCGTCAAGTGCGTGAAGCAGCTCCACGATAGTGGCTTCGGGTTCTCCGCGCACTATCACTATGTGATTGTCGACAAGGCATTTCTCAATGAAGTACGATGGACCAGGACCCATAAGGATTATCCGGGCCTCGGGACGCATCTTCAGGATTGTGTCAATAGCCAGCATGTCGCTCTCTATCGACAAGTTCACTGTCCATATGCAGTAGATGTCGCTGTTGTCGCCCATAAGGAACTGCCTGAAATCCTCCTCTTTCTTCTTGTAGAACACAAAGTCCTCGTAGGCAACCTCGCCAAATTTCTCGGCCTCTACAACTCCAATGACAGTGAGCTCATATATATTTGGTGCAAAATACACTACCCTTGTGCAGCCAGCCGAGCGCTCGGCTGGTCGTTGTCCATCAAGGACTGGTGGCACCAGGAAAGTAATCTTCATATATAGTTCTCAGGTTGTATTTATCAATATATCGCAATAGCAAAATACGTTCTATATCTAGAACGTAGAAAGTTATAATTTATTACATGAAAAGCCCTATATATTTTCTAGATGTTTTCCACAAAATCTTTGGGGAGAATGATGTTCTCAACATCGATTGCTGCGGCAAACAATGGAGCAATTTCTTCGACGGCAAATCCAGCTATGCCACATGCTATACGGGTAACAAAGAACTTAAACTCAGGGTGTTGTGAAGCATAGGCAATAAACTCATCAACATAGGGCTTAATGGTCTCAACTCCACCTTGCATCGTGGGGATTGCATAACACTGACCCTGCAAGCCCACACCCTGGCCCCATACTGCGCCAAACTTATTAACCGCAACTCGTGCAGCACCGCCGGCATGCATCCCTTTGAGATTGCTGCCAAACACAAATATCTCGTTATCTCTCAGGTCCTTGATAAAATCAGGAGTATACTCTCTATTATACATAAAATGTCTAAGTCTTTCAGTTTGCTTGCAAATTTACACGTTTCCAGTCACTCTTACAACCCTTTCGTCAACAAAAACACATTGTTATCTCATGCTGTCACGATAGTCTTTTGCTGTCATACCAGTAACTCGTTTGAAATAGCGGTAGAAGGATGTGGGTTCGGAGAAGCCTAGCATATAGGCAATTTCCTGAAGGGTTTGGGTGGCATGCGTCTCAATCAATCGCTTAGCCTGTGCTGTCACATATTGCTCTATCCATTTGGTTGGTGTGAGACCATCGGTGGCAGTACAAATGACTTTGCTGAGATACTTAGGCGTGAGGTTCAGCAAGTCGGCGTAGTACTTCACCTCTCGCGACTCTCTGTAATTATTTACCACTAAGTCACAGAATCGACTGAATATCTCTGCATTGCGTTTCGACGTCCATTGCTTGTCTTGTTCACGTCGATAGTAACAAAGAAACTCATAACCCACTGCCAACTGTGCCAACAGGGTTTGATAGCGATGGGGCATTTCCTCGTCGGTGAGGTTGGCGATGACAGCAAGTTGGTCTACGATGGACAAAAGGTGCTCGGCCTGCTCGTCGGTTAGCGAGCAGAGGGGGGCATAGTTGAATTTCTCGTAGTCATGGCTAAAGGTGTGGAAACGCAGGTCGTCGAACATCTTCGGTGAGATGAAGAATACAACGTAGGAGAAGTCGTCGGTGCGATCTATGGGGTGCATGATGTGACCTGGCATAATTAAGGCCAGATCGTTCTTGTGGTGTGTCATCACTCTCATATCGTATTTCGCCCGTGCGCTGCCGCTTAGACAGAGGGTCATAATGATATGCGGGAAAACAAAGTCTTCGTTGGTGATGAAGAAGCGTGGTTCATCGCGCACAATCAGGATTCCAGATTGCTCAACGGCTTTTATCACCTGTTCTTTAGATGTTAACAGTGTCATTATATGTAATGGTGTTAGATATACAGGAGTATTTTTGACTGCAAAAATAGCTTCTTTTACTGATTCCGCAAACAATAAGCGACTTTTTGCCATAAAAAACAAACGAATCGTTAGCAAATAGATTTCATGAAATCAATATTTTTGCCGATTAAAAAAAGCATAAAATTATTATAAAAATTACGTTTAATATAATAAATAAACAATGATGAAAAAGAAATTATTTTTTTCCGTATTGCTTCTGTTGGCGGTGGTGGGCGTGAAGGCTCAGTCTATCGCTTCAGAGCAGATGGACGAGCGGTTCAACGATGGAACCACGATGCCCTACGGCTGGTTTGGCGAAGGCTGGAAGGTTGAAGATGGCGTGGCCAAAGCTAAAGCCGTTAAAGATTCCAAAAACAATGGTATGCCTGGCATGGGTGGGAACCAAGGACCTAACACGAGCGAGAACCAAGGACCTGGCATGGGTGGAATGAACATGTTTGGTGGCGACCGCATCAGGACCTATCTACTCACGCCTCCTGTGGCTGTGCAAAATGGCGAGAACTTAGTGTTCACTGCCCGTAAGCCCAAAGACGATGAAGGTAGCTTCAGTTTCGACCTGAAGGCCATGATGGGCATGGTCGACACCATCTTCGTCGTGGATCGCTCGGTGTATGGCAGGGACCAGTGGGTGCGCGTGGGTGAATACACCACAACGCTCACCGACGAGTTCCAAGAGTTCTCCATTTCAGGCACTCCTGAGGGTAAATACCGTTTCCGCATTGTGTCGTTTGTCGACGCCGAGGTTGACAGCGTAGCGGGCTTCCACATCGACAATGAGGCTCCTGACCTTCTCGTGACGGTTGACAGCTTGCACACCGCCTTTGTTGACTATAGCGTATGTGCCGAGGATAGCACTAAGGAGTTTATCGTTATCAACACTGGCACCGGAACGCTCGACGTTAACGTCACCAGCGACGCTCCCGACCTCTTCAGCGTTGACATGAGTAGCCTCAGCATTGCAGCAGGTGACTCAGCCACGGTGAACGTCACATTCCACTATGCCGCAGGCAGTATCGGTAAGAACGATGGAATCATCACCTTCAGGTCCGAAAGTGATAGTCATCCATTGCTTGCCACAACCATCCGAACCGCAGCCATCATCACCGATCCCGATGTTTGGTTTGTTGATTTCAATGATCACCAATTGCCCCTGGGATGCTATGGCGAAGGATTCGTGGTCAAGGACAGCGTAGCCACACACTATAATCCCGATGGTGGCGGCATGGCTGCTATGGCTGCCATCTTTGGTGGAGGCGGTGCAAGTGACTGGTTTATGACACCCCCTCTCAATATTAGGGGTGTGAACGACGCTGTGGTCTTCCAGTTGAGAAATGGCGACGGCAGCTACAAAGGTCCCATCATCGATGCGCAGGCTAACGTGACCATTGAGAAGAGCATCTATGGTAGCAACAAGTGGGAGAAGGTGGATGCCTATCAATTCAAGGACACACTGGCCCATGTGAAATGGATTTCTTACCTCCCCGAAGGCGACTACCGCTTCCGCTTCGTTTCTGGTGACAGCCTTTGCATTGACAGCATTGCCGGTGGCCGCATCCTTATGAATGCTCCCGACCTGCTGGTTCGCGAAAACGGACGCAGCGTGCAGCTGGTGAACTACGGCGTGGCCCGTGGCAACCAGACCAAGACCTTGCAACTTATCAATACCGGCACGTCGGCATTGCAAGTCTATGCCATGTCGAGCGATCCCACATTCTTCACGCTGAGTGAACAGATGTTTAACATCGCAGCTGGAGAGACGGCGACAGTAGATGTGACATTCAACCACAACCCCGAGGCCTTGGGAGCGCACCAAGCGGCACTAGTCCTTGTGCCGCAGAATGCATCGATAGCCACGCAGATGATTTACCTGTCGGCCTACATCACCTACGACAACGCGTGGAGCGAAGACTTCGAGCCCGAGTTCCTAGTCGATGAGGGCGAGACTGTTGATTTGCCCGCAGGATGGAGCACCACTGGTTGGCAAGTCACCAAGGGTGGCGGCATGGACATGATGGCAATGATGGGCATGGGTGGTGCCGAGAAAACTTGGGCTCCACACACCGATAGCGAAGCCTACGAGCTCATCACTCCACGTCTGCAGGCCAAGAAGGGCGATGTGCTGCGCTTCTATGCCGACGTCAGCAGTGGCTGGCTCAACTTGTCTTATAAGCGTGATGCCGATGATGACTGGACCTATCAGAACACCTATATCACTGCCGACTCGATATACTTCATCGCGCCACTTTCGGGCGTTTACCAGTTGAAGTTCACTGGCAGCTCAGTGTCGGTTGATGACTTCTTGGGCTTCTTGTGGCCTATGGAGGAAGCAGCTATATATGATAACAATGATGAAATCAATGCTATAGTCATTGAGCATTATCAGGGCAGGAATGTGAACGTCACCTATGACCGCGTGCTCTCGGCTGCCAGAAATGAGGATGGCACATTCACCCCAAGGGCTTATACGCTGTGCCTGCCCTACGACTTCCGCTTCAGCGAGCTTGTAGAGCCAGGCAAGATTAAGTTCTATCAGCTCTCATTTGTCGATGACTATTACAAGCAGTTTGTATTTACTGCTGTGACCGATGTTGCCGAGGCTGGCAAGGCCTACCTGGCAGTGGTAGATGAAGGAGATGTAAGACTCGATGCCTTCAATGTGACAATGCTAGCAGAACCAATCACCGACGAAGCGTCAACTGCAGTCAACGATTACGCCGATTGGTACTTCAATGACAATTTCACTAAAGTGGGCCAGTGGGTAGGCAACTTCAGCTGCATTAGTTCTACCGAGGCCGATGGACTGAATATGTTCTGCTTGCTTGAGGATGGCACATGGGCCCATTTCACTTCAGCCGACAATCCTGATGCCTTGCTCAACGCTTTCCGTGGATTCTACCTTAGTGACGCTCCTGCCGAAGCACCAGCAGCCGCACCTTCTCTTGCTCCTATTACCACTGGTCCAAAGAAATACCGCACTCTATTTAACAATGCTGGGGCAGGTAGCGTGAGCGATGGCAATGTGCCTGATGCGTTTAACATCCTTTACAATCCCGACATACCCGCTCCGTCGTCCGACCCATCTGGTGTTGAGCCTATCATACACACCATCGACGCCGATGGAACTCACCACTATTTCGATCTGTTAGGTCGCCCACTCTACAACAAACCAGAGCAAGGCATCTACATCGACAATGGTAAGAAGGTTATTGTAAAATAGGAATAAATCAATCTTTTTGACAAATTTAGCGGTTGAGACATCAAAATCTCAACCGCTTTTCTTATGTCGTTTATGGCGAAATCAATTATACTTTCTGAAAGGCGAGCGCAGCACCCAGTGCGGTGCAGAACTCAGCATGTGCAGGAATATGGAACTTCACACCATAAATCTCTTCGATGCGAGGGAACACAACCGCGCACTGCGGCAAGCGGGTAAGATTTCCAATAAGCACAAAGTCCTTCACACCTGTGTTGAGCTTCGACAGCACAGCAGCCGAACCTATCGACTCAAGCACCATGCAAATGATACCAAGCGCAACATCATGGTCGCTAGGAGTAATCTGGCGAACTTTGCCAAAGAGAGACGCTGTTGCGTGTAGCGGCAGGCCCTCAAGGTCGGTCTTGCAGATATCCTTAATTTGCAGGTTGATATGGGTAATATCACCTGTTGAGGCAAGGTCTATCACGTCGCTCACGTGGTCGGTCTTAAGCAACAGGTGAGCAAGGCCCATCAGGGTGCCGCCACCAATGCCTATACCGCCCAAATGTTTTATCTCGTCGCCATCCACACTCACTAGTGTAGTACCAGTACCCATCGATACAACGGTCAACTTGTCGAGGCCACTGTCAAAGCGGGCGCCTAGACCGTCGGCTTGGAACTCGTCGGCCTTGCTCGTGGGCAGTCCATAGATAGGTGTCGTCACACCCGAACTTCCTACTCCAGTGAGCATCACATGCTCAATGTCGGCAAGTGTGATTCCATTATCGTAGATATATTTGCCAAAAGCCCCAAAAAGCGATGTGATTGGGTCGGCTGCTGTGATAAACATTGGCGAGAGAATCTGTCCATTGTTTAGCCCCACTATCTTGGTGGTGCTGCCACCCACATCAATTCCTATTACTAGTCCCATGATATATGTTTTTTCAATATTTTTTCAAAAAGTGCTCCAAATTTAGTGTAAAAAAAGCAATGACACAAAATTATTATCACTAAATTTGCAAAGTTGAAAAACCTAAGATTATGAAAAAAGTTATTTCCAATGACATTGTGACGTTGCGTTCGCTTGAGCCCACCGATCTCGAGGCACTTTACAAGTGGGAGAACGACTGCTGGCTTTGGACAGTGAGCAACATCATGACGCCATCGCCCAAAAGCTACCTGTGGCAATATCTGCAGAACTACGATAGCGACATATACAACACGCGTCAACTGCGACTCATGATAACGCTCACCGAAACGGGAGAACCTGCAGGGACCGTCGACCTTACAAATTTCGACCCTTTCAACAACCGAGCAGAGCTCGGTATCATGGTCGACAAGGCTCATGAAGGAAAAGGTATTGGCGACGAAGCCTTAAAACTCACAATTGGGTATGTGCGCGACTATCTGGGACTTTTCCAGCTCTATGCACTCGTGCCTGTGAGCAATACCGCTTGCGCCACTCTGCTAAAGAAGCACAACTTCACAACTGCCGGCCTACTCAAGAAATGGATAAACCATGGCGCCGAAGTTCACGACGTTGAATTGATGCAACTAGTTTTCTGAATTGTAATATATTTTACTCACACATGAAACTCAATGTAAAAAGACTTAGACGCTTTACTGCCGAACGATGGCCAAAATCAATGGGGAAAACCCACGGAGTGAATCATTGGGACAGAGTAGCCCGCTTCGGCGAGATGCTCTTTCAAGAAGGCGCCGACATGGACGTCATCCAAGCCTTTGCCTATCTTCACGACTCCCAACGCAACAACGATGGTGAAGATTATGAGCACGGACCTCGAGCATCAAAGTTCATCGACACCATTCGCGTCTCACAACTCAGCGCATTGAACGATGAGCAAATTGACAAACTAAAGCGTGCTTGCGAACTCCACACTATTGAGGACCGAACGGGTGACATCACAATAGACATTTGCTTCGATTCCGACCGCATGGACCTGCTCCGAGTGGGAATAACTCCCCTGCCCGACCGAATGGCAACAAAAAAAGGTGCCGACCTAGTGTCAATTCCTAACTACAAAGAGTTCTATACCGACTTCGTCAAGAAAGTAAAAGACGAGATTGCCAACGATTAATAATCTCCCTTCCCATAAACACATAAAAGGCAAATCGCAATGAGCGATTTGCCTTTTATATTGACTAGCCAAGAGGCGCTTAGAATGTGAACTGCACACGTGCCTGGCCCATGTGAACGTTCTTGTCGTAAGGCAAGAAGTCCTTCTGGAGGCGATGGTAGGTGTAGTCAAACATCATCTGAACGTACTTGTTGAACGAGTAGTTCAAACCAATGGTGTAAGAGTTGGCTTTACCACCACCAACACTGCTGCTGGCATAGGGCCAATCCTCCATATAACCGTTGGGATAGTACTGGTTACGACCTACTGCGAAGTACTCGCCCTCGTTCACGTCGTTAAGGCTAGTGTAGTTGTAGCGAGCCACAATCTCAAGAGCTTTGCCGTTGAGACCGCCGAGCAAGCTCTCACCGCGGTTGTACTTGTAGGGGCTACCAAAGATAAGGAAACCTGCCTCTACATAACCGCCGTGGAAGTTGTCACTGCGCAGGGGATTGGCAGCGAGCCACCAGTCATAAGAACCCCAAGTATCGATATTGTTGTTACTAGCCTCCCAAAGGGTGTTGCTGTCACGTTTCTTGGTTGTGTGCTTGTACATATACTCACCACGTACGAAGAAGCGGTTGTTGTGGTAGAGCACCTCAGCGCCAAGGTCCATAACATTGTCAATCCAAGGAAGCTCGCAAGATACATACTGGTCATCCTCGTCAACATAGGTCTCAAGTGGTTGACCCAGGTAAAGAGTCTTCTTGAGTACGTTATTGGTAGTCACGCCACCACCCATGTGGGCAAAGCGACCGTTAACACCAATGTGCAGAGTCTGGTTCTCATCCATGATGGGACGAACTACGTAACGGCCAGCAACGGTGATGCCGTTGAAGCCCGACTCAATCTTGTTGTAGGCATTCTCGGTGAACACACCCTGATAAGCCATGAACAAGTCGCTGTTATACTTGTAGCTGATACCAAGCTCACGGCCTTCGCCAAGAGCATTTGAGCTACCAGGACGAGAAATGAAGTGATAGCTACCAAGAGAAGTGTTACGAGCCATCGAACCGGCAGGGTCGTTGTAGTAACCAACCTTTACCGAATGAGCGTCGCCATTCTCCATGTTCTTAGTGTACTGGAGGAAGATGTTCTTCTGTGAGAATTTACCCTTACCAAAGCCAAAGTCAGCATAGAAATACCAGTCCTTGTAGCTCATCGATGTGCGGATGCGGGCATCGGTAATGGCAGCACCGCTCTGCATGGGAGTGAAGTCGGTATTATAGTAGGCAGCGTCGGCCATCATGCGCGCACCAATGGTGAAGTGCACGTCCTTCTCGTTGTTGTCAACCCTTAATGTAGGATCGGTGTCAAAGTCTTGAGCATTGGCAGCGAACGCAAAAATCGCCAAAGCAAAGATCAAAAAATATTTTTTCATATCTATTTATGTTCTAATGTTGATTAATATAAACTCTTTAAATGCTTTTTTCAACTGTGTTGATGCGATTTTATCAATAGCCAAGGCGAACTAGGGTTGCCTCAACATCGGGAACAACAGATGGAGCTTGAGAGTTGTCAAACTTCTGGCCAGGATGGAATGGGTTAGGAAGGTTGGCATTGCAACGGAAACCATTCTCAATCATGTAACGCAACGAAATCTCCGAGCGGTTGGTAAAGAAACCGTCCATATAAACGGGAACGCTCTTTGTGCCGGTGAAGTTGGTGTAGGGAGTTGCAGGGATTGTGAGTTGCAGCAGGTCGTCAAACATGGTGGTGTTACCCTGTCCGTAGTAGTCGGTGTAGTAACCCATGTACTTCGACATCTGTGCATAAGAGTCAAACGAGTAAGGATGATTGATCATACCTGACTTGCGAATCATGTAAGCCTGCCAGGGCTGGTTCATCTCAGGATAGTTGTTAGGAGCACCACTGATGGCGGGGCCAATGATGTGTGCGCCGTAGTCCTGTCCGTAACGGATGAAGTCGGCATAACCGGTTGGGGTGTCATAAGCGATGTCGGTTGCATAGGGGGGATCACTAATCCACAACAAGAAGCACATGGGCACTTGTCCCTTGAACACGTCGTAAGCACGATGCAAAGCGTCGAACGAGAAGGTTTGAAGGATAACCTTACCATTGGTGTTACCTACGTTAACCTTGCCACCTTTGTAGAACTGAGTGTCGTTAGATGGATTGGTAACAATGTTCCAGCCACACTCGTGGAGAACGTTGTAAACGCGAACCTCCATGTCTTTGGGGTTAAGCCAGCTCTCTTTGAACTCGATGTAGATACCTGGGCGGTTGCCAGTATCTTGATCGTCTTGTACATAAGCGTTGGCGAAGTCATACTCAACGAAGTCCATATACTTAGCTGCATAGCTGTAGCTTACGCTTGGATCGTCACACTTAACAGTCTTCTTCTCGCTGTTGTAGATTTCCTCGAGGGTCATGTTCTTGTATTTGTCCTTGATCTTGTAAGGCAGAATGCGAACACCATTGGCATCGCGTTTCAGCTTCTTACCCTCGGCAAAAGCAATTTGGTCTTGGATTGCCGATACATAGAGGCCATTGCTGTAGATAAGACCGTCCTTTGTGCTGTTCACTCTACCAAGCTGAGTAGCCTTGTAGTTAGGACGAGCCTGCTCTTTAGTGCTGTTGTCAAGGTTAAACCACTCACCTGAGTCGAGCATGAGAAGCTCAGCATAGTAGTACGACATGGTGTAGTATGTACGGAAGTCGTTCACGTCACGCTGATATTGAGCCTCAATATCGGCCTCCGAGAAGTGCTGAGTGCCGTCACTGTTCTTGAACGAACGGTAGAATGCCTTGCGAATCTCGGTAGGAACGTAGTCAGAGAAGAAGCTTTGAATGTTAGTTGTACGCTTCACGTTCTCGTCGTGGTTAGCAAGCACGATACCGTCTTTGGTAGCCTGCATGTCACTCTCAAGGTAGTCGGCGCCCATCTCACGAGCCCAACGCCAAGAAGCCTCGGTCTCTTCGGGAGTCCAGAAGATTGAGCCACGGTGTGCTGCTACAGCATACAGGGGCACATAGTCACGCACCTTTGCCATCTCGGCAGACAGCTGAGAAACCTCAATCCTGCGGGCATCGGTATTCTCATTGGTAAACTGCTGCTCATCGGAGCAAGAGGTTGCCAGGGAAGCGAGCAATAAGCCAGCAACGCCTAATCTAATTAAATTTTTAATCATAAGTTTGATTGGTTTGTTGGTTAATATAAAATTAATTGGTATTTCTTTTTTATGTCCAGCATGGTGAGCCACTTAAGGCCCACCACGGTGAACTATAGTAGATTATTCTTCAGTTTTCTCTTCTGCATTTTCTTTAGGAGTATTTGTTCCCTTACGGTCGGCAACAAGATACTGTTCCTCTTTGTAGGTAAGTGCCATAAAGAAGATTGCGAGAACACAAGCTATCATAAGCAGGATAAATACCCACGACCAGCCCCAGTTGTCGGCAACGAAACCGAGCAGGGTGTTAGCAAGAAGTGCAGTACCAAGCACATAGCCCATAAAGCCGGTCAATCCAGCAGCGGTGCCAGCAGCATTCTTTGGAGCCAAGTCAAGAGCCTGAACACCAATGAGCATCACTGGACCATAGATAAGGAAGCCAATAGCGATAAGACAGCCTACAACAACCCACAGGTTACCCATGTTCTGCCAGTAAATAACAATAGCAATGATGATGATTGCCATGAATATCATAGTAGGCATTGCACGACGACCCTTGAACACTTTGTCACTGAGCCAACCGCAGAAGATTGTGCCAGGAATTGCTGCAAACTCATAGGCAAAATAAGCCCAACCGGCGCTCTTAATGTCTACACCCTGATTGCTCAAGATGGTGGGAGCCCAGTCGAGACATCCGTAGCGCACCATATAAATAAACGAGTTAGCGAGTGCGATAAACCACAAGAACTTGTTGCTGAGCACTGTCTTGAAGATTTCCTTGGTGCTCAGAGTCTGCTCGCTCTTCTTCTCGTCATAGTTCTTCGATGCCGAACCACTCCACTTCTCAATCGAGGGAAGACCACACGATTGTGGGGTGTCGCGAATCATCACATAAGCAATGATTGCAATAAGAATAGCTACTGCTGCAGGGAACGCATAGGTACCAATCAAGAAGTACATCTTCTCATCGTTGCCGTAGAACCAGCTACCAAACCACATGGCGCCATAGGCTGCCATAGGGCCAACGAGAGCACCACCCACGTTGTGGGCGCAGTTCCAAACACTCATCCATGTGCCACGTTCCTTAATCGAGAACCAACGTGTCATCACGCGGCCGCAAGGAGGCCATCCCATTCCCTGGAACCAACCCACAAGGAAGTTGAAGGCACCCATCAGGAAGATGGCAAGAGCCTTCTGCTCACTGAAGTACTGGATGGGAATGATCATGAACATCATGGCAACAGCCGAGAGGATAAGTCCCAGCGGCAGGAAGCGACGTGCATTACTGCGGTCGCTCACACTTGCCATCACAAATTTCGAGAAACCATAGGCAAGGGCGTTCATCGCCAACGCCGTTCCAAGCTCACCCTTAGTGAAGCCAAAGGGCTCCAGCATGGGGATTGCCATCGAAAGGTTTTTTCTCACAAGATAGAAGCCGGCATATCCAATGAAGATACCAATGAACACCTGCCACCTCAAGCGGCGGTATTCGGCATCGGCCTCAGGTCCTGTTCTTTCCGGTTTGAATGCCGGAGGAGCTAAAAATTTACCCATTTGTTTAATCGATTAATTGTTAACGGTTAATATTATTATTGTTCTTAATTCTGTTTCAACTCCCTCTCTTTTACTCCCCCTCTATTCGATTAGAGGGGGCCAGCGGGAGAATATATATTGTGTGTATGAAAAAAGCCTAATTTAAATCACTTAAAACTAACAACTCATAACTTAATTAAGAGCTCTTGTCGCCTCCACGTCGAGAGCCTCAGCGATAATCGAGATAGGGTTCATTACTGGTGTGCCTGTCGACATCTCGATTTGCCACTTGCAGGTCTCGCAATCGGTAGCAACATAGTCGGGATTCAATTCCTTGATTTGCTCAAAGAGGCCGTTACCAATGGCCTGCGAACGCTCATAGTTCTCTTTTTTGAAACCGTAAGTGCCGCTGATGCCACAGCACTGCGACTCAAGCATCACGAAGTCAAGACCAGGTATCATGCGTAGCAAGCGAGTGCTATAGGGCACCCATCCCATGCGCTCCATGTGGCATGCGCTGTGATAGGCTACGCGTTTATGATAATCCTCGCGAAAAGCAAGTTTAATCTCACCCTTCTCGATGAGTTGAAGCAAGAATCGGGTGGCAAGGCTGATGCTGTCGCGCACGTCGTGGTTATCGATTCCCAACAAATGGTCATACTCGTCGCGCATAGTAAACGTGCAGGTCGAACTGGTAGTTAGAACTGCATGGCCCTGTGCGATGGCTTTTCGCATCGAGGTCATATTAACCTCGCCCTGACGCTTTGCCTGCTTGGGCATACCGTTGGCAATAAGTGCCACACCACAGCATTTCTCTTTCTCGAGCAGATGCACGCCATAACCCACAGCGTTCATCACCTTTACGAAGTCCTTACCCAGTTGTGGATAGTTATAATTTACATAGCAGCCATGAAAATAACTCACGTGCTTGCTGTACTGATCCTGATTGGGCGCTGCTTCCTTCTTGAACCACGACTCAAACTTGCGGCTTGAGTAGTCGGGGAAGGTGCGGTGCTTGTCAATGCCCATCACACTGTGCAGCACAGCCTTCATGGGCTTAAGCTTAAGCACGGGGTTGGCAATGGGGGCAAAGGGCGAAGCCATAGTGCCCACCAGGTCGGTATTAGCGAGCATCATGTCGCGCAAACTGGGCTTGTGAGTGCTGTACTTGATGCGTGCAGCCTGGATGATGTCGCCAATGTGCACATCATTGGGGCATGCCACCTCACAGCGCTTGCAGTTGAGGCACATTTTCAGTGCTTCATCAAAGAATTCTTTGTTTTTCAAGCGATAACGCTCACCGTCGGGGCCTGCCTGCTTGGGTCCGGGATATAATGGAGTCACTGCCGACACTGGACAATAGACTGTACAGATGGAGCATTTCAAGCACTGCTCAAAATTGTTGACGCTCACGTTTTGTGTCTGGGTTTTGGTTGTCATAGGTCAGTCAGTGTATTATTTCACAATATTATTTACTACTTCAAGTGCAGTAAGCATGTCAACGCCAGCGCCATCAAGCATCTTAATGCTGTTATGGCCACTCAGTATGGAACCTACGGCATAAAGGTTGGCAACGGGTTTGCCTTCACGCAAGCAGCGCAGGTTTTCATCGGTCTTGACTCCCATCTCCATATAAGGCTGGGCATCGGTTACGTCAATCTTGGCCCAAGTCTTGCGGTCAAGACCAAGGTCATCAACGTCTACACCCAATGCTGGTTCATACACATGGTTGTAATCGGCAACCAGACCACGGCTCACAAACGAACCCGTAGCAAGCACAAAAATGTCGGCCTCAAGCACGGTGCCATCAAGTTTGGCTGTTTTCACTCCCTTGAGCGTGTCACCGTCAAATATTCCTTCGGTCACCTGGTCACCTGTGAAGAATGAGCCGCCAAGTGCCATAAAGCGCTTGCGCAGCATCGTCTGCATCCTCACTCCAGGCACCGAGGGTGGCAAGGTTGCCACATAGCTTGCTGGAGCATTGATGAGCTTGAGCAGTTGCTGGCTCTTATTGCTATCAGTCACTCCCAGCACTGCAGGCAGCAGCACCATGTCATAACCATCACCGGTGACGCTGTTCACCTCGTCGGCAAGTTTTACAATCAGGTCTTTGTTCTCAATCACCTTAGCAATATTGGTCGAGCGCATCTCGGTGGGGCTCTGCCTCAACTCTTGAAGTTCAGGAAGGGTCACCGCTTTCACTTCGACTTCCACCCCACGGTTACGCAAACCTGAGGCAAGAAACTTGGTGGGTAAATCAAGAAAGTTTACTATATTAATCAGAGCCACTTTGCGCCATGGCATCTGGTCAGGGTCCTCAATAGTCGCCATGCCTTCAAGGCTCAGCCATGTGGGCATCAACTCCCCTATCGGAGTGATGCGCCAATGGTTGGCAGTCGCATAGCCAGTGGTGGCGAGACCAGCTCTCCCGAGTATTTGTTTCGCCACACCAGCTAAACTTGACACGTCTTTGAGTTTTTTATAAGGATGTTTACTGTATTTACTGTCTAGAGCAGCAATGCCTTCGATGGGATTGTACACGTCGTTGCCCTGCCCGTCGCTTCCAAGCAGGTCGAGTGTGCCGCCAGTGAAGTGCAGCGTGCTTTGTCCGGCGCTCACCAATGCCACGTCTTTGCCAGCCTCGGCAAGCGCTATGCCTGCGGTGAGACCACTCAGGCCTCCACCTATTATTATTACGTCAAATTTCATAATATTCGACTCTTCTTTCGTTTGCAATTCGGTCTACACCCAGGAAACCTTGATAAATCTTGGCTGTGAGCTGGGCCTCGGCAAGGTTGTCGCCCCATGCCACGGGCTGCATACCTTTCCAACGCTCGTTCATAAAGCCCGAGAGGTCGTTGATAGCTTTCTGGGCGCTAGCGTCATCGCTGCACATCACGCCTGCGGCACGACAGGCACAAAGCTCGCCCTGGCAAGTGCCCATACCCACACGGGTGCGGCGACGCAAATTGATGAGGTTGTGAACGTGGAGCTTGGTTACTGCATACCGCACTTCGCCAACACTCACGCCCTCACACTCGCACACCAGAGCATCGCTGGTCACATCGCCACGCTCAACGCTCTCATTCAAGGTGCCATGACGGCCCTGTGATGCCTTCTGCGAGAAACTGTACTTCTTGGGCTCCGCCTTTAATTCACTGCCAGGCAACGGAGTTGCGGCCGTCTCACACTTCTTGGCAACACCGAGTTTCTCGCATGCGAGATTGGTCACTTCCTCGGCCATCAAGCGGTAGGTCATCATCTTACCACCTGTAATAGTAATGAAGCCTGCAAGACCATCGCGCTTTTCGTGATCGAGGGTCACAATGCCACGACTGATACTGCGGCCGCTAGGGTCATCATCGCTGGCTACCAGTGGACGAACTCCAGCGTAAGCACGCAGGATGCGAGTGCTTCCAAGCGATGGAGCAAGTTTCATACCCTCGGCAAGCAGCACTTCTACTTCCTCGGGAGTAACGCGCATGTCGTCGCAAGTCTCGATGGGAACGCGATCACTGGTGGTACCTATCACACAAACCGCATCATCGGGAACGAGGATGTCGGCGTTGGCGGGTTTGCGGCAACGGTTTATCACCATATTATTAACACGGTGTCCGAATATGAGCAGCGAACCCTTGGCTGGGAACATATTGATTTTCACGCCTGCCATCTGGGCAATGAGTGTACCCCAAATGCCGGCGGCATTAATGGTTACTGTAGCATAGGCCTCGAGTGTCTCCCCGTTGTGGTTGTTGCGAAGCTTGACGCCAATCACGCGGTTCTGCTCAATGATGACATCTATCACCTCGTGGTAAACGAGAGCTTCGGCGCCATGAAGTTGAGCATCTAGAACGTTGGCCATTGTCAGGCGGAACGGATCGATTGATGCGTCAGGAACCTTAACGGCTCCTATAAGCTCAGGATTTACCGCGGGCTCCATTATCTTGGCAAGCTCAGGGTCGATAATCTCGGCACTGATGCCGGCCTCAGTACACTTCTGCACAAAAGTCGATTGGAAGTTGATATCATCTTCGGGGAGGGTGATGAAGAGGCCTTCGGTCTCTTCAACGCAGTGGCGTGCAATCTTGCGCAGCGTCATGTTCTCCTGGATGCACTCCACAGCACTCTCATGGTCGGTAACGGCATAGCGAGCCCCGCTGTGCATCAAGCCATGATTACGACCTGTTGCTCCTGTCGAGAAGTCGTGGCGCTCTACCAGAAGCACTTTAAGGCCGCGCATAGCACAGTCGCGGGCTGTGCCCGCTCCTGTGATGCCGCCGCCAATCACAATCACATCATAATGATTGTTGAGTTCAGTTTTCATTAATTTGTTTCTGTTTTTGCAATAACTCTGTTGCGTGTTTCACTTTTGCGCCTAAGGCAATGCTTTGGTTTACAGGTAAAAAACGTGAGTATTTTCTACAAATATTAACCAAAATGTGCGTATTAAGTGAAATAAAATTGTTTCTAAACGAAACCACAAAGATTTTATTTCGCAACAAAATTAGATACATATTTTTAATCTGCAAAATTTTTTCCTACTTTTTTTCAAGAAAAAATGCAATTTTATTTTATTTCACCCCATTTCCCACCAAAAAATATAGCAAAAAAACCAGAAATCAATCTATTATCTTTCTAAAAACGACTATTATTGGTTCGTTTTAATAAAATATTCAAAAAAATTTGTTTCTTTTGAAAGAATACTATAATTTTGCCCCGAAAGTCGAAACTTCAAAGTTTCACACCATATTATATATAATAAAGACGCTCGATTATGATCAAAAAGAAAAGGCAAGACTCCATCATGGAGGTGCTAATCAAGCAAGAATCTGTTTCGGTCAATGAACTTGCTGAGCAGCTCAACGTGTCAACTGTGACTATAAGGAAGGACCTCAACGAACTGGAACAGGCCAACAGGCTTTATCGCAGCCATGGCAAGGCTATTCTCCTCAACCCTTTCACCATCAATCGCTCGGTGAACGAGAAAGAGAAACTCTCGCCCGAGCAGAAGGACGCGATAGGGCGTGAAGCAGCCAAGCTCATCGACCGCGATGACTCTATAATCATCGCTTCGGGAACTACCGTACATGCCCTCGCAAGAAATATCAAGCCTATACACCGCCTCACAGTGGTGACGGCGTCACTTCAAGTGAGCGTTACTTTATCGCAAGACGAGTGTAACGACATTATCCAATTAGGAGGCAACGTGCGCCACAGCAGTCTCTCGGTGGTAGGACAATACAGCAAAACACTTCTCGAAAACTGCTCGTTCTCAAAACTCTTTATCGGCGTCGACGGCATTGATTTCAACTATGGTTTCACAACTACCGACATGCGAGAGGCCGAGCTCAATCAGCAAATGATGAGAGCGTCTCAAAAGGTAATTGTACTAGCCGACTCCAGCAAGTTTGGCAAACGAGGTTTCGCAAAAATAGGCGACATCGAAGATATTGACATGATTATCACCGATTCAGGAGTAAGTCCCGACGTCATCAACCAAATCACCGATCGCGGCATAAACCTCATCATCGCCAAGTAACTGTCACACTTAGCAAGCGCACTATCATCCCCACCATTTAAAAATAAGATTAAGTGGTGGGGATAATTTATTGGCAATCATTCCTCAACAACACTTGACACACGTTTTTCGAGACAAGTCAATAGTCTTTTTTTCAATATTCATCTGACAACACCCGTTTTTATTTATTCTTCTAAAAAACTGATTAAATAAATATTTTATATTTATAAATATTAGTTGTATATTTGCACCCAATTAAACAAAAATGAAAAATAAATGGTGAATTTTATAAATAAAAACTAATATAGATATATGAAAAAGTACCGTTTTCTATTTCAGCTTTCACTGATGCTGACGATGCTGTTGGCGCCACTGGCAGCAAGCGCCATCTCGGGGCACTACAACGATCCTGGTGGCGGCCAGTACTGGTGCAACGTGTTTGTCGCCAGCGTAAGCGACAGCAAAAGTTACAGCTGGTGCACTGGCGACGACGAGGATGCCTCAATGGAGCTATTCCGTGGCTTCGAGTGCGACCACGACGGAAAAGTTACTACCGAGCACCCCACATTGAAAGTCAAGTACCGTTATCATCATCCTCAAAGTAAGGATTACAACTACAATGGCTCCGACCATGAAATTTATGTCATGGTGCATGGTGGTGGCCTGTACAAGATTCTCGAGTGGAAAAGCGGGGCGGCCAGCTGGACCCAGACCGACTTCTCCTTTGGCGTCATTGGCGACCTTGTGAGAGAAGGTGAGTGGTTCACCTTTCGCTTCGCCCCTAACGAGCGCGGCCTTCAAGATATCGTCGCCATCCAGATAGAGAATAACACCTATTACTACCAAGACAACGTGTTTGTCGACTACTCTTTTGTCATTCATTCCCGTTACCTCAAGAGCGTGAGCATCGAGCCCTCACAAGCCCATGATGCCACAGTCACCTGGAGTGAGCCAGGAAAGGTGAAAGTGAGTGCCGACAACAGCTGGCTGCCGCAGGACATAGGCAACAACGTTGAGAACTTCAGTTACAAGGGATCCTATGAGGTGGTGGTCAACAGTGACGACAAAATGTTCTCTCGCACTACTCTCGAGGTCGAGAACCGAGGCAACGGTGAGGTAGAGCTCGTGGCTCCACTCGACAAGGACTTCACCGTCGACGTCACACGCAACACTCTAACCTCGTTCCGCTTTAACGGCCATAACATCACGCAAAACCTCAACGAGAATGTCACCAAGAGCCAATTCTGCCCTAACAGCGTGAGATCATTCACCGCGTCGTTCAACCAAGTCGACGCGCAAATGCTGCTCCAGTGGGACTCCTGGATTCCCAACAACACGGGCGAGTGGAAAGTCTATCGCACCGAGCTCGATGAGCATGGCAACTACCTAGGCAACCGCGAGCTCGTGGGATCTACTAGCGGCTACGAGTTCACCGACAATCCCAGCCGGGGGCTTCAGGTGGGAAAGTATTACCGATATGAGATTTATCATCATGAGAACTCGTGGCCCGAAATCGACATCCCCTCTAATCCCGAGCCTCTCACCGCGGTGCATCCCGCCGTGCTCCGCACCAGCACCGTTCCCGTCATTCCGCTGCATCTTGTCCAGGACCAGAATGTGACCGACAAAATCAAGATGGACTGGACCTTTGGCAACGTGCCCAAGAGTGAGAACGACGTCACATTCAAGGTGCACCGCATTGAGCCTAATGGCACCATAACTCACAACTATCTCGACGTTACCGTTCCACGCAATGCTGGCAAAGCATCGTTCAGCGACGAGAAACCCGAGTCAAATTGTTCGGTCTACGGCTATTTCCTGCAACTCGACCTTAACGACAACAAGGTTCACCTCTATAGCGACACTGTGAGTGCTCACGTGCATGAAGGCACCACAGTCACTAGAGTCGACGCCTCCAAGGGAACTGGCGGCAACGCCGTGGTTGTGAAATGGAGAGCCAAGCAAGTGGGCACCACTGCCACACTGTTCAACGTTCAGCGGCGCTTCGTGGGAGGCGGCGAGTGGGTCGCAATCCATGAGCAGGAAGGAACAGGCTCCTCCTACACTTACACCGACAACACCGCCGAGCCTGGCCGATACTACGACTACCGGGTGGTGGCCTATGCTGCCGACTGCGGCGACGAGTCGTTTGTCATAAACAACGCCATGACCGATGTGGGCTACGCCCAATCCACGGGAACGGTGAGCGGCAGGGTGCAGTTCGACACTGGCACCGCCGTCGACAACGTGCGCGTCACCCTCTCGCGTGAGAGCGATGAGCAGGCACGCTCGCCCTACTACAGCCGTCAAATCATTGACGACGACGGTGGACTGGTGTGGCAAACCGACACCCTCACCGCCCAGAACATGCTCAGCCTCACTAAGCCGTTCACAGTGCAGATGTGGATAAATCCAATAGAGCAAAACATCAGCGGCTCTTATCTGTTCTCAATCATGGGGCATGATGCACATCCTTTCAAGCACACCGATGGCTATAGCGTGAGATTGCGCACCAAGGACGGTGGCTATGGCGTGACCATCAACAGTGCAACGCAAGGCTCAGAAGTTGTCACCGAGTTCCGCGACATCCCATCAATGCCCGAAGGACAGTTCTCGCACCTCACCATCCGCAACAACGGCAACGGCTCTATCGAGTGCATTGTCAATGGCGACATCGAGCACAAGCAGGTTGAGGTGATACCTATTCAGCCTTTCACCTTTCCTCCCGACGAGGGCAGCGTGGTGAACGTGGTTTTTGCCTCAGGCAGCTATTACAAGGATATGGATGGCTACCCCGAGTTGTTCTATAAGGGCTATATCGACGAAATCCGCTTCTGGAACCGCGCCATTACCGATGCCGAGATTGCCACCAACTATGACCGCATCCTCAGCGGACGAGAGGAGAATCTCAAGCTCTACTGGACCTTCGACGAGGGACTCGAGGAGCATGCCTTCGACAACTCATCGACCAACGGAGTGCCCAACGGCAATCACGCCATCTTGGGCAACACATCGCGCCCATCGGAGATAGTTCCCAGCAGCGACAAACTCTCGTCCTATGGTGTCACCAACGATAAGGGCGAGTATGAAATACGTGGCATTCCATTCACTGGCAGTGGCACGCGTTACAGCGTCTATCCCACCAAGGGCGTTCACAGCTTCAGCCCCACTAGTCGCTCGGCTTTCATTGGTGGCACATCGTTAAACATCAACAATGTTGACTTTACCGACGTGTCGAGCTTCAAGGTCTCGGGCACCATTCTCTACTCGGGCACCACAATCCCTGTTGACAGTGTGAGCTTCTATGTCGACGGCGCTCCTTGTAACAAGAACGACAAGCTCATTGTGAGCGACGCCAATGGACACTATGAGATATCGGTACCCATTGGTAGCCACTACATCGAGGCGCGACGCGTTGGACACACCTTTGAGAACGCAGGCCGATATCCAGCCATGGCCGAGTCGACCTATGAGTTCCTCGAGGACACTCACATCGACTTCTACGACAACACCACTGCCATCATGGCTGGACGCGTGACTGGTGGAGAAACCGAGGGCACCAAGCCGTTAGGCTACGGCGTGAGCAAAAACACAATTGGCAAAGCGGTGATAAAACTCTCGCCACTCGACCATCCGCAGCGCATGCTCAATGCCGTGCAGCACATCGAGGGTACCACGAGCGAGTGGATTCCCAATGCCGAGAATGTTACCGTCGAGAGCGCCTCAACGGCAATAGGCAGCACAGCCTACCGTGCTGGTGGCTCTATCGACGAAGCAAAATATATTTATATCACCACTGATAGCGAAACTGGTGAGTTCAGTGCCATTGTACCACCCATCCGCTATAGGGTGGAGAGCGTGAAATTCCCCAACAACTCAGCGCTTGAGAGCAACGAGTTGTTTATGAACGTTCCAGCAATTAACATGACCAATCCTCGTGACAGTGTGATACCCGATACTTTATACACCGAGGACAGGACACCACTGCCTCTGTTCAGGTGCAACAAGAAACTCATGCTCACCTATCGCAGCAATCCTGTAATGGACATCACACAGATGGGAGCTCCAATAGGTGCTTTCGGTACTGACACCATTCTTGTCCACGAAGCGCATCAAGACATAAAACTACCTGCTTACTCCTACGATGAGGAGACTCATTCAGCAACCTATAATTTCGGTTACCCCGTCTTTGAGAAGGGAAGAACCTATGAATTTAAGGTGAGGGCCTATGAGCCTTATCTCAACTATGATGCTAGCGCCACTGGACGACGCTACGAAGACTTACTCTGCGACTCGGTAGTAACCTTCGACAACGAGATAGGTGAGGCGGCACGCATAGCGGCCATTGACCAAGAAGTTGATGGACACAACGTGGTCCGCGGACAGCTCGTAAAGCTCGAGCGAGAGCAAGTGAAACTCGATGAAAACGGCGAAGGACGCTACAAGTGGGTTGTGGGCATACCCAGCCTTAATGCTCCCTACACACGCACCATGAATGCCTCGATGGTAATCAATGATCAAACTAAATTGTGGCGCAACACGGGGCTGGAGGCAATCATTACGGGAGTGGTGCCAACAGGCAACAATTTCATCACTGCAGGCCCAAGCCACGTGCAAATGGTGCTGCGTGATCCGCCAGGCGATGCATCAACCGCAACATGGGGCACCGACACCGTCACTTGCAATTACAGCTATCACACCTATGGCATACATCAAGGCACAGAATTCGCCTGGAACTACAACACTACCCTCGAGTTTGGCGCTGTATCGGGCACTCTTGTCTTTGCAGAGATATTCTACAACACGCTCATACACGAGAACACCTTTGGTATCTCTTACAATATCGAGAAAACTTGGGATCATCACACTTCGGTCACTCTTTCACACAATCATTCCACCTCGACTAGTGCCTCGCCTATTCTCGTGGGGCGCGACGGAGACGTGTTCATAGGCTATTCCACCAACTACATCATTGGCGCCGCCGACAAGATTGGGCCCATGCGGCAGGATGATGGCTCATGGGCCATTGGGATGGAGGAGACCGTTTCGATGGACGAGAAATTCAACACCCATTTCCAGTACACACAAAGCTACATCGAGAACACCCTTTTCAAGAATATCAATCGCACCCGCAACTCAATGCTCAAGCATATCAACTCGCTTGATGAGATTGAGGAGGAACCAGCTGTGCCCACCTATTACACCCTCCTTACCGAAAACGACCCCAAATATGGCACATCCAACGACGATGCCAAAGCTTGGGGTAGCGAGGCGGCCGAAGGCATGGAAGGACCTAGCTATTACGCTCGGTTCCCCAATGGTTATGAGGGCTGTGACAGTGTGCGCTGGTGCAATGAGATTGTTGAACAGTGGAAAAAAACTCTTGCCGATAATGAAGAAGACAAAATCAAAGCCTTCAACGACCCCAAGATGAAGGTGGGCAATGAGTCATTTGAGCGTGGAGTAACCGTCACCAATTCCACCAGCACAGTGACCAAAGATGTGGAAAATTCTACCGAGAACTTTAAAACCACTCTTGCCTACAAGGGCAAGAATGGATATCTGCTCGGCAAGTGGGGTAGCATATTCATTACCAATGTTGACATTGGCTACCACCACACCAAGCAGGAGGTGAACGAGACAACTACCACCGAATTGTTCTCCTACACTCTAAATGATACTCAGCGTGGTAATGCCCACACGGTCGATATATTTAATTCGCCACGAGCATGGAGCCCCATATTCCGCACCCGAGGCGGCCAGACCCGTTGCCCCTATGAGGGAGAAAGGGTCACCAAGTACTACAACCCTGGCACAATCCTCGACTACGCGACAATGAAGCTTGACAATCCTCACATCCAGATTCCTGTACGCAACTACGTTGACATCCCTGCTGGTCAGTCGGCATCAGTTGAAATCAAGATGACCAATGACAGTGAGACACACGACCAGCTCTCATCGGTACTGGTTTATGTCGATCCTGCCTCCAACCCCAATGGGTTGCAAGTGACTATAGATGGAGATGCTATGGTAGATGGCCACGAGGTTTGGCTCGAATATGGAACGCCGCTGATTAAAACTCTCTCGGTGAAGCAGACCGATCAGTCGATACTTGACTATGAAAACGTGAAAATTCAATTGCTCAGCACCTGCGAATACATGCTCGACCCGGCATCATCGATTATGGGACGCACTGTATATGACGAACAGGAAATAAATGTTCACTTTACCCCTGCTGCTCCTGAGATAAAACTCACGCTCGACAAGAACGTGCTCAACCAGCACGATGTGCAAAGTGGCGAGCAAGTGAAAGTCACTATAAGCGACATCAACCGCTTCTTCACAGGATTCAAGGGTGTGCGCCTCAAGTATCGATTTGCTGGCGACAACAATTGGATTACCGCCCATGAGTGGATTACCAATGTGGAGTACTTGCCCGACGGACAGCTGAGCGATGTGCAATCTATGCTAAGTGACGAAGAGCCCAACATCAACTACACACTCGTGCTGCCCAACATCGACGGCAACTATGTGGTTGTTGCCGAAAGTATGAGCGTCTATGGCGGCAAAGAGTATACCAAACCAACTCCCGAGAAAACTGTGACACGCGACACCCGTGGTCCCAAGTTGCTTGGACAGGCCTATCCCAACGCGGGCATCCTCACACCCACCGACGACATCCGAATCAAGTTCAATGAGGACATTCGCGAGAGCTATCTCACCAAGGAGACCAACTTCTTCATCACAGGTTCGCTCAACGATGCGCAGGTTTCACACGACGTGTCGCTGCAGTTCAACGGCACTCCTGTTGAGACCGATGCCTATCTGCCCATTGCCAACACTAGCTTCGCTTCCTCGCTGTGGCTCAAGCGCCTGAGTAGCGGCACAATCCTTGAGCACGGTACCGAGGGCAACAGCCTGAGCCTCTCGATTAACGACCAAGGCAAGGTTGAGGCCAACATCAACGGCAAGGTTATCACATCGCAAGCTGCAGTTCCCATGGACAAATGGGTGTTCTTGGCTCTTAACTATGTGAAGGGCGCAATGAGTAATCAAAACACCTTCACTATGATTATGGCCAATGAAGCCGACGAGACGATGCTCTTTGACGAGGCTATTGTTCCTGACTACAATGGCATGGGCCACTTGACGCTGGGACGCAACTTCACTGGCATGATGCATGAGCTCGTGCTGTGGAACAAGAATAACCCAGTGCGCACTCAGCTCGGGCAAAAGGATGAGGCCAAGGCTCCTTACTTGCCAGGCTTGGTGGGTTACTGGAAGATGAATGAGGGTCACGGCACCGTGGTTACCGACTATGCTCGCGCTCGCAACATCCACTTGCCAGCCGAGACCTGGAACGTGGAGAACACCAATCTCGCTGCCCATCTCGATGGTGAAAGCGTTATTAAGATTCCTATTGGCTCAGTTTCTCCTCGTCCGAGCGACAGCTATGTTGTTGAGACATGGTTCCGTGGCGAGAAGGACAAGAATGCTAGGGCAACGCTGCTCTCGGTAACCGACCGCGTGTCGATAGGCTTCGACTACGACAACTCCATGCTCCTGCATGTGTATAACGACACCTTGTCGTCGCTCATTAGCAATGGTCTGCCCATAGTGCTCACCAATGTGAACTACAACGACGGCAACTGGCATCACTTAGCGCTCAATGTGCATCGTGGCGTGAGCGCTGTGGTCTATGTCGATGGCAATGCCGTCAAGACCATTGCCGAGCAGCAGCTGCCAGCACCAGCGGGCGATTACCTCTATGTGGGAGGTATATTGAAGCGCAATCCCGATAATGACCAATTTATCGAGGAGAGCTACCACTTCACTGGCGACATCGACGAGATTAGGGTGTGGAACGTGGCATGCGACGGTACCTCGGTAATTGCCAATCGCTACAATCAGGTTGATACTGCACAGGTTACTGGACTCATAGCCTACTACCCAATGGAGCATAGCGCACTTGATGCCAACGGCAACATCGTCACTGAGTTCAGCCTCGAAAACAGCGCTCCTAATGCCTCGCAGATGGGTATCACTCACGCGCTGGGCGATGGCGTTACTCAAGCCATTACCGCTCCTGCATTGCGAACGTCGCCGCTCAAGCAGAACCTTGACTTTGATTACACGGCATCTAACAACGAGATATACATCAACTTGCTCACCTTGCCGTCGCGCATGCAGGGCAACCTGCTCACCTTCGTTGTCAAGAACGTGCGCGACATGTACGACAACCTTTCCGAGCCCATCACTTGGAGTGCTGTGGTCGACTACAACACTCTAGAGTGGAACCAGGAGAGCATAGTGGTTGATAAAGACCGCTTGAGTGAATTCACAGCTCAGGCAACACTTCACAACAAAGGCCGTGAGAATGGCAAGTTCAGCATCACTGGATTGCCCACATGGATTCAACCATCTGAAACCAGTGGTGTCCTTGCTATTGATGAGACAATACCAGTGCAGTTCACCATTGGGGCCGATGCTCCTGTGGGCACACATCTGGTATATGCCTATGCTGTTAACGATGGTGACATCTGCGCTCCACTGCTGTTTAACGTGACAGTGCGCGGCAATGAGCCCAGCTGGACTGTCAATCCCGATGAATATGAAAGTTCAATGAACATGATAGGTCAAATCTATCTTGACGACAAGATTTGCACCAATACCAACACCAAGATTGCGGCCTTTGTCGATAACAATTGCTGCGGTGTGGCATCGCCCAAGCTCATCACTAGTCGCGACGCTTACTTCGTGAGCATGACTATATATGGGCTGGAAGACATCACTAGCACCAAACCTATCACCTTCCGCATCTATGATGCCGAAAGGGGCGTGGTGCTTGGTAATGTAAAGACCAAGCTCAATGGCGAGACGCTCAGTCCCGTCTACCTGCCCAATGGCTTGGTTGGTGACTATGACAATCCTGTCGTTTGGCAGCCCAGTAACTTGATTGAGCAGCAATGCAACCTTGCTAATGGCTGGAACTGGATTTCACTCTATGTACAGCCCGAGCCTGGCAAGGCCGACCTCGAGAGCCTATTTGGACATGCCAAGGTGTTCAACACCATCAAGGGCAAAGAAGGATTTGCCATGAACAGCGGTACTAAGTGGACTTCTACCGGTCTCGATACGCTGGCAATAGGCAACCTCTACAAGCTCAAGGTTAAGAACGACATCAACCACAGCATCAGTGGCACCATGATTGACACCCGCACTACTACTCAAGCCATATACCCTGGATGGAACTGGATTGGTCCGCTGTCAATCTACAACTTGAGCCTGAATGAGGCGTTTGCCGACCTGCAGCCTACTCGTGGCGACATCGTCAAGAGCAAGACCCAAGTGGCGTTCTACGACGGCTACAAGTGGGAGGGCGATCTCACAGCCATAGTGCCTGGTATGGGTTATTACTACAAGTCATGCAACAGTGAGCCTTTGGTCTTTGTTTATCCGACCATCGATGCTACTACCTATCAAGCGCCAGCTATGATGATGAATGCGCCACGCAACCTGCCATTCACCCCAGTTGACCATCACGAGTTCAGCGACAATATGAATGTGGTTGCACGAGTTGTGAAGGGTGATGTTGAGGTTAACGACCTGTGCTTGGCAGCATTTGTCGATGGTGAGTGCCGTGGCGCCACCTATGCAACCGAAGATGGGCTCTACATGCTCACCATTGCAGGCAATGCCGACGAAGCCAGCAAGACCGTTCGCTTCGCAACTATCTACAATGGCAATGAGGTTTGGTTCAGCGAGGAACTACAATGGCTCAGCGACTGGATATATGGTGACCTCGACGAGCCACAAGTGTTCGATCTAAACAACACTTCGGGAATCGACAACGTGGTATCTTCGTCGTCAATCATCATCTCGCCAGCAGTGGTTCAAGATGTGATAAATGTGAGGGCTGGCGACATCCTCAAGGAGGTCAACGTTTATTCAGTAAACGGCAAGTTACTCGACCTCTTCACTCCCGACGACAATTATGCAACGTTCAACTTGAGCCACCTACTCGATGGCGTCTACTTCGTGGAAGCACGCACACACAGCGGCTCACGAGCCATCAAGCAAATTCTCAAGCGATAAATCGACATTATCAAACCCAAACATTCAGCAAGAGCTGGCCCTCACGCCAGCTCTTGTTGTTTCCTTATTACTCTTCATTGTTATCAGCCTCAAACACACTACTATGCGCAGCCAAATACAACATTTATTAAATGATAACTTGTGGTCAATTCTTGGCTATTTGTGTATAAAAAACCAAGTTCAATTGTCCTTAATAACCACAAGCCGCACGCCTACATAGGTGGCATCTATTGTGATATTACTAATTGTCTGTTATTGTCTAAAAAAACTGTGCAGTTCGTCATGCTTTAAAAAACTTAAAAACTGACATTATAATTTTGTCAGTCGTGAGTTTTTTAGTAATTTTGAAAACTTTAGTGTAACATTCTATTAAACCCCTATTGTTATGGAAAACGAGAATATCATTATACCTAGTGAATATGCCGACATCTGTCCCATTCAGGACAAGGACTTCCACAATGAGATGTCAATTCTGGTCAACGAACCCATGTTCAAGCAGATTGCCCAGATTGTCATGCCGCAGTACAACTACACTCAACTCAAGATGTTGCTCCTGAGCTTGAACTCGAAATACGACTTGCAGACCAAGGTTATGAAACCTTTTATCGACGGACTCCTAGCCAAGACATCTAAAGGTCTAACTGCAAGCGGACTCGAGAACCTTGTGAAAGACGTGCCCAACACCTTCATCACCAACCACCGCGACATCGTCCTCGACTCGGCCCTGCTCAGCTACCTCATGCTCGAGAATGACATGGACACTTGCGAGATAGCTATTGGCAACAACCTGCTCATCTACAACTGGATAACGAAACTCGTCCGCCTCAACAAGTGCTTCATCGTGAAGCGCAATTTGGGACGTCTTCAAACTATGGCTGCAGCTCTGCAACTCTCGGCCTATATGCATTTCGTGCTCAAGGAAAAGAAGGGTTCCATTTGGATTGCTCAACGCGAGGGACGATGCAAGGACAGCAACGACCGCACTCAGGAGAGCCTAATTAAGATGCTCACCTACGGCAACCGCGAAGTCCCATTCATCGAGAGCCTCAAGGAGATGAACATAGCACCAATAGCACTGAGCTACGAGTACGACCCCAACGACTGCCTCAAGGCACGCGAATACCTGCTCAAGAGCAAGGATCCCAATTTCAAGAAGACTCAGGAGGATGACCTCATCAGCATGAAGACTGGTATCGCCGAGTTCAAGGGACAAATCCACTACTCGTTTGCACCATGCATCAACGACAAACTTGACAAAATTCCTGCCGACCTCGACCGACTCCTCACCGTGCAACGCATCTGCGGCATCATCGACCACACTATCCACGCCAACTACAAGATCTTCAAGACCAACTATATGGCTCACGATATGCTGTTCGACAACAAGGAGTTTGCCGACCATTACACGACCGAGGAAGCAAGCATCTTCAACGACTACCTCAACTCGCAGCTCGACAAGATTACCGACATTCCTGTCAACGACAGCGACCGAAACTACATGTTCAAGTACATGCTACAAATGTACAGCAACCCACTAACCAACCAAATCGAAGCTATAGGCAAAGCCTGATCAGGCCTAATACAACGATTACGGGCATTGCACTCACATGCAATGCCCGCTTTATATATTTACATCTTGATTTCAGTTAAGCGACACATCGTCGGGCCAAGTGCGCCACAGGCGATACTGGTCACCAAAGCCCTTCACTGCCTGATCCCACACCAGGTCATCGGGAGTTTTGAAGATTAACTCGGCTGCGTTGTCTTTGAGCACTGCCCAGTCATGGCGCTCGAGCTCACTCTCCAGTTGTGCCTTAGCCCAGCCACTGTAGCCAATTATAAACTTCACTTTGCCTGTTACAGGATCGCCACTCTCAAGATACATCTTCATCACTTCAAAGTCACCGCCAAAGAACACTCCTGGCGCCAACTGCACACTATCGGGAATCACTTCGGTGCCCAGTGTGTGAAGGAAGAACAACATATTCGTGCCTACTGGTCCACCCAAATATAGAGGCAACGGCTCGTTACACTCAATCTCAGGCTCTATCTCGTTAAGAGTGAAACGCGTGGGTTTGTTTACCATCACACCCATCGAACCCTCTTCATTGTCGTGGTCGACGAGAATGGTCACGCTACGCTTGAAGCAAAAGTCCTCTACTGTGGGTTTTGCCACCAGCATTGAGCCGCGAGCCGGCTCTGGCTGGTTGTCGAGCAAATTGAATATGTCGAGGTTCAAATCTTCCATTTCGAGGGCAAAAATACTCAATTCTCGCAATTTTTACAAGATTTTTACTACCATATCAAGAAAAAGCACTAACTTTACACGGCAAAAAATAGCGTTACACTCATGAAGGTTTTAAAATTTGGAGGAACATCGGTTGGTACTGTTGAGGCTCTGCGCAACGTGAAATACATTGTGGAGCATCAAGACGAACCCGTTGTGGTTGTGGTTTCGGCACTAGGAGGTCTTACCGACTCTCTTATCAAGGCAGCCAACCTTGCGGCTAAAAACGACATCGGTGCCTATCGCATTGTGCAGGATGTCACCTCACGCCACAGCGAAATCATGAACAAGCTCATCGAGGGTGAGGAAATCGACGATGCTCTCAACCGAGTGCGCGCCCTCTTCTATGAGCTAAGCAACGCTTATACCGACATATCCCAAAGCGAGGAACTCACCGAGAGCGACATCGAAGAAGTAGTGAGCTATGGCGAACGCCTCTCCTCGCTAATCATAAGCCTGATTATTGAAAACGCAACGCATTTCAATTCCCTCGAGATAATTCGCAGCAACAATCATGAGTGCGACTTAGAAGCCACCAACGCCAACATTGCTAGCACCCTTGGCAAGTTTAAGGGCAAAGTAGCAGTAATGGGTGGATTCATCTCACGCGACAGCAAGAGCAGGCGCATCTCAAATCTGGGACGTGGCGGCAGCGACTACACGGCAGCCATCGTTGCCAGCGCACTCAATGCCTCGAGCCTAGAGATTTGGACCGACGTTGACGGCTTCATGACTGCCGACCCCAAAAAAGACCCTAACGCCAAGGTTATCCGCCAGATGACCTATGCTCAAGCTCAAGATATGTGCGACAAGGGAGCCAAGGTAATCTACGCTCCCACCATCAAGCCTGTGGCCGAGAAGCACATACCCATCTGGGTGAAGAACACCTTCAACCGCACCGCTTTAGGCACGCTCATCACCGACTAATGGCGCCATAGCCATGGCATACCCAAAATTTATAATAACCAGCGATGGTCACCTGCGATTAGGCATGGTGACTCTGCATCGTCATCTGCTCGAGCCGGGCGACCACTGCATGGGTGGCGGATATTGGCGCATTAACCACGCTTCTCAGCAAGTGGTTCTAAGCGGTTCGTCGAGCGACTACGGTCCTCCTCAGTGGCGACGCGTTAGCCGCATAATGCTTCCTGATGGCTACGAAGGCTACACCTTTGTTTGGGAAGAAGGGGGCCATCATTTTCCTTTGTAAAACTTTTCATTCACTATCACATGACACGCATCTTTAACCTTCTGCTACTTTTGACGTGCACCATTGCTGCCGTCGCACAATCTTCAAGTCATCAATATATTACCGTTGTGGCCGAGCCCGACCATCCCGACTGGACCTACCGTGTGGGCGAGAAGGCGCATTTCACCGCCTACGCAATCTGTGAGAACGTGCGCATGAAGGATGCAGTAATTATCTACAGCTACGGTCCCGACAAACTCGACGCTGTCCACACTAGCAATGTCAAGACCGGAAAGGATGGATTTGCACACTTCGATGTCCCCGGCGCTAAAACTCCAGGCTTCACCAGCGTGCGCGTGAAGGTAGAGCTCGACGGAAAGACCTACAGTTCCATGACTAATATTGCCTTTGACCCCTACGATATCAAGCCCACAACCACGATGCCCAACGACTTTGAACAGTTCTGGAATGACGCAATGAGCAAGGCAGCGCAAGTGCCTATGTCCACAACCCTACGCTATAGCGAAAAGGAGAGTAACGACCGCGTCGACGTTTACTACCTGCGCCTGCAGTCCTACAGGAAAGGCAACTACGTATATGGTGTGCTCACCGTACCTAAGATTCCAGGTCGCAAACCTGCAATCCTGCGCTTGCCAGGGGCTGCTGTGCGCTCGTTCAGTGGACCTAATGAACTCGCTTACGAGGGATTTGTGGTTCTCGAAATCGGTGTGCATGGCATCCCAGTTGACCAATCGCCCGAGATTTACCGCCAACTCGAGAACGGAGCTCTCGCAGGCTACACCACAATGGGCATCGACAACCGCGACACCTATTACTATAAACGCTCAATTCTGGGCTGCGTGAGAGCAATCGACTACCTGTGCACACGCGACGATGTCGACACAACGCGCATTGCCACCTACGGCGGCAGCCAAGGCGGCATGCTCTCGATAATGACTGCGGCGTTGAGTCCACACGTGAGCGCCCTGTTCTCCTATTTCCCAGCTTTCTGCGATCTTACGGGCTATTACAATGGCCGTGGAGCCGGTTGGCCTCATCTTTTCCGCAATCCCAACGAGCCAAACCTGCAGGCACGCATCGAGGTTTCTAAATACTTCGACACTGTCAACTTTGCTCGCTTGCTCAAGGTTCCCGGATTCTACGCTTGGGGGTTCAACGACCCTGCTTGCTGCCCCACCTCAACCTTCAGCGCCTATAACGTCATCACTGCACCCAAGCATTTACAGCTAGGACGCGACACAGGCCACTGGCTATATCCTTGGCAAGTTGAAAATGCCATGAAATGGCTCAAGGCCCAATTCCACATGCAATAAGAAAAAACCATCTTTTCACTAAAAACAAATTAGGCAGCATCTATGAGATGCTGCCTAATTAATTTTCAATCGGGAAAAATCACTTCACAAGAATCTTGTGACCTTTCACGATGTAGATGTTTGGCTCCAGATTGTTGACATCACCAGCCTTGATGTTGTGAGCAACACGCATGCCCAACACATTGTAAACGTCAACGATATCGTTAGCGGCAGCAATGTCGGTGATGCTGGTCACCTCTCCACGACCCAAGTGGTTAGGTGTCAAAGTGAACTCTTGTTCGCCTGGGATACTGATGAAGCAACGTGTAGCATAGAAGAATGCCTTGTCGTTGTCTTTTTCAATGCGTGTGAAGTTTGCATCACTGTTATTAATGGCGAGGACACCATATAGTCCCTTACCATCGGTCTTGTGAGCAGCGCCAGTCATTGTAAGCTTCACGCCACCACCAGTAGTGAAAGCCACCTTCGACTCTTTGTTTTCAATCACGGCATTGGCGCGGAATTTCCTCGAGCCGGTCTCGCCTGGATAGTAGAGAATGTAAGGTTGGTTGGCCTTTATTCCATCCGCCTTGCAATCTTGGAAGTTCAATACAAGTTCAGCGCCTTGCTGAGTAACGCCTACCAGACGCTCTAACTTCACGCCCTGCCCCAGAGCTTCGTCAAGCTCCTGTTCGCTCATGGCAAATGGCAGCGAGATGGTGTTCCAGCCAGTAAAAAGGTAGCGGTCGGCGGTCACCATGCGCTGTTGACCGTCATAGCGCTCGAGTGCTGTACCACTGTAAGTGCTCACATTCAATGGTTTCTGCGACCAGGCGGTCAGTGTTATGACCGCCATTGCAATCATGCAAAATAATTTCTTCATAATCATTTATTTTTATTGATTAAACTATAAAAAGTCAACTTTACTAATCGATTGTCTCCTTGAACTTCTTGCGGCGGAACACAAAGTTGCGGCCCAAATATTTCTCACGCACTACAGGATTCTCGGCAAGTTCCTCGCTAGTACCTTGGAACAGAATTTTGCCCTCAAAGAGCAGATAGGCACGGTCAGTAATGCTTAACGTTTCGGGAGCATTATGGTCGGTAATGAGGATACCTATATTCTTGTGCTTGAGACTGTACACTATACTCTGAATGTCTTCCACAGCAATGGGGTCAACGCCAGCGAATGGCTCATCGAGCATGATGAATCGAGGGTTGATAGCGAGGCAACGTGCAATCTCGGTTCGGCGGCGCTCACCACCACTCAGGCGGTCACCCAAGTTCTTTCGCACCTTCTCAAGGTGAAACTCGGCAATGAGTTCCTCTAGTTTGTCGCGCTGATATTCTGGAGTTGTATTGGTCATCTCAAGCACGGTGCGAATGTTGTTCTCGACAGTGAGTTTGCGGAACACCGATGCCTCCTGTGGCAGATAACCAATACCCAACTGCGCACGCTTATACACTGGCAGCTTGGTGATCTCCACATTATTGATGTAGACGCGACCCTCATTAGGAGTGACAAGTCCAGTGGTCATATAGAATGTAGTGGTTTTGCCGGCACCGTTAGGTCCTAGCAAGCCCACTATCTCGCCTTGGCGCACATTGATAGACACATGATTGGCAACAATGCGCTGGCGGTACTTCTTCACCAAATTGTCGGTCAGAAGCACTAAATCACCAGCCTCACCAGTGCGATTAAGCATCTCAACCACCTTGTCGGTAACCTCGGTGATTTTCTTCTCATCGTCACTGCCTGTGCCTATCGTCAACGGCTCTTGGGTAGCCATTGCCGCCTCCTTGTCACGATTGCGAAAGAGTTTCATTAATCGTAGTAAAAAATTTATTTCTTCATGTTCAACCGAGACTTGATATAGTCGGTGAGCAGGTTGATAGCAACCTCGTTGTGGCCACCCTCGGGAACGATAATGTCGACAAAGCGCTTGCAGGGCTCAATGTGCATCAGGTGCATGGGCTTGAGCACTTGCTGATAGCGGTCGATAACCTCCTGTGCAGTGCGGCCACGCTCAATGCAGTCACGAGAAATAACACGGATAAGGCGGTCGTCGCCGTCGGCATCAACAAACACCTTGATATCCATCATCTTCCTCAGTCGTGGGTCGCTCATAACAAGAATACCCTCAATCAACACCACATCGTGTGGCTCCATGTGAACGGTTTCCTTCTGGCGAGTGCATGTGAGATAACTGTAAGTTGGCATTTCAATGGCCTTGCCCTGCTTGAGCATCTTCAAGTGCTCAAGAAGCAGATTCCAATCGAATGCAGCAGGCTCGTCGAAGTTAATCTTCTGGCGGTCCTCAACAGGCACATGACTTGAGTCCTTATAATATGAGTCCTGCGATATAATTCCCACTTCACCTTTTGGAAGGCGCTCCATGATTTTGCGTACAACCGTCGTCTTTCCTGAACCGGTGCCGCCTGCTATACCAATGATAAACATAGTTTTGAATGTATATTAGTTTAAAACGTTGTGAACATTAGCCTAAAATCATACAAAGGTAGCGCATTTTCACAAAACATTCAACACTTGAAGCAAAAAAATAACGACACAACCTAATTTAATATTAAAAAGTTTTATCTTTGCAAATGCTATTTATTATTCAACAGGCAACATTAATATTTCAAAGAGCATGAAGAAGGTAAAGATAACTGTGATGCGCATGGCGTGCTACCGTGATTTAATGGAAAAATACGAGAATCCCATTGAGCACGCCTGCAACATGACGCTGGGGCGCACTTTCATCGTTGAGGACAGCAAGCAGCCCGAGGGAATGTGCGACAGCGCATGGGAAACTCTACTGCCGTGGGTCAAGGAACTTGCCGAGGGCGGAGGCAACTTCTTCGACGGCTGGATGAAGAACCCACACAGCGCAATGATATCATGTAATGATGGTTTCCGACCAGTCAGTTTTCTAGTAGAAACTATAGAATAAAAACGAGAAAAGAGGCAAAAATCTCTTTTCTCGTTTTTTTATAGGGAGTAACAATTCTGTTACACAAATGGCTCGAGGGCTTGAACGAGTTGCTGGGCGCTGTGCACACCAGCCTCACGCCACACGAGTTGACCCTGCTTAAAGATGGCAAGTGTGGGCACTGCCCTCACGCCATACTGAACAGCCACCTCTTGTGCCTCGTCAACGTCAATCTTAATGATTGTTGCTTGGTCGCCTATGTTCTGCTTCAACTCCTCAAGGATGGGGTGCATCATCTTGCACGGTCCACACCAGGTGGCGAAGAAATCGACCAATACTGGCTTGTCGCCAGCAATAAGTTGCTCAAAGTTGTTCATAATTCGCTCATTTTAAAAGTCATGACTGACAATGAGCAAAAAACATGCCATCAATCAAAGAACCGACTTTGTGGCAGTGAGCGCATATTGTAGGTGCTTGACATTGACTCGCCGTAAGCCCCTGCCGACAGGATAGCAATCACGTCGCCACGACGCGTCACTGGTAGCCTCTCGTCGGTTGCAAAAACATCGCTCGACTCACAAATTGGTCCCACCACATCATAGACATCGGTCTCGGTAGCCTGTGACGTGAGATTCACAATTTTGTGATGTGAATCATATAGAGCAGGCCGCAAGAGGTCGGTCATGCCAGCATCAAGAATCACAAACTTCTTGACAGAATTATCCTTGACAAACACCACCTTAGATATCAGAGCTCCACATTGCGCAACAATTGAGCGACCGAGCTCAAAATGCACCTTCTGACCGTGTCGAAGCTTTAAGCCGTCCTTAAACACCTGGAAAAAGTCATGGAATGGCGCAATGGGGTTAGTCTCGGGATTTTCATAGTCAACACCCAAACCTCCTCCTGCATCTATCATCTCAAAGCTGATGCCACGCGCTTCATAGTAGTCGAGCAATTGGTTGATCTTCTCGCAAAGCAACCTGAAGGGCTCAAGTGTAGTGATTTGTGAGCCTATGTGGAAATGGAGTCCACGCAAGTGCAGGTTAGGCAACTTGATAGCCAGGTCCACTACCCTATCGAGCATGTGCAAATCTATACCAAATTTGTTGACCGAGGTTCCTGTTGTTATATATCGATGAGTGTGGGCATCTATGTTGGGGTTAACCCTTATGGCAACACCAGCCATCTTCCCTTTGCGAGCTGCGATCTCATTGATCACCTCCATCTCGGGCTCGCTTTCCACGTTGAAGCAGTATATGTCGTTGTCAATGCCTATCTCTATCTCGCGGTCGGTCTTCCCCACACCAGCATATGCCATATTTCCAGGATTGAATCCAGCCTTAATAGCCGCTAATATCTCATTGCCACTTACTAAGTCGGCCCCAATACCCGACCCCTGTATCTCATTGAGGATTACTGGATTACCATTAGCTTTAACGGCATAGTGAACGACAAAGGGATAACCTTCAATCTCTCGATTGACAACGGCCAGTGTGCGACGCAGCAACGCCATGTCATAGCTATAGAATGGTGTTTCAGGCATGGCTACGTTCGATAAACTTTTAAGGTGCATCTTCGCTAATTAATTATTTTGTGTTTCTTGTGATATTTTTGCAAAGTTAAACATAATATTTCAAAAAGCAATTTTTTTGTCCATATTTTTATTATTGATAGCAATCTTTTTAGTAATTTCGGCAACTGAATTAATTGTTCTAATCAAAATGACAACACGAGAAGCCATACTGCAACTGCGCAACGAGTTAGGGTCGATCTATGACCCTCGTGAGATAGAGGGCATGACCCGAGTAATCTTTGAGGAAGTGCTGTTGTGGAAGCCCGTCGATATCGTGATGCGCGACAACGAGGAATTGCCAACCTTCTTCCCCAATCGACTTAACGAGATCATTACCCGACTGCTCCGTCACGAGCCTTTGCAGTACATCCTTGGAAAAGCACGATTCCACGGCCACTCCTTTGCTGTAACTCCAGCGGTGCTTATACCACGCCCCGAAACCGAGCAACTCGTCGACATGATTATCGACCAAAATCCTGGCAGCGACTTGAAGGTAATCGACCTAGGTACAGGCAGCGGATGCATAGCTATTTCACTAGCCCGAGCACTCAAGTTTGCCCAAGTAACTGCAACCGACATCAGCCGCGATGCCCTCGCAATTGCTCAGCACAACGCCCAAGAGCTCAAGACGCGTGTGCGCTTTGTCGAACAAGACATATTCAACTGCCCAACTCCCCTCGAGGCATGGGACATTATCGTGAGCAACCCGCCCTATATCACCGAGAGCGAGAAGACCGCAATGGAACCCAACGTACTCAACTATGAACCACACGGAGCACTATTTGTCCCCGACAACGACCCTATGCTCTACTATCGCCCCATCGCCACCTATGCCAGCCGTGCATTGAAGAACGGTGGCCGACTATATCTAGAAATTAACCGCGCAATGGGTGCGCTTGTGAGCGACACGCTAGCACGTGCTGGCATGCGCAACATCCAAGTCTATAACGACTTCAACGGCAATGCACGATTTGTCACAGCAACTAAAATTATTGACTAAAAATTACATAACATGAAACATCTATCTCTTTTAGCTGTAGCTCTCATGGTTATTGCCATGGCAAGCTGCACGGGCAACGGCACTACAAGTGCTAGCAAAGCATCAACCGACAGTGTAAACGACACTACTCTCACCGCCGACACTACTGCGGCACCAAGCCAGGAAGTTATTGACGAACTATCTAAAGCCGTGGCCGAGGAGCACGCCGACGCCGATGCTAAATACTCCTATGATCCAGCCACCAACACCGTGAAAATTGTAAAGCAAGTCGATATTCCAGCCGACCAGGCCGAGGAAGACTTTGCCGAGGCTATCGTCGAACACGAGGTTCCTGAATTCATCAGCCAGTTCAAGAAAAGCACTAAACCTAGCGACACAACTATCAAGACTAAGGGCGCTACCATTACAGTGAGCTATGTCAATAAAGCCACTGGCGAGGAAATTACACAGTTTGATATTACCCCCGACGACTTGAAATAATTCATAATCTTTCTTTTAAAAAGCTGTATTTCTCTTGCTTTTTGAAAGAAAAATGCATATATTTGCCGTCAAATTGCAACAATATCATTTTATCAACTTTTAAACACCAACTAATTATGGTTTACAAAATTATCGACATTGAGGGCGTGGGCGATGTCTATGCCGAGAAATTGATTGCAGCTGGCATCAAGGATACCGACGCCATCCTCGCAAAATGTGCAAAGCCTGCTGGACGCAAGGCCCTTGAAGAGGAAACAGGCATTAGCGGCAAACTCATCCTGAAATGGACTAACCATGCCGACCTGATGCGCATCAACGGTGTGGGACCTCAGTTTAGCGAGCTGCTCGAAGCTTCGGGAGTCGACACCGTGAAGGAACTGCGCAACCGCGTTCCTGAGAACCTGCACAAGAAACTTGAGGAAGTAAACGTTCAGAAGAACCTCGTTAACCGTGTTCCTGCTCTCGTCGAGGTAGAGAAAATGGTGGCTCAAGCCAAGGAGCTTCCTCCAATGATGGAGTACTAAACTCTCGCTAAATGACAGTAAAAAAATGGCGTACCATAAAAAAGTGGTACGCCATCTTTTTTTGTCTGTCTAAACAAATTAGTTGCCAAGCATAAGGTTGTAAACGGTAGTCACATCACCCGAAGTGATGTGGCCGTCGCCATCCTGATCTCCGTTGACAATCGAACTGTCGTCACTGTTGAGCATGTAGTTGTAGAGTGCTGTCACGTCACCACTGGTAACATGGCCGTCACCGTCAACATCGCCAGGAATAGGCTCATCGCCAACTAGATTAAGGATATACTGGCAGTTGTAGGACTGCTTATAAGCATTCCAAACATCATATATCTGCTGTGTATAAACAGTTACAACAAAGTTCTTGTCAACAGGCAATGAATTTGGACTCAAGGTCATGCTACCATTACATTTTACATCCATTTCATCCATGTGCTGACCAGCATTAAGAAGACAGCCTGCGGGAAGTGTGTAGTTGTTATTTAGGTTAAAACCAACAACATGAAGCTCATCATAGTCTATGAACTGGTTCTCGAGCAGTTGCACATCGCCAAGATACAATCGCTTAATATTGTCTTGAGCGGTCATCGACTGACCCGCCATCTCCTCGGTCACACGCATGAACATAGGCTCCCAATAATTGGGGTCATTAAGGTCTTCGGCAGCAAAAAAAGCTGGTTTCGAGGGATCAATAGGCTCAATAGCAAGCTGGAATTGTGGACCATGATCTTCTTCCCACTCATATGTGTTAAGAGTGAACTTGTAATTACCAGAGGCCTTCACTCCAACAAATTCAATATAATTGTCGGTTATGACTGGCTCTAGTAGTTCAATGCCACCTCCTGCATTGTTGGATACAGTATAGAGCAACTTGCCAGCTAGGTTGTAAACACCACCTGCCACATAATCCAGGTCGCTGGTCTGCGTACCACTTCCATTGTTAAAAATAATACCCTCAGGACGGTCGTCAGCAACGATGTCAGGACCAATCCACTGATAAACAGGATTGCCGTCGGTGGTATTGCCAATCAAAGTGATGGGGTCACCAGGCCACCCATTTGGACCTGCTTCGGTGAAATTTGTTTCGGTAGTGCTGTTCCAAGCCCACACATTGCATTTTGTCCAAGTAGTAGGGGCCACAAAGTAAGCAAACTCCTTGCCCTCAACAAACACCACGCCAGCTGGCAGAGTGCTTGGGTCAAACTCATGGATTTCTACATAGGTACCAGTAACATCCTCAAATTCGCCCTCCTCAGGGTCAAAGATAAAGTAAGCTGTACCTGTCACGCCCAAGATATTATCGGTCTGGATTGCGCCAGTGCCCTCGTCGTCGAGGCCACCATCGTTGAAGATAATATTGATAGCGTCACAGTCAAACTCTTGAGTTAACCACACGAGACCATCTTCTGTAACGCTGGTTTGGGTCTCATCCATCAGCGTGCCAGGCCACTCACCATTGCTAGCTCCTCCCCAAGTATATAGGTAGGGGGCATCACCCGTGGTGGTGCGCACATTAATCGTAACTGAAGCATTTGCGCTTATTGCCATGAAAGCAACAGCGAAAAGTAGGGTAGTAATTTTCTTCATATGAATAAACAATTTATTGTTAATAATTTAGTTTTTTATCGTGATTTGCAAATATAATAAAGCAAGTGCTAAAACACAAATTCCAAACCACTTTTTTACTTAATTGCCTAAAATTATATCATATACAGCAGTAATATCAGCCGAATTGACTGCTCCGTCGGCGTTGACATCAGCATTAAAGCTATAGGTGTAGTCATTGCCTAGCAACACATTATACAGTTCGGTGATATCGGCACTAGTGATAGCGCCATCAAGATTGACGTCGCCAGTCGCAATCGTCACAAGACCGTTCACATTGTAAAAGGCCCCATTGACAAAAGCGAAATCGGCAGTCTGTGGACTACCATGATTGCTGAATATGATTCCAGTGGGAATGTCATCACCAACCATGCCGCCATCCCACTCCCAAATGTCGAGGCCGTTATAAAGCTTGCTTCCAACTAGATTGCACGCAGCTCCAGGCCATGTGCCACCAGTGTAGTTTTGGTTACCAAGTGTGGAATTCCATGCCCAGCAGTAAATAGTGTTGGTCCAACTTGCAGGAGCGATGAAGAAAGCATGAAGCTTTGCGGCGTGGCTCGAACGTATCCTATAGGTGCGCACAATTGTGTTCTTAACCTCACCATTATGCACCACACCTGCACGCAACGTTGTTGTGCTGTTGAATGTGAGTGTAACACTGCCTGTAGCTTGAGGGCTCGATGCTGTAGGAGCTGTGCCGTCGGTGGTATACACAATTGTGGCATTGCTAAACGAAGCTGTGATTGTAACCGTCACCTCATCAATATACTCGCCGCTCTCCTTGTCAACACTCAGTGTAGCAACACTAGGATCAACGGGCTCTTGCTCTGTGATGGTACGGTCATAAACGCCATCAATGTAGTAACCATGATTCACAAACTCTAGGTTCTGAGTCTGGTTGCTTCCACCCTTGCTGAAGATAAGCCAAGTGGGCATATTACTGGCAATGAATTCACCTTCGTAGGTCCACTTGAAAATCAAGCGGCTACCGTCCTCGGTCTTGCCCATCAATTTGGCATTCTGACCAGGCCAACTGCCACCAGTGAAATTCGTGTTGCTGTTCCATACCCACAACGTGATTGACGTATTGTTGGCTGGACCCTCATAAAACACACTCAATTCGTCATCGCTGATGGTGGGTGTATACACCTCAAGATCATCGATGTCGACACCGCCACCACTACTGCCTCCACCAGTAACATAGGTGGTGGTTGGATCGCCCTCCTCCTCAGTGCCATCATAACTGAGCTGCGTGGGAGTCACATTGCTAGTTGTGTAAAGGAACGGACCGTCGTCACCTATTTTGCCGGGACCATCGAGCACATATATACGCATATTGCCTTTGCCACTGAACGATGGTGTAGTCAAGGTGCCATTGGTCACGGTGATTGTATTGCCGGTAACCACATCGGTGTAAGTACCATTGAGCACATTGGTGAATGTGGCGCCAGCATTGAGGGCGATGAGTGCGTAGCTGTCGATATCGCCACTGGTGTAGCGGCGCTTGAAGGCATACCCCCCACTCGATGAGCAACCACTCTTGCTATATTGCCCCTTGCGCAGTGCAGGGACTGCAGCACGTATCTTGTTGAGCCGCTGAATGTGCTTTACCAGCGGACTGCTCAGTGTTGCCGCAACGTTGCCACTAGCGTCACTGTACTCGCCAAAGTCGGTTGTCTCGACCTCACCTTTGAGGTAACCACCGTAATAGGCACGGCCACTGTTCTTCAACGAAATGTTGGTGCCCTCATCAAGGCGCACACCCTTTCGAAACTCTATCTCACCACCCTGGAACAGGCATGGAATGCCACGCATGGTAAACAACAGCGAGAGGTTCTCGGCCCATTGGTCGGTACCGCCATTGAAACGGTTGAAACTGTCGGGACCATAATCGTGGCTCTCCACATAGTTCACGTTGAAAGTGGCGTCGTTATAGAGGTTGTCCTTGTCAAGCACTCCCCACACCCTACCTGCATTCTGGAAATTCCAGTGCACAGTAAAGTCTATCACATTAAGACCACTAGCCTGGCTGTAGTCTGGGGTATGGTAATCATTGCCGTTGAGCAGAGCATTATTGCTGCGTGGCTGCGAGCTCTCACTCAAGTTGGCGTTATGCTCATCGAGGCAAAGCTTCTCGTTGTCGAGGGTGGCGGGATCGGTGCTCTCATACACCTCTACCCCATCCCAATACGTGGGGTCATTATTCCACTGGCTCAATAGTGACTGGTCGCTCTGCCAGGTGTAAAAATAGGGCGAGAGCGAGGGCTGGCCACGATAGGTAACCTCATTGTAGCGCGCACACACTTCGGCAAACATATAAAACGGGCACTCGTTCAGGCGCTTGCTCTTGTACTGCTCACCCAATGCTTTGAAGGCTGGGACAAAAGCTGCATTGAACGACAACCTTGAGATGTGGCCGCCAGTGTCTATGCGGAAACCATCTACACCCATTTTGATAAACTCGCCGTAGCAATCTATCAAATAACTGTAGGTCTGAGGATTCTCTGTGTTGAGGTCCACACAGTCGCCAGCGATTTGAGCCCACCAGCGGTTGGGCTCATCCCAGTTGAAGTTGCCATAATGGTGCCACAGGTTGTGGCTATCGTGATTCTGGCCGTCGGTGTTCTTCATCTTCGAGAGACGGTCGCTGTATTGCGCACTACCACCCATGCTGCTGTAGTTGTCCTGCAGTAATCCTCCCTGCGAGATAGTGAACGGCACCATACACTGGCTCATGTCACTCTGAGGAACACTATAGTCACGGTTGAAGAGTTTGCACAGATTCTCCTCACCGAAGTTGCCTGTGTGATTTATAACAATGTCGAGTATCACCTTCATACCACGAGCATGAGCAGCATCAATCAGGTCTTGGAACTTCACGTCGTCGCTCTCAAGACGTCGGTCCACATGGCTCATATCAAGGGCATGATAGCCATGGTAGTCATAGCCTGAAGCATTTTGAACCACAGGAGTAATCCATATTGCAGTAAATCCCAACGCCTTGATGTAGTCAAGTTTCTCAATGAGTCCCTTAAAGTCGCCACGCCACTCGGGGTCCTGATTGGCGACATTTCCAGCTTGGTTTCCGTCCCAGCAATAAGTGTTGTTGCTCACATCACCATCATAGAAACGTGTGGTCATGGCAAAATAAATGGTCTCGTCGCGAAAGTCGCTGCGACCTCCCACAAAGGTTGTCGATGCCCAGCCTGCCAATGCTGTGCATGCCATCAATGTCATGAGCATTATCTGCTTCGCTAATGGTTTGTGATTCATGTGATATAGCTTTTGTTTATACGTAGCAAAATTAAACATTTCAACAGTATTATTTCAATCAGTATTACGTTCTTCTGAAAAAATAAAGATGCAAACGTTTGCAATATCCCCCATTAATCAACAATAAAAATGAATATTTTTGCGATTTTCGTTTTTTTATTAGGTTAATATTATTTTTTATTATACCTTTGCACAAAATGAAACATTTTACCTTATTAAACTAAAGACAACAAACAAACAATTTTTGCAAAAATGAAGAACAAGAAAGAACGCCTACAATTGATTCTGAATCTTGTAAGAAAGAATAGTATCGGAAGTCAAAACGAACTTGCCGAACTACTCAAGCAAAATGGGTGCAATGTTACTCAAGCAACGCTTTCAAGAGACTTAAAGTCGATGAAAATTACTAAAGTAGCTACCAACGACGGCGGCTACATGTATATAATTCCTGACAATAACCGACTGCAGGACAGTATGCTCATGAGCGGACGAAACAGCATGACAGCTCATCAGCAAGTAGGGTTTGTGTCGATTAAAATCTCAGGAAACATCGCGGTGATCAAGACCCGCAACGGCTATGCCGCTGGTCTAGCCTACGACATCGACATGAGTCATTCCGACGAAGTGCTGGGCACTATTGCCGGAGCCGATACAGTTTTTGCCATTCTCAACGAGAACCTATCGCACGAAGACGCGCTGAGGTTTTTCTCCCGTTTTATGCCTATTGAAGACTACCACATTTAATTTATTAACTACGCAACCATGATTAACATTGGAATAACTGGAGGAGAAAACATTATGGCTGGCGAGTTGGTGAGATTGCTCATCAACCATCCCGATGCTTGTGTGAAATGGGTGAGCAGTCACTCTGAGCATGGTAAGTTGTCAAGAGTTCACAAGGGACTTGTAGGCGAATGTGACCTTGAGTTCAGTGAACCACTCGTCGATGATGTAGAACTCATCTTCAACTGCGACAGCTACGATAGCCTGCTTTGCGATGAGGCTCTTGCCTACAATGACAAGCTACGTGTCATTGAATTGTCTCGAAGCTATGGCATTGCCGATGAAGGAGGCATGTATGGATTGTGCGAGATAAACCGGAAATTTATGGTTCACGACTGCTACGGCTATGTACTCATACCTTCGGCCGAAGCTATGGCTGTGTTGCTGGCATTAGTGCCACTTGCTAAGGATCATCTTCTCAAAGGCGATATTGATGTCACGGTATATTTCAACAACTGTTTCAACAACAATATCAATGACGAATCCATAAAGCAAGAAATCTTAGCTGTGATAAAGGCTTTGGACAGCGACTTTTCTGGATCGATTACTCTTAAGAGAGAAGATGGCGTGTCTACACGTGTACTTCTGGCTCACGTCGAAGTTTCGGCCAATGCCGATATCGAAAGCATAAAAGACTTTTACAATGAGTATTACGATGATCACAGCTTCACATTTGTCTTGGACCAAATGGTAGATGAAACTGATGTGACAAATACCAACAAATGCCTCCTGAACCTCTCTGCTCACGACGGCAAAATACGCATCACTTCGGTTATCGACGCTCTGCTGAAAGGCTCAGCAGGCAATGCAGTACATGTGATGAACCTGCTCTTCGGTCTGCAAGAAAAAGTGGGGCTCGCACTCAAAGCACAAGTCTTTTAGGTAAAGTTCAATCATTCAAAACTTACACATATGTCAGTCAATAAAGTTATACTATTAGGAAATGTGGGACGTGATCCCGAAGTGAGATATCCTTCACAAGGACAAATAGTAGCAACATTCCCACTCGCAACAAGCGACCGAGGCTATACAACCTCATCAGGAGTGCAAGTGCCCGAAAGGACTGAGTGGCACAACCTCGTCATGTGGGGACGAAATGCCGAAGTGGCCGAGAAATATGTTCGCAAGGGCTCACGACTTTATGTCGAGGGCAGACTCAGAACGCGCAATTATGAAGACCGCAACAAGATCAAACGATACATCACCGAGATTGTGGTCGACACTTTCGAAATGCTGGGAGGTGGACAACGACCCAACGACCAGCAGGTCGAGCAGCAACCGGCACAACCCACTCAACAACCAGCTGCACAGCAACCTGCAACAACTGTCGAGGGTGACGCCATACCATTCTAATGCCTGTTTAAACAACACATAGCACACGGGCAAAGAAATGCTTTTTTGAAAAAAAATCAGCAAATTAACACCAAAATATTTGCCATTTCAAAAAAAAGCAGTACCTTTGCATCGCTTTTCGGAGATTCGCTAGCTCAGTTGGTAGAGCACAACACTTTTAATGTTGGGGTCTTGGGTTCGAGCCCCAAGCGGATCACCTTTCAAATCAGCCAATCAGCTAATAATTAGCGCATTGGCTGATTTTTATTTTGAACGATCCCCATATAAATCCCCATATCGAGAAAGGTTTATAAATGTCACATTACCCAAGCTAAGCACATCAACATTATTTAACTAAAAAAGAAATATACTTTTGCGCACACTTAAATCCATTTTTTACAAACCAATTCTGTTTTTTTGATACGTTTTGTTAGTAACTTTTATTTACCGAACTCGTTGTTGTTCAAAACTTATTGTAACTTTGCAATCATTTAGTAGCAACCCAAATCTTTAAATTTATTTCTATGAATTACAATGCAACAAAACAGTATGGCTCGATGGTTAAGGAGATGGCATCGCAAATAGCCCAAAGCAATAATATATATAATGTGTCAGCTGAGTTATATGAAGCGTATAATGAATCGCTTTATTTGATTTCACGATTATCATTAAAGGAATTGTATGACAATTATCCAAACAACCAAAAAGTCCTATCATTCGTTATTGATGAGTATGTGATAGACGACAAAGTAAGAGAAGTTTTCCTGACAAAGCTATTCCAAAATGATGATTTTGAGATTGAGTTCATAAAACGCGATATTGGTGGAGCCTATAATTTTCTTTGCTCCACCCAAACCCTACTCCAGGCTATAGCCATAACATCGCACCCCAGCCAGTACAAAGAAGGCCAGTTGACCACAGCACTTGAGAAAGTTATTAGGCCAGCCATCGAGCCATCAATAAAGAATGCAGAGAATTTTGGCTTTGCATTCAATAGTCTAGCAGCAAAAGATGCACTGAGAGCCGCAGAAGAACAAACAGAACAAGAAGAATTACAAAAAACAGATGAACCCAAACACAATAATCAAGAAGAGCTAAAGTCAATTAAGCCAAAATACATAATTGGAAACTTGCAACTGTTGATGAATGTATACAATTATCTCATCGAAACAGAAGTACTAGATAAAGAATACACATCTCCTCAAGATTTTATAAATGCCATAGAGAATGCTAACGTCAGTTCTATTTCTCCAAAATTGCAGGACAACTTTAAATGTACTTTGAACCAATTAAAAGAATGTATTAAATCAGAGAAGAGAAAATGGTTAAGAGAAATATGCTCTTCCATTAACTTAACCCCACAGCAAGCATCAAAAAATGGGACAAATTTAGGAAAATGGTATGAAGATTTACAGAAATTGGTATCAAAAAAGTCCAAATAATATAATCGCCTTATTCTGCCTTAAACTGCCTTAAATCGCCTTATAGATTCATTGTAACAAAATTACACACAACCCACTAAATACTAATTAATTACACAAAAATTTAATTTGTTGTTTTTTCGTCATTATTTCACATTTACCTTATAATTGCCTTATAAGGTAGGCAGTAACTTTGCAATGTCCGAATGATGAAAGACTGGCCAATGGTCAAACGGCCGAGAGCTGGAATTTGAAGGACAAAAGTTAACGAGGTATGACCGCCTCAATTAATTATTATTAAATCTAATACACAAATGTCAAAAGAATTTGTTTCAATTCAGAACCTTTTACTAAGTTCTGAGAATATGGTCCTCCAACTAAAGAAAGAGGATTTGAAAGAGTTTGCTAATCAGATCTTGCTTGGTGCAAAATCAATCGCAATGCTTGAGGCGGAGGCTGCCGCCACTAGTGATCAACTTTTGTCCATCGATGAAGCTGCAAAGTTGCTATCGGTGTCGAAGATGACCCTATACCGTTGGGACCAGAACGGCATCCTCAAGAAGGTAGAGATCGGTGGCAAGCGTCGCTACCGCCTGAGCGATATCGAGAAGCTTGTTGGATGCAAGATGTAAAGGGGATCTTTATTATGAAAAATGTAATTAAATCAGCAAGCACCGGCAAGCTCCGTCTCCATGAAGACGTTGAGCTACCCATCGATGAATTAATTAAGAAATTATGACTATGCACAACAATGGATTCACAAAAGTTCCGAACGCTATTATCCGTTCGTCAGTACTTAACATCGCTGAAAAAGCAGTATGGTGCTACATAGCTTCCATGCCTGACGGGTATAGGTATTCTGTGCGTTCTGCTTGTATGACGCTACACATCGGCGATAAAACTTGGCGTCGAGCCATAATCAAACTTGAGAAATTAGGTTTGATATCCGTAAGGCATATGCTAGGGATGAAGACGGTCTATGAAGCCTCGAAAAATGCTCTTGGGTGGAACTTGACCCATAGTCAAATGACAAGAGGTTCAAATGACACCTCGAGTCAATTAACCAGCGGTTCAAACGACAGCTCTGGTCAATTAACCGCACCACCCCGAGTCAATGGGCAGCAGGTTACACATATTAATAATAAAGAACTATTAAATAACAACGTCGACGACGATACCTGTGCACACATAAGAGAAAAGTTTGAACATGAAGTGATGATTGACGAAAACATTGAGCTCGCATGTAAGAGTTGCGGCATAACAAAGGCACAATACATGGAACTCGCTGTTGCAATTATCGCAGAATGGAAATTCAAGGATCTTCCAGATAGTGAGTGGACAAAGAACCACTTCATATCTGTGCTTCGATACAAAGTTAAAAATCAAAAATATTTTAAAAATGAAGAAAATTCAAGAAATCATGCAACAAGCAACCCGCTTGCAAATGCAACCATTCATACAGCCCATATCGGTTGATTTGACCAAAGAAATGGCCTACTTCCGAGCAGCTTTTCTTAAGGTCGAACCTCGTTTCGACCCGAAATTAACTGACAAGGACATCTTAAACTCCATTTTTGCCTGGGTGTGGAAACTCGATAAGTACAACAAGCTCAAGTTAGATTACAACAAAGGCTTTTGCTTTTATGGAGATTTGGGCTTAGGCAAGAGTATGATACTGAAAGCCTTACGGAACTACCGGAATGGTCTGGTTTCTCGAAACGAGAGCAAGAGGGAAGATTTCCGTATGAAGGGAACCTGGCTGAAGTCTGCAAGTGAATTGGCGAACATCTTTTCAGCTGATGGGCAGTCAGCACTAATACAGTGCACATCTGATGAGATAAACCTTATCATCGATGAGTTGGGGAGAGAGCCTAGGCCAGCAAAGTATTTCGGAACAGAACTGAATGTCATCCAGTTTGTACTTCAGTTGCGCTATGATCACAGGCGTGATAGCGTCACCCACATAACAACAAACCTAAAGCCCGAAGACATTGCACAATATTATGGTGAATATATCGCAGATCGTTGTTGGGAGATGTTCAACTTTATCGAGTTCAAAGGCGCTAGTCTCCGATCAAAAACATTCTAACCTGTAACCCATTGTCATCGGCACCTTCATCCACTTCTGTAAGCGGTACGGTATATGGTGATACTATTTCGTAGAGAAATGTGACAAATGTTTTATGAAGTTCCGTTGTGGCTCTCGGGCGACAGCGGAGCTTTTGTTATATGGTCATAGCTAATGATAGACGTGAATCTTGTAAGAGCGAGATTTCGCCAAATTTGTTATTTGGTGAGAAGTATCAGCCGAATAAAGATATTATTTCTTAATCCATCAAACGAATTCATTTCTGTGTGAGACGGAATTTAAGATGACTTTTGTTTTCAATTTGTGCCATTTGAGAAAAACAGTCGAAAAAATTAACAATTTGATGGGGTCTGAAAACAGCGTGAAAAACCTGTATTCATCGGCATTCTTACGGAGAAATACCATGTTAATTTTTCCAAATTGTTCAATTTGTTCGGGATTGAAAAAGTTAGAAGGCTGATTATCAGCCTAAAAGGGGGTGAAAAGGGGAATTTTCCCCTTTCTTTGTCTGTCAAGACCCCCCGACCGCCCTACGGAGCGTGTCCGCAAAACCTTGTTTTCCGTTTGCGGAATATGCAAGGCGAGCAAGGCGATTGTGCGGTAAAATCGCTGACGTGCGTGAGAGAACCGCGACGCAGGAGTCGGTTTCGCTCACGCGTGTCAGCACCGCTTTCAGCCAGAAATCGTGTCAAACTTGTTTGACTTGATTTCGGCATCAGTAACAAGTGCAGGCGATACTATTCTTCATCCGCATCTAACGCCGATGTGCACGATGGGCGGTGAATTGGGTGACGTGGAGTGCCGATAATTGAGACGGAATGACTGTTGGTAGATAAAAATGCTGCTTCTATTTTGCTATTTCACAACATTTTACTACCTTTGCATCATAATACATTCCTTTTTAGTTGTCTGCGTCCTTCGTCGAGAGACGGTGGCGCAGATTTTTTATCCTCACGGCCCATTCGTGAAGGCGCAACGGCATCCCATCTCCCACACTGTCATATCATCATTGCACACATCAATCACATGTCATACATCATTTATATACTCTCTATGCCATTGCTGCCGTCATGATGATTAGAGCCACCTCCGAGCATCGGGGACGATGGCATAACGACAGCGTAGGTACATAAGCGTGGAGGGCTTGAGTGTGCGATTAGTGTCGCCCTCGTGGCTGGGTGGCATGCTGTGACACATGGCCTCGGCCAAGCGTAGCAAGTGAGGCGACCCATGCCGATACCCGACGCTGACGCAGGAAGCTCGGGTGTCGGTATGGAAAGGGCGCCCCACCTGCGCAGCGATTGTGCCACAGCGTGTCAAGCTTGGAGTGAGCTAAGGCGGTGAGACGTAGCGGAGCAAGTGAAGCGACCGGGTGCGAGACCAAACGCTGACGCAGGAAGCTTTGGTCTCCGCACGGAAAGGGAGCCCCACGGCTTTAGCGTAGTCTTCTCTGCCGTGCGAACTCGGAGCGTCCCAGCCATGAGGAAAGAGCGACACGTGCCCCTGGGTGGCGCATCTCGCAACGGAGTGGAGAGTTGCGCCATGGCAAGGGGGCAGCACTTTCAAGACCTCTGTAAGCGTTGGCCGCAGCGAGAGTGCCGCCATGTCCCGGATGCGTGTGGCGCTGCCGTGGCTTCCATCAGCTCACTCCGTCAGCCTTTGGCACATCCGGCACTCCCGCCACCCTGTCGAAGACCTAACCGACCATCGTGCACTGACTGCCGTCAGGCTCTACCAAACCGTGAGCGCAGCGAACACCTCTCTGCCGTGCAAGGGGCAAAGTAGTGGATGCTTGCGTGTGATGGCGACTGCCGTGCTGTAGAGCGCAGCGTCCGTCAGTGTAGCGATAAGTGAGTGTGCGTAGAGTGTCGCCCTCGCGGTGCGGTGGCACGCAGTAGCACATGACTTTAGTCAAGCTGTAAGCAAGTGGTGACCGCCATGGCGATACCCGACGCTGACGCAGGAAGCTCGGGTGTCGTTATGGCAACAGGTCAACACCTGCGCAGCGATTGTGCCACGCAGTGACAAGCTTGGAAGGAGTAAAGGAGGAAACCGTAGCGACAGCAAGTGTCGACCGCCATGGCGATACCCGATGCCGACGCAGGAGTGCTCGGGTGTCGTTATGGCAACAGGTCGGACACCTGCGTTAGCGTAGGATTCAGCCGTGCGACTTCGGAGCGTCCACACCACGAGGTAAAGAGCGACACGTCCTGATGACTGGCGCACACGCAGCGCAGCGGAGTTGCGGCAGGTCATGGGCAGCACTCTCACGACAGCGTAACCGACGGCGGAGGCAGGGCGGCGCCAGCACTATTGAGTAAGCATCCTGTGTGCCCATTGCACGGTGTTTTGAGGGAAGCGACTTGTCGCTATGAGGGGCGGGAATGAGGGCGTTTCGGCTTGCCGATGATCATAGCAATGCATAATTGCTGACGACACATTAAATAAGTCCGCAATTGGCTCATCAAGCTATGCGGACTACTAATATTTTTTGAAAACTACCTAAATTACTATAGAGCTAAACGAAATCCAAGAGCACGTCCACGTTCTGTAGGTTCAAAATAAGCTCGATCATTAACTTTACTTAATTGACTAGGACCTCCCCATCCACCTCCACGTCTTATGCGATATTTTCCTTTTTTAGGACCTTTTGGATCTTTTTTTGGTGAAGATTTATAATAATTCTCATCCCAATAATCGTTGCACCATTCAATAACATTGCCACTCATATCATAGATGCCTAACTCATTTGATTTTTTAGTAGCGACAGGCTGTGTTCCATATTTTTGGGAATCTTTTTTTGTAGTTGGAATGTTATCTATGCACCATGCCACACCATAAAAATCTTTGCTACCAGAGTATTCATGTCCTTGACTCTTGTTACCACCACGTGCAGCATACTCCCATTCTGCCTCGGTAGGCAGACGAAAGTTTTTTCCAGTCAACTGATTAAGTTTATTGATAAAAACCTGACAATCGTCCCAAGAGACGTGCTCAACTGGTCGTTGAAGATTTGTGCCATAATCGAATTCATGGCTTGATTCATAATCTGGATTACCTGTGCTGTTAAAGTAGCTCGGATTGAATCCCATAACAGCAATCCACAGTTCTTGTGTAACCTCAGTTTGACCAATATAAAAAGATGATATAGTAACCTCATGTGCTGGATTTTCCAATTCAAAATCCTTTGGATTTGCCACACAGGTGGGTTCTGGTAAAACTACAAAGACCTCTTCATTTGATCCCATTGTGTAGGTTCCTCCTTCAACATGAATCATCTTAAATGTTACACCGTTTACAGTAAAATCTTCGGAAGTTACTACTTGCTTGTTCTCATTTGCAGATTGAGCATGGCATGTTAATCCATACATTCCAAATGCCAAAATTAGAATAATATATAACTTGATTTTCATAATTAATTGTTTTTGTGGAGTCCAACTTCGCAAAGTAAAGGTTTTTTTCATTAAAAACCAAATATTTGCTTTTTTTTCGGTTTCCACCTGCCCATAGTCTCACTTCTTGCGGTTCCAATCAATCCTTCCGACTGGAAGGATTGATGAGAAATCACCAGCTCATCACTGTGTCGTAAATCATCTCCGACTTGTTGGTAAGATTAGCCTCAAACTTGACTGCAAGCAGCTGGACGATATGCTCGAGAGCGTCTTTGCAGTTGGTAGTGCATACGGGCTGATTCTCAAGCCATATCTCAGCTGAGCCGTTATTGATGTTGACATAGATGTTGTTTGGATCACTGTTAGCCTGATCTTGACTGATGTTGAAGAATTGCTGTACCATGATAGATGAATTTATGAAGTGAAACATAATTTTTACGTGCGATAAAGTGCACATGCAAGCCCACGAGGTGCGCAAGAATTTTGCCGAGAAATACTACCCGCAGGTGTGGAGATTTCTCAGCAAAACCCGGAGGGCTTGTCCTTGCGCAGTGGGCGATGTGCTAACTTTGCAAAGTAAAAATATGTTTCAGAAATTCATCGGTACGGCAATTCTATCAGTCAAGTTGGCGGTTAGTGTTCCACCATCCTTGTAACCGCTCAACATCAATAATGGCGATTTGGAGTAATCAAACAAGGACTGACAAATCTAAAAAGCGCAAAAAGTGAGATTTTGGAACATTTGCCGTAAATAAAAAGTGAGATTTTGGAATATTTACAGTAAATAAAATTTGAGATTTTGGAATTTTTGTTTAATTTTGCATTGACAAATATTAATATTATATGGCGATTACAAGAGTTTTTAAACGGAAAATATATGACCGCATGCTTCAGTGGAAGCAAGAGCGTGATGGCAAGACTGCCCTTCTTGTCAAAGGAGCACGGCGTGTCGGCAAATCTACAATAGTTGAAGAATTTGCCAAAAATGAATATGATTCATATATCCTAATTGACTTCTCAAGTGTGTCAGAAGAAGTCACGTCACTCTTTAATGACTTGATGAATCTTGATTATATCTTTTTGCGCTTACAAGCAATCTACAACGTTGTACTAATTGAACGTCGGTCGATAATCGTGTTTGATGAGGTCCAAAAATGTCCAATGGCCAGACAAGCCATAAAACACCTTGTCAAAGATCATCGCTATGATTATATAGAGACAGGCTCATTAATCAGCATCCGTAAGAACACTCAAAACATTATTATTCCTAGCGAGGAAACACGTATTGAGATGTTTCCAATGGATTATGAAGAATTTCTGTGGGCAACAGGAGACACAGCAACAATTTCACTGCTTCACCAGTTTTTTGACAAACAAATGCCACTTGGTCAGGCTTTGCGTAAGTGTATGCGTGATTTTCGGCTTTACATGCTTATAGGAGGAATGCCTCAAGCGGTGAATGAATATCTTGATACTAATAATCTCAGCAAGGTAGACACTGTCAAACGAGAGATAATTGAGTTATACTTTGATGACTTCCTCAAAATTGACCCATCAGGGAGAGCTTCGCAATTATTCAAGGCGATTCCTTCAGAACTAAGCAAAAATGCTTCCCGATACCAAGTTGGTAGTGTCCTCTCAGATAGCGAGCGAAAGAATATCTTAGAAGTACTTCGAGCAATGAAAGATAGTATGGTAATCAACTTCTCTTATCATGCGAATGATCCTAACGTTGGACTGTCTCTCAACAGTGATGAAGACCGATACAAGATGTTTGTAGGTGATACCGGTCTTTTTATAACTCTCGCTTTCTGGGACAAGGACATTACTGAAAATATAATCTATCAAAAGCTATTATCTGACAAGCTGTCGGCTAATCTCGGTTATGTATATGAAAACGTGGTAGCACAAGTGCTTGTGTCCACAGGTAATAGGCTTTTCTATCATGTTTGGCCCACAGAAAATGGGAAACACAACTATGAGGTTGACTTTTTGCTGTCTAGAGGCAGCAAATTATGGCCTATTGAAGTAAAATCGTCAGGTTATAATGCCCATGTATCTATCGATAATTTCTGTAAAAAATACTCTAGTCGTATCAGCAACCGATATCTCATCTACACAAAGGATTTCAAGAAGGATGGTGCAACAACTCTATTGCCAATTCCAATGACGATGTTTCTATAGTACTTGAGACTTGCTAAGCGGAATCCTCAGAAGCTTCTGGAGGAAGTGGTGGAACTTTGTAAGAATCTATAGCAAATAAAGTTAATCATTTTGAGATATCTCTGAGATAATATGTTTTTTAAAGTAGTCAGCCCATATATCTAACAAAAATAGATCACTCTTATTAATCATTGAAATTTGTTAATTGTATTATTATATGGTAATAAAATCAAATTCTGCAACATATAGAATACAGCGTGTGTTAGAATATAGTACTTTCTTTTCCAAAGAAGAACCTATTGATATTACAGCCACACTTAAATTATTTAGTCGAGATTCTCTTGTGAGAATGGCTACTATTGTGAGTCTTCATTTTGGAAACTATTATACTACAGATAAAGCAAGAAGCTTTTTTTCTCCTGAAAACATCAATTACAACACTTATATAGTTCCTCATTTTAATAAATATATAAAAGAGCATAATCTAGCACCTGATTCGTTAATACCTGTGTTTACATTTAGAACAGGATTGGAACTTTGGCGTAATGTTTTTGCAATACATGTTGAAGAATTTCAAAATACTGTAAAAAAAGAAGATTCCGAATTGTTATTGTTTAAGATATTGCTATCACTCAATGAGAAATTATTTTCTATTAAAGCTAATGGAAAATATCAATATGAATTAGATGAAATGCTGTTTTTAAATTATTATCTTACTAATGATCTTAACAATTACGATTTTCAGGCAATACTTCAACCTCAAATATTTTTTTTCAAAAGTTTAGTTGATTTTATACCAAATAATCCCACTTTAGTTAAAGCAGTAAAAATATTGCATGGAAATTGGGGAATCACATCATGGGAAGAGTATTTTGCGACTATTGTTTTTTTGGCGCATGAAACAGAAACCTATCGAAAAGAACAACAAATAGGATTACCAATATTAAATCTTCATAATGCCATAAATAATGATCAAACAGGATTATTATCACCTTCACTTATTCGGCATCTGTGTATTGATGAAAATGAATATATTCCATATGATTATCTAGTTGATAACACAATTGAAATGAATATAGACTATAGAATATTCAGATCGAAACCATTGGTGAAACTCAAAGAGAAAGAAGAATATGTAGTTATCAATATACAATTATTGTGTGAACGCCTTTTTAATAGCCTATATTTTGATTTTTTACCATTAATTAATGGAAGAAAAAATAGTGTTGGCCATCTTGATTACAATAAATACTTTATTGAGCACCGCATTTTTCGTAGTACAATGTATAGTTGTATTCAATCAAATATTTTTACGTTCCCTACATATAATGATTATACAGATGTAGAAGAGAGAAAAGAACCTGATTTTTATATAAGATACCCTAATAGTGATATAATAATTATAGAGTGTAAGGCAATAAAGATGAATGGCAGCATTCGTGATGAAGGAGACTATTATAGGTTACTAGATGAATTGCGTGAGAAAATAGTGTTAAAAACGCGCGAACTAGACAAATCAAGAAGACCCAAAAAAGGCTATCCTGAGCCAATTGGACTTGGACAATTAATTGAGCATATAGACTCAATAGAGTCAGACTCTTTTAAGTGGGATGATAAAATACCAGATGCTGTGGCATATTATCCGATAATTGTTTTTGAAGACGTTAGATATTTCCAACCAGGGTTTCTTTCAATTCTTAATCGTTGGTTTTATGAGTTAATAGAGTCTAAAAATGAAATAAAACTAAGTGAAATATCAATAATGCCTGTGATGGCTGTTTCTATAAATACTCTTTTTCTTTACAATGAATATCTTAAAAAGAATGGATTGAATCGAATAGTAAATAAATATGTCAAAGATTATTGTCATTATGATATCAAAACGGGAAAGTATCATATACCAGTTGATGCTAATTTTGATGCCTACTTGCGAAGAATGCCATATAGAAAACAAAACATAATGGAAAATTGGTTAAGAAAGGCAAAAAACAAAACTTATAAATAATAGTTATAGTAAAACAAACAATTGACCATATAAATTAACTTATTCCAGACTTCGCCATTGAATAAATCGAAAGGTATGAGGCGTTTAAAAGGGGGAGTTAGGTGCTATTATTGTGATTTCAAACAAACGGAAAACAATAATGGTAATGATTTCGGCCATTTATAGCAATTAGTCAACGATCATTTTCAGCAATTTGATTGAGTTTACAAAACGATAGTAGCTGAGACATAGACAATAATTGTGATTTTAGAATATCTCCAGCATTTTTAATAATAGAAGATATTTCTCGTTTTTTCAGAAAAACATATGTCATTGTATATACGAAAACAGCACATAAATGTAAAAATAACATATATAATATGGCTATCAATTTGTTATAAAAAGCCTTAAATACACATGTCTGTATTATAAATGGACTCATGGGATCCGATAAGATTTCGTGAGTTTCTGTTCGGTGAGCTGACCTTTTCATGCGTGAGCATCGTTCTTTATTAATCGTTACCATTGTTCTTCGGTCTCCCTGCGACAAAAAAGAACTCACGGATCCCATTGGGTAGCCGTGAGTTGCCATGCGTCATTGTAGAGAAGCGAGCGAACCTGTGCGGGTTCGCTCGCGCGATTTTCTCACTTTCGGAATTTCTCCTTGTTGCGTGTCGTGAGTTCAAGAAGGCAGTAGCTGCCCATCATCGCCAGTTCTCGGTACTGGTCACACTGCGCCATCCACTCTATAGTGTCGGTTCCAGCTGGTCTATAGTCCTGCACTATCAGGGCGGCCTCCACTGCCAGGCTCTGCAGTCTCTCCAGGTCTCGGTCGGTCATCTTGTGGTAAATCATAGTTTCGGTTTCTTTGAGAGGTGGGCGAACCTTCGCCCACCTCGGGGTTAATTACTCGTTAAAACTCTCTTGCCATCGTTGCACGGGTCTAGGGATGTAGGACCACTGCAAAATAACTGCATCCTTGAAGACAGCCTTCAGCTCCACTCCGTTAGCGTACTCCCATCCTCGGTGAAGATGGTATTGCAGTACGAGAGTACTGCGGTAGCCGTTGTCCTCGATGACTGCGATAACCTCGTGGCTTGTCTCGATGCCTAGATGGGTCAGACTGCACTCGGGCAGCATGCTGCCATCCTTCCACTCAAAATCATTGATTTGTA